>Ga0066710_100000590_pt1 | contig 22918 bp, 19 predicted proteins | sample GraSoiAngelo_159_FD_79666 | JGI IMG/M metagenome (GOLD analysis project Ga0066710, IMG submission 79666) | Grasslands soil microbial communities from the Angelo Coastal Reserve, California, USA - 14_1009_16_40cm | ecosystem: Environmental > Terrestrial > Soil > Grasslands | place: USA...
ATTATCTTAACGGCTCGCGACCCCAACGGTGGCGTCATTGGGACTCTTAGCCGACAACTCCCGCCAAGAGGATTCTATCGGAGTGCGGATGTTTTGGGGGATATAGGAGCGCCGCCGAACTCCTTTGGTCCACTGACCGTGGAATCTGCCGGTGGAAACCTTTTGACTGCCATTTCCGAGGTAAGAAGTGCCGACGGGACGGCCGGATTTTTCCCGGCTGTCAGCCCGGCGGACGCTACCCTGCGGCGGGTTGTTGCTGAAGTAGTGGACAGTGGTGATCGAGGGACTCCAGGCACTTTTAGGACTAATCTGGGTGTCAACAATCTAGGGCCAGTCACTGCTCGCGTCACCCTTCAACTCATAGGCAGTTCCGGAAACCTGCTGGGAACCCGGACCATCACAGTTCCTGCCAACGGATTAACGCAAATCAATGATATTGTGCGGAACATTCTGGGCACTAACTCACCGACCGGAATTGACGCCTATCTGAAGTTGATATCCGATCAGCCCATCCACGCTTGGGCCAGCAAGATCAATAATGGGACCGATGACCCCAGTATTGTTATGGGCATTCCTTAGCTTCTAAGGAATCGCCGCGTCCTTCGTTCGCTCGATGGCCCTTGCAAGGTTGCTGGCTGTGAACAGCAGACGTCTTTCGAAATGCAGGTTGCGGGTAACTGGTTTGAGCTGTTACTTAAAGGGACAGGGCTGACGAAGGCCTGTACTTAACCATTTACTTTCTACGCCAGCGTTCATGAGTTATATTATGAATCTTAACCTTATAGTTAAGAACGCGGCGACTGACTCCGAGGAGTTCTGCCGCATCCTTCTGGATCCAATTACTCATCTTGAGTGCTTCGAGAATGGTGTCACGCTCCAGATCATCCAGTTTAATACCGCCCGGCGGTATTTTTATCTTCACGGCGTCAGCGTATGAAGAATCGGCAGAGGTCGAATTAAGAGATAGATCTTCGGCCTCAATGACATTAGACTCAGCCATCAAGACAGCTCGTTCAATGGTATTCTGTAACTCGCGTATATTGCCAGGCCAATTATGTCGGGTCAGGTATTTAGCGGCCTGAGGGGAGAATCCAACCAAGTTTTTCTTGAGTTCATCCCCGTATTTTTTTACGAAAAAGTTAGCCAATGGGAGGACATCTTCTTTTCTCTCCCGCAGAGCGGGCATTTCTATGGAGACGGTGTTCAAGCGGTAATAGAGGTCTTCGCGGAAGCGGTGACTGGTAATGGCTTCCTTCAAATTCTTGTTAGTGGCAGCAATGATACGTACATCGACCTTGATGGTTTTCATTCCGCCCAGTCTCTCAAATTCCTGTTCTTGCAGAACTCGAAGTACTTTGGCTTGAGTGCTGGGACTCATATCTCCAATTTCATCCAAGAAGAGGGTGCCGAAGTTGGCCTGTTCAAATCTGCCAATTCGTTGACGGTCTGCACTGGTAAAGGCGCCTTTCTCGTGGCCGAAAAGCTCGCTTTCCAGAAGATTCTCCTGCAACGCTGCGCAGTTGACCTTTACAAAACTCTGTTTTGCTCTGAGACTATTGTAGTGAACCAGAGAAGCAATTAGTTCTTTGCCAGTCCCCGTCTCACCCGTAATCAAAATGGAGGCATTGCTCTTAGCGATCTTTTTTATAATCTCCAGTATCTTCTTGATTTGCGGACTAGTGCCTACAATATCATTGTGTTCGAGAAGCACGTTGCTCTGACTACGCAATATTTGTAGTACGCCTGAGTCCCTGCGATGCTCAAGAGCGCGATTAATTTTTACTTCTAGCTCTTCCAGCTCAAAAGGCTTTTGAATGTAATCATAGGCGCCATTTTTCATGGCTTCGACTGCGCTTTCAATGGTGCCAAAGGCAGTCATCATGATAACCACCGTTAGTTCGTTCACTTGCTTGGCAAAGCGCAAAACCTCGAGTCCACTTTTCTTGGGCATCCGCATGTCGGTTAGAACCACATCGTAGCTTTCTTCTTGGAGTCTTTCAGTGGCTTCTTCGCCGTCTGACACTTCTGAGACATTGTGGCTATTTTCCACTAGGGCTTGGACGACACTCATTCTGAGCACATCGTTATCTTCTACTACTAGAATCTTCCCCATGCTTTCCAACGTCCTTCGAATGAATTCAATTGTGGTTGAGTAATTCGTTCCTTACAGCGGAAGTTTAATAATAAAGGCAGTCCCTTTCCCCACTTCACTTTCCACATCAATACTTCCTCGATGACTATCGATGATCTTTTGAGCGATAGCCAAACCGATCCCTGATCCCTTCTCCTTGGTGGTAAAGAAGGGATAAAAAATTCTACTTAAGAAATCCCCTGGGATGCCGTGGCCATTGTCGCTAATTTTTACCCAGGCATAGGGTGCCAAGTTAACCTGCAGACTAAGATTCGTTTCAGCATGTTTTCCCTTGGAATGAACGCCATTCTTTTGGATGAGGGATGAGGGGCCACAGGCGACTTCGATAGTGCCATTTTGGCCAATCGCCTGCAAGGCATTGATCAAGATGTTTACAAAGACTTGTTTCATCTGATCGTGGTCGAGGGAAACGGGCGGTATTGAATAATAGGTCCTTCTAACCTGAATTCCGTCCTTTTTCACTGTAGAAAGCGAATTGACCAGGGATTCTTCCAGCAGGGACTGCAAATCAACCTTTTCTGTGCTGACCTTTACAGGTCTCACAAACTCCAGACAGTCTGAAACGATTTTGTTCATTTTTCTCACTTCGGAATGGATCGAATCCAGTTGCGACACATGGGCCGGATAGTCGCTTAGTTTGCGCTTTATTAAGCTCGTAGTGAGTTCAATGGCGGCCAATGGGTTTCTAATTTCATGAGCTAAACCTGCTGCCATTTGACCCAGGGCCGCCAGCCGATCTTTCAGTTTTTCCTGCTCATTCATTTGCTCGACAAGAGTTAAATCTTTCAGGAAAAGAGAAATACCTTCAATATCAACATCGTCTTTCTTGATAAAGGAGATGGTATAACCTACGGTCCGGCTATTCCCATCTTTAATGTTTAGCTCCAGTTCGGCTCGGCTTGGCAAATTTTTCATTTGGTAGGCGTCGTTGAGTATTTGTAGAAGTTGCGGTTGATCCCCAAATACCTCTTCAACTTTCTTGCCAACGTGGTCGACATGGTCCAACTCAAAAATCCGTATCGCGATTTCGTTTATTGCCGTGACCTCTCTCTGCAAGTTCACTGAAATAATGCCACAGCGCAGGCTGCTAAGGATTTTTAGTCCAAAGCCTTGTTCGCGAATAGCGTAAAACATATTTCAAGCTGATTACAAATTTGTTCTATTCAGGGTATCCGGTTACATCTTCGCAACCGCTATTTGAGGAGACTGGTTTGACCATTTCCAACCAAGATATCGTCATCCTCAGCAATTTCTATAAGTCTAATTTTTTTAGAGAGGCAGTTCGGGAGAGACAGGTCTTTCTTGTACTTGCAATTATTAAACCGCGTCAAAGGCGGGGAAACCTATTCCTTGAAAAATTTTCTCAACTTTTGGTAGGTGACCTCCAGGGTTTCAGGTAGAACTCTACTTTCCCCAACGATGCTCATGAAATTGGCATCTCCAATCCAACGAGGCACGATATGAAGGTGGACATGGTGCTCAACTCCTGCCCCGGCGCATTTGCCGACATTCATGCCTATGTTGAATCCATTGGGTTCGTAACTTCGTTCAAGGGCGAGCTTGCACTGCTTGGCAAGCTGCATCATCTCTGCTGTTTGTTCAGGAGAGCAATCAGAGAAATCGGACACGTGTTCATAAGGACTAACCAGGACATGTCCGGTCGTGTAGGGGAAAATGTTTAACATCACAAAATTGTATTTTCCCCGGAATAGGATGAATTTCTTTTCGTCGCTTTCGGCTGAACTATCAATACAGAACACACAGTGCTTCGTGTTTTTGATATTGACGATGTATTGATATCTCCATGGGCTCCATAAATAATCCATGCTAAGTGTTGATCAGATCCTTTAATTCCTTACTGGGCTTGAAATAGGGAACCTTCTTCTCGGGAACACTTACCTTTTCGCCTGTCTTGGGATTTCTCCCCTGTCTTGCCTTGCGCTCACGGATTCTGAAACTACCAAATCCTCGGACTTCCAACTTATCGCCCGTTTTGAGAGCTTTGATGATGCTGTCAAACAGTGTTTCCACAATCACCTCTGAGTCTTTCCTGCTCAGCTCAGTTACCTTTGAAACTTCGTCCACGAGGTCTGCTTTCGTCATACTCACTCCTTTGCCGATGTAAAGTGTTCTCAAAGTTTTGCGATTAATGGTTCCTCGAAGTGAAAATCCTGGGTCTGCCGACTGATTATACCAACGATGGATTAACGAGAAAGCTTGGTGAATCTTATTTCCATAAATATGAGAACTGTAGTCTGGTCTCCTTTATGTGAGAATTAAAGGGAATGATTTCTGACACGTCCCCCATTAGAAGGTCCAAAAGAGTTCTTCGCTCCTTAGGAGGAGTCACTAACTTGGGCTCGCCCGAGATTTTCGCGAGTCTAGAAGCTATCTCTATCGCATCCTGTAAGCCTCCAATTTCATCAACCAGCTTTTTAGACTTAGCATCCTTTCCCGTGTAAACACGACCGTCGGAAAACTTTCTGACGGTTTCAAGATCCAATTTTCTGCCCTCAGCCACAGCAGTTAGAAACTGACTGTACATATCATCGATAAGGTTTTGCAAATATTTTTTTTCTCCATCGGTTAAGTCTCGTACGGGAGAAGGAGCATCCTTGAACTCACCGCTCTTAAGAACAACGTTCTTAAGTTTGGCCCATCTCATGAGCTCTCCATAGTTGTACCATTCTGCGATGACACCAATACTTCCCGTAATGGTTCCCGGGTTGGCCACAATCTTATCCGTAGCACAGGCTATGTAATAGGCCCCAGACGCTGCGACTGAAGCCATAGAGGAAACGAAAACCTTATTCTTCTTCTTTTTGAGCCGGAGGACCTCATTGTGGATTTCTTGGGAAGCAGCTACCCCACCCCCAGGACTGTCAATTCGGAGAATTATGGCTTTGATTGATGGATTATCAGCGAACTTTTGGAGTTGGTCAACAACAGACTTGGACTCCAGAATAATACCGTTTAAATCTAAGATGGCAATCTTGTTATTGCTGAAGCTAAAATCTCTGCTCTCATTTTCTCGCAAGGAAAACAAGACTAGGGCGAAAAGAGTTACGACAAATAAAACAAAAGCTCCTCCACCCACGACAATCCATACTAACAACTTAGATTGATTCCTATTCATTAACGTTGAAATATATAATTTTTCGTAACAAATGAAACTATTCTTTTTTCGGGTCGTTGGTGTGTCGTGGTTGGAGGCCTGTCATTTCTCCGCTGGTCGAGGCTCCCTGTGCGCTAGCTTTAGCTACGTAAGAATTGATTTCCTGTTTCGCCCTCAGCTCGATGACTGCTTTCAAACTAAGTCCAATTTTTTTCTCATGTGGTTGTAATTTGATAATCTTGAAATCATAGGATCCCCCCACAACAAGCTGTTCTTTCGCTGTGGGATCATTCCCCTCTTCCAATTGAGAAATGTGACAGAGTCCTTCGATTCCATTTTCCAGCTCCACAAATACGCCAAAGGAGGTGAAGCGGACAACCACTCCCCTGATTAGGTCTCCGATCTGATATTTTGCAAAAAACTGCTCCCAGACGTCGGGTTGTAATTGTTTAATACCCAAAGAGAGCCTGTGATTTTCGGCATCAATATGAAGGACGACCGTGTGAACCTGGTCACCTTTTTTGAGCATTTCGGAGGGATGTTTTACTTTTCGAGTCCAGGAGAGGTCGGAAATGTGGACAAGTCCGTCTATCCCATCTTCCACTTCGATAAATGCCCCAAAATCTGTAAGGTTACGCACCCTACCGGTGACCAGTGTGCCCACTGAGTAACGATCGGCCAGTGTGGTCCAAGGGTCTGGGGCAATTTGTTTCAGGCCCAGAGACATTCTTCTCCCCTCAGCGTTGATGTCCAAGACTACTGCTTCCACCGCATCCCCCAGTGACAACAACTTTGAGGGAGATTTAATGCGTTTGTTCCAAGACATTTCGGAAACGTGAATTAATCCTTCAATGCCGTCTTCAATTTCCAAGAATGCTCCGTAATCAATTAGACTGACAACTCTTCCCTGGACTCGAGTCCCAATTCCGTATCTTTCTCCAGCCGACGCCCAAGGATCAGGTAGCAATTGCTTGTAGCCCAAAGAGACTCGTTCCCTTTCTCGATCGAATTTCAAAACCTTGACTTTGATTTGTGATCCCAATGAAAAAAGCCTAGCTGGCTGATTGACTCTTCCCCAAGCAATATCGCTAATGTGGAGCAAGCCATCAATGCCTCCCAAATCGACGAAGACCCCATAATCAGTGATGTTCTTGACTATTCCAAAGACAATCGACCCTTCTTGTAACACACCCAAAATATAGCTCTTTCGCTTGGACTGCTGCTCCTCAAGGACGATCTTGCGGGAAAGAACGATGTTGCCCCTTCGCTTGTTGATTTTTATCACCTGACATTGGACTGTTTGTCCGCGAAAATTATCCAGGTTCTTAACGGGCTTCACATCTATTTGAGACCCTGGCAGGAAGGCCTTAACCCCGATGTCGACGCATAGTCCACCTTTAATGCGATCAATCACTACTCCTGTAAGGATCGATTGCTCAGTGAAATCCTTCTCAATATCATCCCAAACTTTGATGCGTTCGGCCTTTTCCCTCGAGAGAACAACATGGCCCTCCCGATCTTCGGCAAATTCTAGTAGGACATCAATTTCATCACCTGCTCTCACGTTGACAACCCCATCTAAACCGATAAACTCTCGGATGGAAATCATCCCTTCAGACTTGTACCCCACATCGACGATCACTTCGCTTGAAGTCACCTTAAGTACTTTTCCTTTGACGACCTCCCCCTCAATCAGGTCCCCCACACCACCATATTGATCTAATAACTGTGCATAATCAGTCGATCCATTTTCTTGGATGTTCTCTCCGAGACTGGCTCCTTTGCCGTTCGGGGACAAAACGTGCGCATTGACAGTTCCTCCACGATCTAATGAAGACATATTCAAACTCCCTGCCGGCGATTAAGTTTGGTAAAATGAATCCGCGAAATGTGAAATTTAGTGCACTAACCTTTTGCAATACCACAAGAAAATTCTTTGGTTGACAAAATCCTCAGTCCTCCTGTCAAATATTCCACAATTTAAGGTCTTTATTTCCACCATCGGAGCGAGGCTGGCTTGCTCGGAAAAGAAACCTTAAAATTAGGTAGAATTATTTGGATAGATTCTTTGGCGGGAGCACACACCCAGTGTGCAACCCTGTACGTTCTAGATTCAGGTGGTGTTCAAAACCGTCCTAATATAGCGGAACATAAAAATTGCTGTCAACTACATTTTGCCCTATAATTGGTGTTTGATCACGGAGCGTTCCGATCGCACAATCAACGCTTTTTGACGATATAGAAGATCAAATTGTAGGGAAGAGAAATCATTAATGAGACCAAACATTCATCCGAAGTATATCGAAGTAACTGTTTCATGTGCTTGTGGGGAGACATTTAAGACCAGATCTACCAAGGGAGATCTTCGATTGGAAATCTGCTCTAGATGTCACCCGTTTTTTACTGGCAAGCAAAAACTGGTGGATACCGCGGGACGCGTCGAGCGCTTTCAGAAAAAGTACAGGAGCAAGGGCAAGGATGTTCTAGCCAATTAGGATCGACTGGGAACTCGGCCTGATCGAAATTCTCTCGAGACTGCCAGGAAATTTGCGAATTTTGGAATTGAGGAGTTGGAGAAATCAAATCTGAAATGATGATAAATAATTTTGTTTCGAAGCTTGAGCTTTTGATTGCGAACTTTACGGTCTTTCTTATGAAGGCGGGTGAAGAGGTGCTAGTCGGAGGTCAGGCAGTATTTGAAGGCGTTATGATGCGTTCGCCCGGATCTTATTCGATCGCAGTGAGAAAACCAGATCGGTCGATCGTTGTCAAAAGGGATTATCTCAAGAGGTCGTCGGAGCGGAACAGGATCTGGCGATACCCTGTCATTCGCGGCGTGATGACCTTAGGTCAGGCCTTTGTTCTGGGGCTTCGAGCATTAAAGTTTTCCACCGACCAAGTTTTGATTGGTCGAGCAACGCAGTCTGGGGCAGCGGGGCGAAGCCAAACGGAGGGAAAAACTGAGATTAGCCCATGGATGATGGCTCTAAATGTGGGATTTGCTGTTTTCTTTTTCATTGTGTTTTTCAAATTGCTTCCTTTGTTAATTGCGAGTCAGCTCAAAGAGTATTTTGCCCTATTGGATAACCGGTTTCTATTTAGTGTGGTGGACGGAAGTGTTAGGCTCTTTATTTTCCTTGCCTATATTTTCTCTATTTCGCAGATCAAAGACATAAGGCGAATTTTTGAATATCATGGTGCCGAACATAAAGTTGTATTTACCTATGAATCTCGAGAAAAGTTATCGGTTCAAAATGCTCGAAAGTATCCCACGCTGCATCCTCGATGCGGCACCAGTTTTCTGATGGTGGTCATGCTAACGAGCACCTTTGTCTATGCGCTGATCCCCTTCGACTCCTTTTCCCTCAAGCTTCTTTCCCGCGTTGTTTTGATTCCTCTAATCGCGGGTCTCTCCTATGAGATTATCAGGTTTGCAGCCGCTCACGAAGACTCTGTTCTGAATTTGATAACTTTGCCAGGACTTTGGCTGCAAAAAGTGACTACCAGAGAGCCCAGTGATGATCAACTGGAGATCGCCATTAGAGCTTTGGACGAGACTATAATCCTTGAAAATGCTGAGGGGCAATTAGCTGTCATCTAATGTTTGAAAAGCTTGAGCAGTTAGAAGCTAAGTACGAGGAAGTTACTCGGCTGCTTAGTAATCCCGAAGTCTTGGCAGACAAAGCTCGGTACCAAAAGCACGCCAAAACACACCGTGATCTTTTGGCCGTTGTCGAGAAGTTTCGAGAGTATAAGGGTCTGCGGGTCGCCATAGCTGACACTAAGCAGATGGCCCAGGACACTCGTTTAGAGGAGGAGCTTAAGAAGCTCGCGCAGGATGAACTTGTCCAATTAGAGCAGAAGCTCCTCAAGCGCGAAGAAGAACTCAAAGTCCTTCTCCTTCCCAAAGACCCAAATGATGAGAAGAATGTGCTTCTCGAAATTAGGGCAGGGACCGGTGGAGACGAGGCGACCCTTTTCGCCCAAGAAATGTTTCGCATGTATTCCCGTTTTGCCGAATCCCGGGGGTGGAAGGTTGAAGTAATCTCTTCCAGTCCCTCTGGAGTGGGTGGTCTCAAGGAGGTCATTGCCATCGTTGAGGGAAAGGGTGTTTATAGCAAGCTTAAATATGAGAGTGGCGTTCATAGAGTGCAGAGAGTCCCCGCGACTGAAGCTAGCGGCAGAGTTCATACTTCTGCGGTAACCGTAGCGGTGCTACCAGAGGCCGATGACGTTGAGCTCGATATCCTTGAGAAAGATTTAAGAATCGATACCTTCTGCTCTTCAGGACCTGGAGGACAATCCGTTAATACGACCTATTCGGCTGTCAGAATTACTCACCTGCCTAGTGGGTTGGTCGTTTCCTGCCAGGATGAAAAGTCCCAGATAAAAAATAAAGCCAAAGCGTTGCGTGTTCTTCGGTCCCGTCTTTACGATATTGCCTTGGAAGAGCAACGCAAAAGCATTGCTCTGGATCGTAAATCTCAGGTTGGCACAGGCGACCGCAGCGAAAAGATTCGCACTTATAACTTTCCTCAGAATCGGATGACAGATCACCGCATCGGACTTACTATTCATCAGCTTGACTCCATCATGGATGGAAATATCGATGGAGTCATCGATGCTCTGGTGACGCACTATCAAGCGGAGAAGCTCAAGAACGAGTTGGTGGCAGAGACAAGTCGCGGACTCGTCTCAAAGGATTGATCCTTTGCTCTCCAGCTCATGAAGGTTTTCGAAGCGCTTTCGCATGCTGCCCATCTCCTAGAGGATTGTACCCCCCGTTCCAGATCAGAGGCAGAGTTGCTCTTATCGTTTATCCTCGGTTATGACCGCAGTTATCTTCTCGCTCATTATCACGACAAATTAGATGATTCGGTGGTCTGTTCTTTCCTTGCTTTAGTGCAAGACCGCAGCCAAGGTAAGCCAATCCAGTTCATTACGGGTCGGCAAGAATTCCGGGGTCTGGAACTCGAAGTTACGCCAGACGTTCTAATTCCCAGACCGGAAACCGAATTAATCGTCGAAGAAGCTCTTCGATGCGTCTCTACAAAACAGCCAGTACTGGTTGACCTGGGCACAGGTTCCGGATGCATTGCCGTTGCTCTTGCGGTTGAGTTACCTCAAGCGAGGATTTTTGCTGTAGATTTGTCCGGACCTGCGCTGGAAGTTGCCAAAAAAAATGCCTCCAGGCATAGCCTTTCTGGAAATATTCATTTTTTAAAAGGCGATCTCCTAAGCCCACTCCAGACCTTTAATTTGGAAGAAAAGATCGACTGCATTGTTTCAAACCCCCCTTACGTTTCTGAGAACGACTTTCCAAAACTCCAGCGGGAGGTGAGGCAGTGGGAGCCGAAGCTGGCTTTGCTAGCCGCTAACAATGGATTGGAGATTTACAGCCGCCTCATTCCTCAAGCTAGATCCTATCTGAAAGCGGGGGGTTATCTGGTTGTGGAAATCGGCTTCAATATGCGGGATGAGGTATGTGCTTTGCTGGGCCCTGGATGGCAACTCAGCAGAATCCGAGAAGATCTTAATAGAATTCCACGAGTCGTGGTGGCTCAAAAACTCTAGATTGATGCGTGACCACGGGAGAGGTATTTCTCAATGCCAGATTGTATTTTTTGTCGGATCATTCAAAAGAAAATGCCTGCCAAAGTTCTATTCGAAGACACTCATTTCTTGGCCTTTGAAGATATTAATCCCAAGGCCCCCACTCATATTCTGATCATTCCCAAGAAGCATATTGAATCATTAGACACCATGGTGGAGGAGGATGAGTTCGCGGTGGGTCGCCTCTTCATGGTGGCCAGAAATTTGGCTCGCGAGAAGAAGGTTCATCGGTCCGGCTATAGGACTGTCATCAACACTGGTACCGATGCAGGCCAGTCAGTTTTTCACATCCACCTTCACCTTCTCGGCGGACGGCCGATGGCCTGGCCTCCGGGATAAACCCCAATCTTGAAGCAACTTATCAAGTCCTCCGAGTAGCATTTCCCAGGACGCCAACAGAATCCAGGGAAGACACTCCAGACGGAAATGGCAGGTTCGTTAGCCCCGCTTGCTAGTTTTAGGAAAGGCCGCAGAGTTGAAAACTGACTTATCTTCAGTTTCTCACGGCCTGCGTATTGCGGGATTTATCGGCCCAATTTCGATTTTGATACCTGGTGCTACTTCCTCAGACAAGAAAAAGGGTAAAGTCCCATTATTCGTGCGACGAACAACGAGGGTTTCCCCTTTCCAAGGAATTTCAAAGAGTATTCTAGCTGCAACCGCTGGTGCCGCCGCAGTTCAAGCATTTGTAGCAGGCTCCATTCCGTACCATGATGGAACCGCAATCAGGGCAGGGAGGTGCATCGGCTTGGGTTTGAAAGACCTGTCGTTCCCGTGCTTCAATGGCTGCTTGACCCACATTGGTTCGAGTGTCAGCCTCAGGTTGAGGCTGATCCGAAGCGGGCAGGAATTTTTGACCCAGCCAGCGGAAAATATAATCCACAATCGATTTGGCGATAGGGATTTGAGGGTTGTTGGTGAATCCCGACGGCTCAAACCGCGTGTGGCTGAATTTATCTACCAGGACTTTCAACGGAACTCCATACTGAAGGGCCAGCGAAATCGAAGTGGCGACGGTATCCATCAAGCCCGAAACGACTGAGCCCTGCTTGGCCATCACCACGAAAATCTCACCGGGAGAGCCGTCGTCGTACATGCCAACAGTAAGATAGCCATCGTGTCCGGCCACGCTGAATTTGTGGGTGATGGATTTACGCTCATCGGGTAGGCGCCGGCGCACCGGGCGGGAGGCAGCAACCTGCGTCTCTTCCTTAAGACTAGTATTGAGAGGTTGAGAACGTTTGGAACCATCACGATAGATAGCCAAAGCCTTCAGGCCAAGCTGCCACGCCTCAATGTAAGCCTGTTCGATTTCTTCAACCGTTGATTCTTCCGGCATGTTCACCGTTTTGGAGATAGCGCCAGAAAGAAAAGGCTGGACTGCACCCATCATCCTCAAATGCCCCATGTAGTGAATGGAGCGCACACCATTTAAGGGCTTGAAGGCGCAATCAAAAACGGGCAGGTGTTCCTCTTTGAGGTAAGGTGCACCCTCAATGGTCTCATTTTCGTCAATGTATTTGATAATGTCATTGATCTCAGCATCGTTGTATTTCAAACGTCTCAACGCGTCAGGAACCGTTTGATTGACAATTTTGAGCAATCCACCTCCGACTAGCTTTTTGTATTTGACGAGGGCAATGTCAGGCTCCACCCCTGTTGTGTCACAATCCATCATAAATCCGATTGTACCCGTCGGAGCCAGGACTGTGACTTGAGAATTCTTGTATCCAAATCGCTCACCTTGAATGAGGGCGTCGTTCCAGGATTTCTGGGCGGCATTATAGAGATCTGAAGGAACATACATTGGGTTGATCTTTCCCGCAGCTGCCCGGTGCTTACGAATAACACGCAACATGGGATCTCGGTTGAGGGGGAATTCCGCGAAAGGCTCTATGTCTGCAGCAATCAAGGCCGAGGTATGGTAAGCTTCGCCACACATGAGCGCAGTAATAACACCGGCATAGGCCCTTCCTGCTTCGCTATCGTAAGGAATCCCCAGGGACATTAAAAGGGCTCCCAGGTTGGCATATCCAAGTCCTAAAGGTCTGAAGAGAGCACTATTTTTGGCAATTGCCGGCGTTGGATAACTCGCCTTATCCACAATGATCTCTTGTGCTGTAATCATCACCTGAACGCCGTGTCTGAAGGTTTCCACATCCAGCTCGCCGTTCGGTCTTCTGAACTTCATTAGGTTCAAGGAGGAGAGATTGCACGCTGTATCATCAAGGAACATGTATTCACTGCAGGGATTGGAGGCGTTGATGCGGGCCGTGTTGGTACAGGTATGCCAGTCATTCACGGTCGTGTCATACTGCATTCCGGGATCACCGCAGACGTGCGCGGACTTGGCAATCATTCTCAAAAGATCGCGAGCTCGATAGGTATCTACCACCTCCCCGGTGGTCACAGCCCGGGTCTGCCATTCTTTGTCCTCAATGACCGCTCTCATGAAATCGTCAGTGACTCGAACGCTATTGTTAGAGTTCTGAAAGAAAATGGAACTGTAAGCCGGCCCATTAAAAGAACTATCATAACCCGCTGCAATCAGCGCCCAGGCTTTTTTCTCTTCCTCTTCCTTGCACGTGATGAAGTCCACTATATCCGGGTGATCAATGTTCAATATGACCATCTTGGCTGCTCTCCGGGTTTTTCCGCCAGATTTGATGACTCCTGCAAAGGCATCATAGCCCTTCATAAAGGAGACCGGACCGGAGGCTTGCCCCCCACTGGAGAGTAACTCTTTAGAGGAACGAATGACGGAAAGATTGGTACCCGTCCCGCTACCCCATTTAAAAAGCATCCCTTCTGTTTTGGCCAGTTCCAGTATGGATTCCATACGATCCTGAACTGAGTTGATAAAGCAAGCCGAGCATTGGGGTTTGGTTTCAATGCCGCAATTGAACCAAACTGGACTATTAAAGGAAGCCTTCTGTTCTACTAGGAGATGGCAAAGTTCTGCCTCAAAGGCGTCTGCTTCCTCCGGAGAAGCGAAATACCCCCCCTGTCGACCCCATCGAGAAATGGTGTCAACGACCCTGCCGACCAACTGCTTCACGCTGGTCTCGCGGCCTTTACCATCGCTGGAACGACGAAAGTACTTGGATACAACTACGTTTGTAGCCAGCATTGACCAGGCAGAGGGAACCTCCACATCGGGTTGTTCAAAGATGACCTCTCCCTTTTCATTAGTTATCACAGCCTTTCTCTTTTCCCATTTGATCTGGTCGAATGGATGCACTCCAGGTTTAGTAAAGACTCGCTTGAAGTGGAGTTGTCTCTCCTCGCGGATATTGGTTGCGGTCAAAGCTGCTGCCTCGCCTGTTTCATTTATCTCCTTCACTAACATTGTAACGCCTCCTTATATAGGACAGAATAAAACGGTAGTTCACAAAATTTGAAAGCGACTGGTTGTCTTCCTAAGTCTCACCCGGAGGTAACAATTCCTAACAATAAGAAAACAACCAGTGTCTGTACGGCTAGCCCGTATTGACCAAAGTTATGGATCGAATTTTAGCCACATAAAGGGATTTGTCAAGGGGAATATTTGAAAGAATCCACAAAATAGTGGATATTTTCTTAGCCCCTACACAAAATATAGTATCACCTTTGTAGCGAGAGAAGGTAGCCCAGGCTTTTGAGCAATAGAAATTCTTAGGGAGTGCCATCCGAATGTCCGGGGCGTTTTCTACACTATCAATTAAAATGGGAGGAAATGGAGTGTTGTGGAGGATGTATCAATCAGCCTTACCAGCGGTGGTGCGACCTTCTTGAGCAACCGAGCTCCGCCTCTTTCCACACTATCTCTTCGATAGTTAGCTAGAGCCCAAGGAAATTGGCTAAAAAATTTGGGTTTGCTTACTTTGTCGTCCATCAAAGGCGGGACCATCAATGGAAAACCTCCCCTGCTAGCCAACCGAAGAAAAGCATAACACAACGATACGGTTTTCATTAGAGCTCTCTCTAATTCGTTTGTGAAAGCTCATCCGCGCTTTGCTTGACGTGCAAGGCCAAGCTCTCCAAGGCGTCAACTTCAGCGTAGAGTTGTGTCTGCAACTTGGCATCGAGAATATGCTTTCCGCGCCCCGCGTAGCACCTTCGGATTTTTCGAACCAAATCACCAATCTGCTCTATTTCGCGCCGTAAGCTTTCAGGGCTGAGGGATTGCACGGCTGCTTTGGGGCTTTTATCCTGGGGCTGATTACCTAAGGTTAGAGCAGATTTTATTCGACTGGCCAGCTTTCGAATTTTGTTGGCCCTTTGAGAAACCTGCCTATAATTTTCGATTCCAAGAGAGGGTTGGGATTCTCCGCTTATCTCTTGTCCGAGCTGAAAGAGAGAGGAAAGATCTTCCCTGAGCCGTTGCTCCATGTAATAGTGATAGCTATCGCTCCTGAAGGCACGCACGGTCCGTGGAAATGACGTGCTAGATTCCACGCCAGCAGGTTTCACTTCTGGTCCTCGGCTGATGCAGGAAGAAGAAGTGCAGCTGAGGAGACAAATTGTTGTTAGAATGAATTTGGGTTTTGTCATTCCCAAGGCACTCCAAATTATTCTAGATTATGAGCGATTTTAACACACCAGCTAGGGAGGATTCATCATGTTCCATACTGCCACTGAACAGGATGTCGTTCGTGGTGACATTACCGATGTTTATTTCACCCGGACAGTTGAGATTCTAAGAAAGAACAATATTAACAAAAAAGTGAAAGCAGAGTTGGCGGTTAAGAGTCTTCCCGAGAATTATCATTGGGGCATTTTGGCGGGGACAGAGGAATTTCTGGCGCTGATTGAAAGACTGAATCTGCCTCTGAATGTTCGCGCAGTTCGCGAGGGCACTCTCTTTCGAATCCATCAACCAGTTATCGAAATAGAAGGTCGCTACCTGGATTTTTGCATTTATGAAACAGCCTTCTTAGGATTGCTTTGCCAGGCATCTGGAATCGTGACGCGAGCTGCCCGATGCGTGGACGCTGCTCGAGGAAAGCCGGTCGTCTGTTTCGGGGCGCGTCGAATTCATCCCATTATCGCGCCCCTGGTGGAACGCTACGCTTACTTAGGAGGATGTGAAGGTGTGGCTGGCGTCAAAAGCGCATCCGAGCTGGGAATTGAGCCGTCAGGAACCATGCCGCATGCTCTGATATTGCTTTATGGCGACACGGTAGAAGCAACTCGGGCCTTTTACGATTCTTTCGGCCACAGAGTGAACATCATTTCTTTGGTGGATACTTTCAACGACGAAAAGTTTGAAGCGATCCGGGTTGCCGAAGCTCTGGGAGACAAAGTTTCTGCTTTACGTTTAGACACTCCGGCGTCACGCAAGGGAAGCCTCCTGGATATTTTGCGTGAGATCCGGTGGGAGCTGGATCTTCGCGGGCATAAGAACATACGGCTCTTCTTGAGCGGCGGCTTAACCGAAGAAAGCATTCGCGAACTCAACGAACTGGCCGATGGTTACGGTGTTGGAACACACATCAGCAATGCTCCGACCCTGGATTTTTCGCTAGACATTGTAGAGATCGAAGGCACGCCTATTGCCAAGAAGGGAAAACGGTCCGGCTCCAAATCTTTCTTTCGGTGCAGCGCCTGCCAGCAAGAGGTCGTCCGAGCTTATCAAGCCCCTCCACCCCGGTGCGAATGTGGCGGGGAGTTTGTGGAATTACTGCAAACCGCAATTCAAAAGGGAAAGCTCACGAGTGAAGGGCGACTGAGTATAGAAGACTTTGAAGGCAATCGCGAATATATCAAGACTCAGGTTAAGGCGATTCATATTTAGCGCCTCGTCGCCTGGAAGGTGTGGGAGGTTCGAAGGGCCGCCAGGTAATCGCAAGGGCGGGGAAAAGCAAGGAACGAGAGCGGGTCCGAAGGGCCGACACCTAGGGTTGAATCCGAATCCGCTCAGGGGACTAGAACGAAATCTGCTTTTTCCTGGTCGCGACTAAAGGGAATTCGGCCCCGTGACTTGTGAAACGGGGCAGTGAGGGGTTCTACTCCAACCGCCGCCGCCGTAATTCATCCACAGCCACAGCCAAAACGATGATGCCACCAATGAGAATTTGCTGGATGAAAGGCGAAATTCCCAGCAGGTTGCAGCCGTTGTTCAGCAGACTCATAATGAAGGCTCCGACGGTCGTTCCCAATACCGTTCCTGCTCCCCCGTTCAGACTGCCTCCGCCGATGACCACAGCCGCAATCACTCTCAGTTCATAACCGTCTCCAGCAGTAGGCTGACCGGTCACCAAGCGGGAAGCTTCGATCATTCCTGCCAAACCAGTGAGGGCACCCAAGATCGAGTAAATTATCAGGGTCCAGCTCGTCAAATTTATCCCTGAAAGGTAGGCGGCTTGAGCGTTTCCACCGATGGCATAGGCGTACCTGCCCAAACGGGTATAGCGCAAAACGTAAGACATCATCACTCCAATCCCGAGCAAAATCACCACTGGGACAGGGATCATTCCAAAAAAAATTCCGTCTCCCAGCCGTCCAAAATTTTTGGGGATGGCTGTGACTGGAATCCCATCGGTGATCAGCAAGGTCAAACCACGAGCCATTCCCATGCAGCCCAAAGTTGCGATGAAGGGTGGGACTCGAAACTGAGTGACGATGAGGCCGTTGCCGAGTCCCCAGGCCAAACCTGAGAAAATGCCGAGGAGTGTCGAGGACACAACTCCCATCCCCCTTTCCATCAGCAAAGTTCCACAGACTCCAGAGAACGCTAGGACAGACCCGACGGAGAGATCAATGCCTCCGGAGATGATTACCAGGGTCATCCCAATAGCAATGATGTTAATTACAGCGGTCTGTCGAGCCACACTGGAGAGATTGTCAACTGTCAGGAAATAAGGGGAAAGAATCGAGAGAGAAACAAACAAGGCTACAAAACTAAGAAACGGGAGAAGCTTTTTGAAGAGATCTCTCATGACGAGGGGTCGAAGAACGGAAAGCTGGAATCATAGACCATGAGTGAAACGCGACAGTCCATTCGAGCATTCCAGACCCAGCCTCGATTATTGCCTACCCAAGTACCTTTCGAGGGTTGGGCTTATCAACTGCTGAATCTGCGGCTCGGACAAGTTTTCCTTTGTAACCAGGGTCACGCCGGTATCAACCCGTCGCCGAGGGGTTTTCCCCTCGAGTTTTTCACAAAGGGTTCGTACGCCTTCGAAACCCATAGCGAAGGGATTTTGTACTATTAAAGAATCGATAATACCTTCTCGCAGGTCTCCTATCAGGCTGGGTGAAGAATCGAACCCGACAATTTTGACCTTACCGCTGAGTCCACGACCTTTGACCGCCTGAGCGGCGCCAATCGAACTAGACTCGTTAGGTCCAAAAATTCCCTTTAGACCCGGGTTGGCGGTAAGGATGTCTTCAGTCACCGACAGAGACTTGGCGCGATCTGACATCCCATATTGAAAGGCGGCGATTTTGATCTGTGGATATTCTTTGGCGATCGTTTCTTTAAATCCGTTTTCCCGTTGGGTAGTAGAAGAACTACCTGGCATGACGCCGACAATTGCCACGTTCCCCTTCTTACCGAGCATTTCAGCCATTCGGTGAGCTGCTTTCACACCACCCCCATAATTGTCGGTTGCCACAAAGGAAACATAAGATTCAGTTTGAGCCCCGGAATCGAATATAGTTACAGGAATGCCACGCCGTGCAGCACTTTCAATGACGGGGACCAGAGCTTTTTCATCGGAGGGCGCGAGAACAATGCCGTTCACTCTACGGTTGATAAAATCTTCCACAATGTTAATTTGTTTGCTGATTTCAATTTCTGAGGCGGGTCCATTCCACAGGACCTTAACCCGAAATTGGGCGCCGGCCGCGAGCGCTCCGGCATGAACCATTTGCCAAAAAATATGAGCCTGCCCCTTGGGGACTACGGCAATTACCTTTTCTTTACTTCGTTCGCAGGAAATGGCCAAGAGCAGAATGACTAGAACTGACCCAAGAGGCTTGGCCCTAGACTTCCGATTAAATTTGAGCTGGCTGCCCTGGCTTGACATCATGGTTTTTGTTGAACTATGGTAGGAGCCCTTTGAACTTGGTTTTCCGTGGTGAGGCAGATTTTCCACAGAGTCTTCTTTGATTGGGACAGGCGACTGCCTTCAAAGTCATTTAGAAGGGAGAACCATCCAATTGCAAGAAAAACCCCAATTTCTAATCTAAACGAATCGAAATCAAAAAGAAATACCATGTAAAACGAAAGGGTAGGATATGTCCAGTCAAAATCTACGAAGCTCGACACGACACGACTGGACTACCGCATTGGTACCAACGTAAATCAGAAAAGGTACTCAGAACTGTTGTGAAGCCTTCCTCAAAAAGGAGGCTCAAACTGCCGTCCTAGTAGCGAGTCCGGTTTGTTTCCTTCCGATGGATAAAAATTTGAGCCATTCTTCATCCCAGGCCAGCACAACCAACGTAGTTTGCAACCGCAACCTGTTGCAGATTGCGAGGGCCTTCTTCTATGTGGGGGTCATTGGTTTCGGAGGAGGCCTGGCCATTTTGGCCCAGCTACAACGGCATGTTGTAGAAAAATTAAAATGGCTTACCAACGAGGAATTTGTCGAGGCAACAGCTGTAATTCAGTCCCTACCCGGGGTCATAGCCGTGAATATTAGTTGCTACATCGGGTTTAAACTGCGAGGTTGGATCGGTGGTTTGGTTGCCGTCGTGGCTATGCTCCTACCTGCTTTCGTCTCCATGTTGCTGCTGTCTGAGTTTTATTTGACTTTTAAGGAAGTGCCGGACCTGGAACGTCTGTTTCGCGGAATGACCCCATCAATTGCCGCGTTTATCTTGGTAGCTACGTACAAGCTGGGACACTCTGTTCTCCGCAGTTTCTGGGATTGGCCACTTGCTATCCTTTCTTTTTTGGCCATCTCGTTCTTTGATTGTGGGGTGGTTCAGGCGGTTTTAGTTGCCGGGAGTTTGGGACTCCTGGCTTCTGTCTGGAAACGCGCATTCGCCGGAGATTTTCGTTGTTTCTCACCTTTATGCTTAGGAGTTGGGATTCTGATAACGTTTTTCTTAAGCAACGATATCTGGCGTTTGCTGTATGTCTTCTTAAAGATTGGCGCTTTCACGTTCGGGGGAGGGTATGTCATGGTTCCCTTTCTCGAAGGTGAAGTAGTCCGAAGGTTTGGATGGCTTAATCACCGTGAGTTCGTCGACAGCGTTGCTCTGGGACAGATAACTCCGGGTCCCGTAGTCATCACGGCAACCTTTGTGGGATACAAAGTTCTTGGACTATTGGGGGCATGCCTGACGACCGTGGCCGTTTTTTTACCTTCATACTGTATCACGCTGGCGGTCAGTTTCTATTACCGGCGTTTCAAAAGCAACAAAGTGCTCCAAGCCTTTCTCCGCGGAGTCTCTCCTTCCGTCGTGGGTATGCTGGCCTCCGCAACTTTGAGTATTGGTAAGATAAGCATCCACAGTTTGGTCGGTCTCTTGATTGCTTTTGCGACACTGGTGGTATCGCTTCGTTTCAAGGTTAGTTCCTTGTGGATTATTCTCGCCGCAGGTGGGTTGGGTTGGTTCTTGCGATAGCTCGCCATTTGACAATGTAATTGCATATGGGCTATTTTGGACCCTATGTTCCTAACGCGCTCACGAGGCCATTATGAAAATTCTGGTTTGTCTAAAGCAGGTTCCAGAGAAAGACTCACGGTACAAAATAGACGACCTAGCGACTTGGATTCGCGAAGACGATCTCGTTTTCGAAACCAACGAAAGCGATGTATACGCCCTGGAGGAAGCGCTGCGACTTAAAGAGAAACTGGGAGGGGAAGTCGGCGTCTTATCGCTGGGAGAAGAACGGGCCTTAAAAACTATCAAGAGTGGATTGGCCATGGGTGCCGATCGCGCGTTCCATCTCAGCGACCCTGCCTTCCAAGGTTCCGATGCTTTTGTGGTCGCCACAGCCATAGCGCGGGCAATTAGCGGTCAGAATTTCGATATCATTTTCACAGGGGTGCAGTCAGAAGATATGGCCTTCGCTCAAACAGGCACAATTCTCGCCCAGCTCTTAGGTTGGCCTCACGCTACCATTGTGATGGAAGTCAATGTGAGTGAGGGGGGTAAGAAAGCCCGAGTGAAACGCGAACTGGAGAGCAACCTTTTTGAAGTTGTTGAAATCTCTTTGCCGGCTGTCCTAACCATTCAATCCGGAATCAATCAACCCAGGTATGCTACGCTGAAGGGGATTATGCAAGCCAAAAAGAAGGAAATACGAAGGTTCTCTGCGCAAGATCTGGGTTTGGAAAGTAGCCAGCTGGGAAAGACGGGTTCCATGGTTGACCACCAAAAAATGTTCTTTCCAGAGAAGAAGAAAAAGACGGTTATCCTCGAGGGAACCCCTGAAGAGGCTGCTAGGACTTTGATGGAAAGATTGCGCAAAGAAGCGAAAGTGCTTTAGACGGTTGCGGAGTGCAGCCTGCAACCTGCCATCAATAAGGGATAGTTATGCCGGGCAAGACTCTGGTTCTCGCTGAACATCGGGCCGGAAAAATTAAAAGTATTTCATGGGAAGCCATTGGTTTTGGCCAGAAGCTAGCCGAACGGCTTAATCAAGAATTAAAGGTTGTACTCATCGGCAAAGCTATTGGAGATTTGGCGGAAGAGGTGTCTCGGAGGTGTGGGCAAGAGGTCTTAACCCTGGTTAACGATCACTGTGAAACCTACACTCCCGAAGCCTACTGCCACATCCTTTCGCAAGTGGCTCAGCAGGAAACTCCTTTCCTGTTCTTGATGGGACACACCTATCAAGCGATCGATTTCGCTCCCAAACTGGCTACGAGGCTGGGCCGCGGGTTCATTCCCAACTGCGTTGGTTGTCAAATAGACGCAGACCGTGTCGTGTTTGTTCGACAAGTTTTCAACGGAAAAATCAATTTGCAGGTGGGTCTGAAAGGTGAACCCCCTTACTTTGTTTCCTTGCAGCAGGGAGCCTTTAATGCCTACGAAGTCCAATCGCGTCAATCGCCCCGAGTTGTCAATCTGACTATCCCCCTACCGGATGAAGTGCTCAAGCGAAAAGTTCTGGAGATTTTTCAGGCTGCCCAGGGGAAGGTAGATTTAAGCCAGGCTGAAATTATCATTGCCGGAGGTCGAGGCTTAGGGAGCAAAGAGAAGTTTCAGCTTATACTCGATCTGGCCGAGGCCCTTGGCGCGGCTGTAGGGGCTTCGCGACCTGTCACCGATGGCGGCTGGCTTCCTAAAGAACATCAAATTGGAAGTTCCGGACAAACTGTGACTCCTAAACTTTATATCGCCTGCGGCATTTCAGGCGCGATTCAGCATCTCGTGGGAATGATGAATTCTTCCTGCATTGTTGCCATCAACAAAGACCCCAATGCCCCCATTTTCAGTGTGGCTGATTATGGAATTGTCGGAGATGTCTTCAAAGTCCTGCCGGTCCTCATTGAACTCGCGAAAGAAATTCGAAAATAACTTCGACGGCAACTGAAAAACCTTCGTCGCCGAAAGTCACAAATATCCAGTGATATTGGTAGACTCCTACTTTTCGTCCATTAGCATCTGATGAAAATGTCTCATCGTACCCAAACGAAAGGATCGTCCGAAGTCCTCTCCAATATTGCCTATTGGAGCGGCCCGCGCCGATTTTCTCCCTGGCAAAGAATACAAGCCCTCCTGATTGCTGAGATAAGCGCGTGGCTCATTCGTCTGATCGGAAGAAGCTTGCGTTGGGAGAGTCGCGGAGACGAGAACCTGGAATCGGTTTATGGGGCGGGCAAACGGGCTATTTTTGCTTTTTGGCATGGGCGAATCTTCCCTGCTACCTGGTACTGGAGGAAGCGCGGGATCGTTGTTATGACCAGTCAAAACTTTGATGGAGAGTATATTGCCCGTTGTATCCGAAAACATGGCTACGGTGTGGCCCGTGGGTCAAGTTCGCGAGGGGGGCTGAAAGCCCTGGCAGAAATGGCTAGAAGTCTTAGACGAGGAGTGGATGTTGCTTTTACCGTGGATGGGCCAAGAGGGCCGCGTTATGTTGCAAAAATGGG
>Ga0066710_100000594_pt1 | contig 22809 bp, 20 predicted proteins | sample GraSoiAngelo_159_FD_79666 | JGI IMG/M metagenome (GOLD analysis project Ga0066710, IMG submission 79666) | Grasslands soil microbial communities from the Angelo Coastal Reserve, California, USA - 14_1009_16_40cm | ecosystem: Environmental > Terrestrial > Soil > Grasslands | place: USA...
GGCCTCACCTTCGCCCGCTCGGGGCAGATCCACTCGACGCAGGAGTTCCACGCTCACGAGATCGTCCACCTGGTGGCAGGCCAGATGGGCAACCCGGGCGTCTTCTTCCAGGAAGGCCTCGCGGTCGCCATCGGCAACGAGGCGAAGTGGCAGGGCAAGGGCGTCGACCAGCTCGCCCGCGGCGCGGCCCGGAGCATGCCGGTCAGCAAGTTCGTCGCCCGCTTCGATTCGCTCGACTCCGACACCGCCTACGCCGTGGCCGGCTCCTTCGTGAACCGGCTCATCAAGACCCACGGCATCGCGAAGGTCGCCCAGTTCTTCCGTGCCTGCGGGCCTTCGGGGACCGACGTGCCGGCCGCCTTCGCCCGCACCTTCGGGCAGAGCCTGGACGAGGCTGGCGCGGCATGGGCGGCCAGCCTGTAGCAGGGCGCTGAACGAACTCCTCCGGCGCCAGCGTTCGGCGCGCAGAGCGAAGCGTTTCCGCGCTTGTTGACTTCCATCGCGCAGCGGAGCGCGCCGCATTCGTGTGGTAAGATCGGTCGCACCCGGGGCGTTTCGCCTTCCGCCTCGTCTCCCGAATGCCCAAGTTCATCTACCTGATCCCCCTCCTGCCGCTCCTGGGATTCCTCTTCAACTTCACGGTCGGGGTGAGGCGGCTGACGCGGCGCCCTTCCAGCCCGGCCGGCCTTCCCGAGGGTCACCACGAGGCCTCCCATCCTCCGCGTCTCCTCATCGGCCTGGTGGCTTGCGGGACCGTCGCGCTCTCCTTCCTGCTCTCGGTGTACGCGGCTCTCCGGGCCCACGGCGCGCCGGGCCACGTGCTCGTCGAGACCCTCTGGGAGTGGATCCCCGGCGGAGCGACCCAACTCGCCAGCGGCACCGCACCCTTCCAGGTCGATTGGGCCTACCAGGTGGACCCGCTGTCCTCGGTGATGATCCTCGTCGTCACCTTCGTCGGGTTCTTCATCCACCTCTACTCGATCGGCTACATGGGCTTCGACGCCGGCTACGCCCGCTACATGGCGTACCTGAACCTCTTCATGTTCGCCATGCTCACGCTGGTGCTGGGCGCGAACTACCTGATGCTCTTCGTGGGCTGGGAGGGGGTCGGGCTCTGCTCGTACCTGCTCATCGGCTTCTGGTTCGACAGGCAGAGCGCCGCGGACGCGGGCAAGAAGGCCTTCATCGTCAACCGCATCGGCGATGCGGGCTTCGCCCTCGGCATGTTCCTCGTCTTCGTCAGCTTCGGCAGCCTGGACTTCCGCGCCGTGATGGACCAGGCGGCGCACATGCCGGTGGACTGGTCCTGGGACGGCACGCTCCCGCTCATCGCGCTGCTCCTCTTCGTCGGCGCGTGCGGCAAGAGCGCCCAGATCCCCCTCTACGTGTGGCTGCCCGACGCCATGGAGGGCCCCACCCCCGTCTCCGCCCTCATCCACGCCGCGACCATGGTCACGGCGGGCGTGTACATGGTGGCCCGCTCCTCGGCCATCTACGCCCATGCGCCCAAGGCGATGTTCGTCGTCGCGCTCGTCGGCGCCTTGACCGCGGTGTTCGCGGCCACGATCGGCCTCGTCCAGAACGACATCAAGCGGGTGCTGGCCTACTCGACCGTGAGCCAGCTCGGCTACATGTTCCTGGCCTGCGGGGTGGGCGCCTTCACGGCCGGCATCTTCCACCTCATGACCCACGCGTTCTTCAAGGCGCTGCTCTTCCTCGGCTCGGGGTCGGTCATCCACGGGATGTCGGGCGAGCAGGACATGCGGAAGATGGGCGACCTGAAGGGCCGGATGCCCTGGACCCACTGGACGATGCTCGTCGGGTGCCTCGCCATCGCCGGGGTCCCGCTCCTCTCCGGCTTCTTCTCCAAGGACGAGATCCTGTGGTCGGCCTTCCGGGTCGGCGGCTACGGCCACCTCGTATGGCTGATGGGCTTCGTGGTCGCGGGCCTCACCGCTTTCTACATGTTCCGCCTCTACCACCTCACGTTCAGCGGGCCCTTCCGCGGCACCGAGGAACAGGCCCATCACCTCCACGAATCGCCGCCCACGATGCTGGTGCCGCTGTTCGTCCTCGCCGCGGGATCGATCCTCGCCGGCTACCTCGGCTTCCCCGCGCTGCTCGGCGAGCGAGTCGGCTTCCCCAACGTGTTCGAGCGCTTCCTGGAGCCGGTCTTCGAGAGCGCCCACGAGACGCTGCCCGAGGTCTTCCGCGCCGGCGCGCCCGGGCACGGCATGGAGGCGGCGCTCATGGCGGCCAGCGTCCTCGTGGCCGGCGGTGGCATCGCCCTGGCCTGGGTCTTCTTCAAGCAGCACCCCGAGTTCCCGGGCCGGCTGGCCTCTTCGCTGGCCGGGGTCCACCGCGTCCTGCTGAACAAGTACTACGTCGACGAGCTCTACGACGCGCTGTTCGTGCGCGCGGTCGCCCTCGGCGGCGGCAACTCCCTCTACACGATGGACCGCTACGTGGTCGACGGGGGCGACGGGGAGCTGCGGCCCGGCCTCGGCGTCAACGGCCTCGGCTGGCTGACCCGGGACGTGATGGCCCGCTTCTCGGACGCCTGGGACCGCTACGTGGTCGACGGGCTGGTCAACCTGACCGCCGCCGTCCTCGACAACAGCAGCTACGTGCTGCGGGCCCTGCAGAACGGCCTCGTCCAGCACTACGCCCTCTCCGCCCTCATCGGCGTCTTCCTGATGATCTGGGCGGGGCGGTTCCTCCTGCGCCTGTACTAGGAGCTGCGCGATGGACTTCTTCCGGGACCACCTGCTCTCGATCATCACCTACACGCCGCTCGTCGGCGCGGCCGTGCTGCTGCTGCCGCCGTTCAAGCGCAACGACGACGCGGTGCGCTGGATGGCCAACCTCTTCGGCTTCGCCGGCTTCCTGGTCAGCGTGCCCCTCTGGTTCTGGTTCGACCGCGGGGCGGAGGGCTTCCAGTTCGTCGAGAGGCACGAGTGGATCCCCAGCATCGGGGTGCAGTACTTCTTCGGGGCCGACGGCATCAGCGCCCTGCTGATACTGCTCACCACGCTCCTCGGCTTCATCGCCATCCTCTCCTCGTGGACGGCCATCACCGACCGCGTGCGCCAGTACTACGTCTTCCTCCTCCTGCTCCAGACCGGCATGCTGGGCGTCTTCTGCTCCCTCGACATGTTCCTCTTCTACGTCTTCTGGGAAGTGATGCTGGTGCCGATGTACTTCCTCATCGGGATCTGGGGCAGCGTGCGCCGGCTCTACGCGGCCATCAAGTTCTTCCTCTACACGCTAGCCGGCTCGGTGGTGATGCTGCTGGGGATCCTGGCCCTCTACTTCCAGTCCCCGAAGATCCCCGGCCTGGAGACGATCGGGACCTTCGACGTGACCCGCTGGTTCGCGATGTCGATCCCGCCCGCCCTGCAGTTCTGGGTCTTCCTGGCTTTCTTCCTCGGCTTCGCGATCAAGGTTCCGATGTTCCCGTTCCACACCTGGCTCCCCGACGCGCACGTGGAGGCTCCCACCGCGGGTTCGGTGATCCTGGCCGGCGTCCTCCTGAAGATGGGGACCTACGGCTTCATCCGCTTCTCCCTGCCGCTGCTGCCGGACGCGACGCTGCACGCGGTGCCGTGGGTCGTGACGCTGTCGATCATCGGCATCGTCTACGCCGCCCTGGTCACGCTCGTCCAGAAGGACATGAAGAAGCTCGTCGCCTATTCCTCGGTGAGCCACCTCGGCTTCGTGATGCTGGGGATGTTCGCCCTGAACCCGCTCGGGATGGAAGGCAGCGTCCTGCAGATGGTCAACCACGGGCTCTCCACCGGCGGGTTGTTCTTGATCGTGGGCATGCTCTACGAGCGCCGCCATACCAAGGCCATCGCCGAGTTCGGGGGAGTGGCCCACGTGATGCCGGTCTACGCCACCTTCACCCTCATCCTGTTCCTGGCCTCGATGGGCCTGCCCTTGCTGAACGGCTTCGTGGGAGAGTTCATGATCCTCCAGGGCGCCTACTCCGCGAACCGCGTCTGGGCGTACTGGGCGGTTTCGGGTGTCGTGCTGGGCGCCGCCTACCTGCTCTGGCTCTACCAGCGCGTGTTCTGGGGAAAGGTGACCCACGAGGAGAACCGCCATCTGAGCGACGTGAACACGCGAGAGATGGCCACCCTGGCTCCCCTGGTCGCCCTCTGCTTCTGGATCGGCCTCTACCCCAAGCCGTTCCTGGAGTTCCTGCACGCGCCGATCGCGCGGGTCGCCGAGACGATCCAACCCGGCAAGTTCCCGGCCGGAGGCGCGGTCCAGGCCGCGCCCTTGCCGGCCAGCTCCCTGCACCCCGCTCCGATGGAGACGACGGCTCCCGTCCCGTCTCCGTCGCCGTCTCCGTCCGCGACCGCGGCGGCGACGCCGACGCCCCGGCCCGCGCCGACCCAGCCCTGAGGCGGACCGGTCCGCCGGGCCCTGCCTCCCGCGCGGGCTTAGAATGAAAGAGCAGGCGCTCTAGGACCATGAAGCCGCTCGAAGGAGTCAGCATTGTGCTGGCCGAGGACGACGAGGACTCCCGAGAAGCGTTGCGGCTCGCTCTCGAGGCGCGGGGCGCGTCCCTGCGCTGCGTGAACGACGGCGCGGCCGCCCTGGCCGCCGTCCGCGAGCGTCCGCCCGACGTCGTCATCTCGGACATCGCCATGCCCGGCGACGACGGGCACGCCTTCCTGCGCAAGCTGCGGGCGCTGCCGGCCAGCCGGGGCGGGCGGACGCCGGCGGTGGCCCTCACGGCGTACGGAGGCCGGGACGTGCGGCTGAGATCCGTCCACGCGGGCTTCCATTACCACCTGACCAAGCCGGTCGATGCCGAGAAGCTGGTCGACATCCTGGTGGGCCTCGTCCGGCTCACCCGGCCCCGGTCGTGAAGGAGCGCTTCGCGAACTGGCGTGTGCAGCTCCCCCTCGCCGCCTGCCTCCTGCTGGTGGCGGTCCTGGCCTTCCTCGTCTTCCGTTACTTCCTGCTCACCTTCACGGTGGCGGTGTCGGTGGCCCTCATCCTCTCGCCCGCCCAGCGGCACCTCACCCGTCGGCTGGGCGGCTACGGCTCGGCGGCGGCGGCCGTCCTGGTGCTGGCGTGCGTGGTCGCGATCCTGCTCCCGCTGGCGATGTTCGGGGTGATCCTGACCCAGCAGGCGACGGCGGCCTTCGAATGGCTGCGGCCCCACCTCGAGCCGGCGGCCCTGGACAAGCTGTGGCGGGAGACGCTGCCCGCCCGCTATCCCTTCCTGATGACGTGGGTCCGGGAGAGCTCGGGGGGAGGCACCGCGATGCCCGCCGCTTCGGAAGCCCTCTCGCGCCTGACCAGCGCGGTGAACGGCTTCCTCCAGCTGGCGCTCGTGCACTTCGCGGCCACCCTCATGGACATGATCGTCTTCACCATGATGCTGTTCTTCCTGCTCCGCGACGGCGCCCAGCTGCGCGACGTGATGCGGGGCGTCTCCCCTCTCACCCGCGGCCAGGAGACGGAGATCACCGTCCACCTGGCCAAGACCGTGAAAGGCGTGCTGATGTCCATGGTCATCGTGCCCGTCGCCCAGGGCATCGTCGCCCTGGTCGGCTTCTGGATCTTCGGGCTGCCCTCGCCGGTGCTCATGAGCGTGTTCGTGTTCTTCGCGGCCATGATCCACCTGGTGGGCACCCCGCTGGTGTGGATCCCGGCCGGCCTCTACCTCTTCTTCTGGGTCTCGGCGGCCAAGGGGATCGGGATGCTGCTCTACGGCGCTCTCGTCATCAGCACCATGGACAACATCATCAAGCCCCTGATCCTGAAGGGCGCAGCGCAGATCCACCCCCTGCTCGCGTTCCTCTCGGTGCTGGGCGGGCTCTACGCGTTCGGGGCGAAGGGGCTCATCGCCGGGCCGGTCGTCCTCTCCCTGGTCCTCTCCGCCTACCGCATCTACCGCTACGACATCCTGCGCTGGCGGCACGAGGAGGAGGACGGCGCGGCCGCCCTGGCCGCCGAGCCGGTCCTGGAGCCGACGCCGGCGCTTCGCACGCGGTGATCGAAGGCCCTTCAACGCTGAGAACGCTGAGGGAACGGAGAGGTCGCGGAGACGTATACACATGAATGTCCTCTGCGTCCTCTGCGTTTTTCTCCGCGTCCTCTGCGTTGAAAGGCCAGTGGGCCTGTGGTAGCCTTCGGCGGCTTTCGTTTCGAGTCCCCGAAGCAGCTGATGTGAGCTCCGACAAGAACGACAGGGAGAGCCGTGCCTGGGCTCGGACGCTGCGCGACGTGGGTCCCTACCTGGGAATCGGCGCGACGCTGGCGGTGACGGTGCTGCTCGGCGTCGGGATCGGGCACTGGCTCGACGGCCGGCTGGGGACGAGGCCGGCCTTCGTGGTGGCGGGAGCGATGGTGGGCCTGGCGGCCGCCGGCTACCATTTCTACCGGCTGGTGAGGGTGAAGCGGTGAGCCTCGGCAGGTACGCGCAGGCGGTGGGGGCGATCGCGGCGACCTCGCTCGCCCTCCTGTGGCCCTTCGCGGGCGCTCTCGGCGAACGCGGCTTCCGCGCGGCGGCCCTGGGGACGGGGTTGGCCGTCCTCAACACGCTGGCGGCCTACGCCCTGGTGCGGTGGTCGCGCGAGCGGCCGACCGTGGCGTTCTTCCGCGCCATCCTCGGCGGGACGCTCGTCCGCATGGCGGTGCTCCTGTTGGCGGTGCTGGTGGCGCTGCGCGGCGCCGGCCTGCCGGCCGCTCCGCTGGTGGCCTGCCTCCTCGGCCACTTCATGGCCTTCCTGGCCCTCGAGACGGCGACCGTGTGGCGGCCGGTCCCCCGGCCGGAGCCGCGGTGAGGACGCCGCTCTGGCTCCTCGCCGCGGTGGAGGGCGCGGCGCCGCAGGCCCCGGCCAAGGGGGAGACCAACCCGGCCGAGGTGCTCCTGCATCACGTCACCGACCGCGCGCTCTTCCGGCACCTCGATTGGGGCCGACTGCACTTCGAGCCCACCAAGCACCTGGTCTTCTTCGTGATCGCGGCCGGCGTCGTGCTCCTGCTGGCGAGGCTGGCCCGGCGGAGCTATCGCGAAGGGGGCGTGCCCACCGGGCTGGGGGCGGTGGTCGAGACCCTCGTCCTCTTCATCCGCGACGAGATCGCGGAGAAGAACATCGGCCACGACGGGCGCGTGTTCACCCCGCTGCTCTGCAGCTTCTTCTTCTTCATCCTCATCGCGGCGCTGCTGGGCCTGATGCCGTTCCCGGTCTACGATCCGTCGACCGGCCATTTCGGCCTCGTGTCCGCCACCTCCACCGGCAACATCGCGGTGACGCTGGGCCTGGCCTTCGTCTCCTTCCTGGCCATGCAGTACGCGGGCATCCGGAAGTACGGGGTGATCGGCCACTTCCGGGGCATCGTGCCTCCCGGGCTGCCGGTGTGGCTGCTCCCGATCATGATCCCGGTCGAGATCCTGGGGATGTTCACCAAGCCTTTCGCCCTGATGGTCCGGCTCTTCGCCAACATGCTGGCCGGCCACATGGTGATCACGGTCCTCCTGATGCTCATCCCCCTGATGGCCGCCATCCGGGCCGCCTTCGGCGTGGCGGTCATCCCGGTGTCGCTGGCCCTGGCCCTCTTCATCATGCTGCTGGAGCTGCTCGTGGCCCTCATCCAGGCCTACATCTTCACGCTGCTCACCGCCATCTTCATCGGGATGTTCGCCCATCCCGCGCATTGAGGACGAGAGAGTGAGAGGAACTTTCAGGAGGAGAGCGTCATGAACGCCCAGGCCCTTGCATACTTCGCCGCCGGCATCGGCGCCGGACTCACGATCATCGGGGGCGCGGCCGGCATCGGCCGCCTCGCCGCCGCGGCCATGGAGGGCATCGCCCGCCAGCCCAACGCCGCCGGCGACATCCGGGGCGCGATGATCGTGGCCGCCGGCCTCATCGAAGGCGTCACGTTCTTCGCCTTGATCGTGGCCATGCTCCTCGTCCTCCTGAAGTAGGCGCGATGGCCGCTGCACTTCCGGCCCTGCTCGCCGCCGCCTCCGGCGAGGAGGCGGGCGGGGGCCTGGCCAACGTCAACCTCGGGCTCACGATCTGGACGATCGTGCTGTTCGCCCTCTTCGCCGCCGTGCTGTCGAAGTTCGGCTGGGGGCCGCTGCTGCGGGCGATCGAGGAGCGCGAGAAAGGCATCCGCGACGCCGTGGAAGGGGCGCAGAAGGCCCACGACGAGGCCCAGGCCCTCGTCGCCCAGCACAAGGAGGCCCTGCAGCAGGCGCGCCGCGAGCGGGAGGAGCTCATCAAGCAGGCCATGGCCGAGGCCCAGCAGGTGAGGGCCGACCTGCTCGCTCAGGCCAAGGCCGACTCCGAGCACCTCATCCAGCGGGCCAAGGAGCAGATCGAGCGGGACAGCCGGGCCGCCCTCCAGCAGCTCCGGGCCCAGGTGGCCGACCTGGCGGTGACCGCCGCGGGCAAGATAGTCACGTCCTCCCTGACCCCCGAGGCCCAGCGCAAGCTCGTCGAGGACTTCATCGCCAAGCTGCCCAGCACCGCGAGGTAGTCGGCTAGTCCCCGCCGAGCATGTTCCCGATGTCGCGTAGCGTGCCGCCCACGCCCGCGACGCCGCCCTGCCCTTCTTTCGTCAGTCCGAGGATGCGCCCGACCAGACGCGAGAAGGGCAGCGTCTGCAGGATGGCCCGGCCGGGGCCGGTGAGCGTGGCGAGGAACAGGCCCTCGCCGCCGAACAGCGCGTTCTTGAAGCCGCCCACGAACTGGATGTCGTAGGCCACCGTCTCTTCGAAGGCGACGATGCATCCGGTGTCCACGCGCAGCGACTGGCCGGGCAGCAGGTCGAACTCCACCAGGTTGCCGCCGGCGTGGATGAACACCGTGCCCGTGCCGGTGAGCTTCTCCAGGATGAAGCCCTCGCCGCCGAACAGCCCGGCCCCGAAGCGCTTGGTGAACGCGATGCCCACGTCGATGCCATCGGTGGCGCACAGGAAGGAGTCGCGCTGGCACAGCCAGCTCGGCGCCCCCGCCAGGTCGAGCTGGCGGAGCTTGCCGGGATACGGCGCGGCGAAGGCGACCTGGCCCTCGCCCCGCCCGCGGAAGCGCGTCATGAACAGGCTCTCCCCGGCCATGAGGCGGCGCAGGCCGCCCAGCAGGCCGCCGCTCATGCGGCTCTGCATGTCGACCCCGCCCGCCATGTACAGGAGCGCGCCCGGCTCGGCCTGCACCTCCTGGCCGTCGGCCAGGGGGATCACCACCGCCTGCATGACGTCGCCCACGACGTGGAACTCCTTCGGCCGCGCGCCGGTGGTGGCCGCGGCGGGGGCGCCGCACGCGGGGCAGAAACGCGCGCCCTCCGCCAGGACCTGGCCGCACTTCGCACACGACATTCAGCCTCCTTGCGTCCGGCGATTGTAGCCTCGCCGCGCCCCTGCTAGCATGGCGCCCATGTCCGAGATCGGCGACATCTTCCAGGGCCTGCCCAAGAAGTTCCAGCAAGGCTCCGTGCCGGGCCCGCGGACCTTCTACTTCTCGCTCGACGACGACGAGAAGTGGACGGTCGTGCTCGACAAGGACAAGTGCGTCGTGAAGGCGGGCAAGCCGGCGGAGGACGCGGATTGCTTCTTCAAGTCGTCCAAGCAGATGTTCCTGGACGTCTGGAACGGCAAGCACGCCCCCGGGATGAAGGACTTCATGACGGGCGCCATCAAGAGCAACAATCCGCTGATGCTCAAGGAGTTCGTGGGCGCGTTCAAGAAGGACTAGCGCCTTCTAGGGCATCCTCATCGTCAGAGGGTCGCGCAGGGGCAGCACGACCACTTTCCCGCCCGGGGCCAGGGCCGACAGGCTGACCGCGTGCTTGCCGTCCCCGACGTCGATCTCCTTCTGGTCGCCCACGATGAGCATCACCAGCTTCGCCGGGTCGAGGTACTGCCGTGCCACCCGCTGCACGTCGGCGGCCGTGACGGCGCGGATGCGTTCCCGGTAGGTCCGCCAGTAGGAGGGATCGCGTCCGGTGTACTCGTCGGCGGCGAACACCCCAACCGTCTGCGCCTTGGAGGCGAAGGCGCTGGGGAACGTCTCGATGAGGCTCTTCTCGATCGTGTCCAGCTCTTCGGCGCTCACCTCCGACTCCCGCATGCGGCGGATCTCGTCGAGCACGAGCTGCGCGGCGTAGGCGACGGTGCGGCTCTTGGACTGGAACGCGGCCCGGAAGGCGCCCGGATAGTAGACGCCGAAGCGCAGGCCCGAGCCGGCCGAGTAGGCCAGCCCTTCGTTCGAGCGCACGGTCTTCGTGATGCGGGAGGTGAAGCCGCTGCCGCCCAGGATCTCGTTCATCACCTCCAGCGCGTAGACGTCGGGGCTGTCGCGCTTGACCGACGGCAGTCCCATCGACACCCGGCCCTGGTTGACGTCCTTCTGGATCCGATAGAGCGCGGGCGGCGCGGTCGCGATCTCCGCCGGCACCGGCGGCACCACCGGCTTCGTCCCCGGCCAGCCGGCGAAGGCGGCCTCCAGCTGGCGGACCATCTCCGCCCGGTCGAAGGCCCCCGAGACGGCAGCGATCATCCCGGCCGGGTGGAACCACCTCCGATGGAACGCGACGATGTCGTCGCGGGCGATCGAGCCGACCGAGGCTGCGGTCGAGAAACGGTTGGTGAAGTGGCGCTCGCCGTAGAGCAGCACGTTCCATTCCCGGTGCTCGATGTCCCCGGAGTCGTCGTTCCGCTTCTTCATCTGCTGGAGCGCCTGCTCCTTGGCCAGGGCCAGCCGGTCCTCCTGGAAGCGCGGCTCGCGCAGCATCTCGGCGAAGATCCGCAGCGACTCGTCGAGGTTGTCGGCGAGGCAGTTGAGGCTGGCCGAGCCCTGGGTGTCGCCGATCCCGGTCGACACCTGGGCGGCCAGGAAGTCGAGCTTCTCGTCGAGCTGCTCGGCGGTGAGGCTCTTCGTGCCGCCGCGGCGGATCTGGCTGCCGGTGAAGCCGGCCAGGCCTTCCTTGCCCGGCGGCTCCAGGTAGCTGCCGGTGCGGACGAGGATCGACACGTTCACCAGGGGCAGCGTGCGGTCCTCGGCGATGTAGACGACCATGCCGCCCTTCAGCACGACGCGGTAGTCCCGGGCCGCCGGCGGCTCGAAGACGATCGGCTTGAACGTCAGCGTCTCGGGACGGCCGGGGATGGGCTGGGCGGCCGCGGCTCGGACCACCGTCACGACGACGGCCACGGCGAGGACGAGGCGACGGGCGAGGGCGAGGCGGTTCGGGCTCATCGTCACTTCTTCCCGCTCTCGAGGACGGCCAGGCGCTCCTGGGCCCGCTTCAGGATCAGCTCGATGGCCGGCTTCATCTCCGGCGGCGCCTGGGCGGCGGCAGCCTGCATGCGGGCGACGCCTTCCCGCAGCTTCGCGGGATCGGTCTCGGCCTGGATCTGTTGCAGGCTCTGCCTCACCATCGCCTGCGCCGGGGCCGGCAGGGCGGCCACCTCCGGGTCCTCCGGGGGCGCGCCCTCCTTGCGCAGGAACACGCCCACGGTGCGGTTTTCCGGCGTGAGGTGCTCGCGGGCCACCCGCTGCAGATCGGCGGCGGTGGCGCGGTCCACCTCGTCGGCGTAGCTGTTGATGTAGCGCCAGTCGCCGAGCCCCTCGTAGAAGAGGAGCTGGACGGCGATCGAGAAGGGCGACGAGAGCCGGCGGTAGGCGAAGGCCTTGCCCTGGTTCTTGACCTTCTGCAGCTCGTCGGCCGGCACCTCCGCGTCGCGCAGCTTTTCGATCTCCTCGTAGACGGCGGCCTCGACCGCGGCGGGATCCTTGCCTTCCTTGACCACGCACTCGACCTCGAAGACGCCGTCGTACTTCTTGGGGTCGATCGAGGCCGTCGCCTCGTTGGCGATCTGCCGGCCGACCACCAGGCCCTTGTAGAGGCGGCCGGTGCGGCCGGAGAGGACGTCGGAGAGCAGGTCGAGGGCGGTCCGGTCCTGGTGGGCGAAGGGGACCGCGTGCCACCAGATCCTCACCGTGGGCGAGGTCTCGGCCTCGGCGCGATAGCGCTTCTCACCGAGCTGCTTCGGCTCCAGCGTGACCACCGGCGGCGGCTCCTGGCGTCCGCGGGGGATCCGGCCGAAGTAGCGCTCGAGCAGGGGCCGGACCTCGGCGGTCTTGAAGTCGCCCACCAACACGCCGGTCAGGTTGTTGGGGGCGTAGTAGATCGCGAAGTAGTCGTCGGCCTGCGCCTTGCTGATGGAGGGGATGTCGGAGGGCCAGCCGAGCACCGGCCACTTGTACGGATGCGCCTCCCAGAAGAGCGCGTTGAAGGCTTCGTCGTACTTCCCGAGGGGCGTCGACTCGGTGCGCATGCGGCGCTCCTCGAAGACCACGTCGCGCTCCGAGTAGAACTCCCGGAAGACCGGGTTCAGCAGCCGGTCGGACTCCAGCCACGCCCATAGCTCCAGCCGGTTGCTGGGCAGCCGGATGTAGTAGAGCGTGAGGTCTTCGGTGGTGCCCGCGTTGAGGCTCTCCCCCCCGTTCTTCGTGTAGATCTGGTCGAGCTGGTCCTTCACGATGATCTGCCGCTGCCGGGCCACCAGCTCGTCGAAGCGCTTGTCCAGCTCGCGGTAGCGCGGCGTCCAGTTCTCCGGCTTGAGCAGGTCGTCGATCTCGCCCCGCCGCAGGCGGTCCCGCATGAGGCCCATCTCCTGCCGCATCTGCTCCTGCACCTTCTCCTGCTCGTCGATGATGCGCAGGTCGGCCTCGATGTCGCGGGTGCCGATCGTGCGGGTACCCTTGAACATCATGTGCTCGAAGAGGTGGCTGATGCCGGTGACGCCCTCCCGCTCGTTGGCCGAGCCCACCCGGGCCACCCACCCGGCGGCCACCGTCGGCGACTCGTGGCGTTCGAACAGCAGGAACCGCATGCCGTTCCCCAGGGTCAGCTCCTGCACCTCGATGCGCGGCTTCTCGACCGCCCCCAGCCGGCCGGGGAGGAGGACCAGGACAAGGAGGACGACCAGGCGCCGGCAGGCATACATGGCGTTGAACCTCTTTTCTCGGAGCAGGGGGCCAGATTAGCAGCAGCCGTGTCGGCGACTCAACCACGGGCCGCCGCCCCGCCCACGGCATTTGACGCGGCCTGGCCGCGGGCATAGTCTTTGGGCTCCGTGGCGATCTGGCGGGTCGCGTTGTCGGCGGGCGCGTTGAGCCTTTCTCTGACGGCCGCCGGGGCGCAGCAGCCTCCCCCTCCCGAGGACGAGCGCCCGGCGGCCGCGGAGCAAGCCGTGGGCCCGGCGCCGGGAGCCGCGACATTGAGCCTGGCCCAGGCGGTCGTCCTGGCGCTCAAGAAGAACTACGGGCTGCTGGCGGCCGCCGACGGCGTGCAGTCGGCCCGCGTCAACTACACCGCCGCCCGCGCGCAGTTCTATCCGCAGCTCACCCCCCGCTACCAGCGCTCGGCCGAGGAGTCGAGCTTCGCCGTGGAGGCGTCCCAGCGGGTCCCCTGGACGGGTGGCTCGCTGAGCGTCTCCGCCCTCATGCGCTCGCTGCCCGGGACGGACCTGGCCCTCACCCGCTCGACCGGAATGCAGCTGCTCCTGAGCCAGCCGCTCCTGCGCGGGTTCGGACCCAACGCCGCGCACTACGCGCTCCGCAACAGCCGGCGCGCGCAGCAGGCGCAGGAGCGGGCCTACGAGCTGGGCCGCCAGCGCCTCGCGGTGGACGTCGCCCGGAGCTTCTACCAGATCGTCCAGCAGCGCCAGCTGCTGGCGGTGGCCCGCCAGAGCCTGCAGCGCAGCCAGAGCCTGGTCAAGGCCTCGGAGGCGCGGCTGCAGGTCGGGCTGGTGAGCAAGCTGGACGTGTTCCGGGCCGAGCTGCAGGCGTCGCAGGCCCAGGACGCCATGGTCCGCTCCCAGGCCGCCCTCGACACCGCGCTCGAGCAGTTCCGGGTGTTGCTCGGGCTGTCGCCCACCGAGCCGCTGGAGCCGGAGGGCGTGGAGCTGGCCGACGAGCTGGCCGGGGACGGCGAGCCGCTCGAGACGCTGCTCGAGCGCGCCCGCGGCCGGCGGCTCGAGCTGCAGGAGAGCCGCGACCAGGTGGACGACGCCCAGCGCTCGGTGTCGCTGGCCCGCCAGAACCTGCTCCCCCAGCTCGACCTGAACCTCGGGCTCACCCAGGGCGGCTTCGGCACCACCTTCACCAACGCCTTCACCACCGACCGCCGGGTCAACCTCTTCTTCAGCGCGTCGTACCCGGTCGAGCGCTCGGCGGAGCGGGCGAGCCGCGCGGTGGCCGAGATCGAGGTCACCGCCCGCGCCCGCGCCGTCCGACAGCAGGAGCTGCAGGTCGAGGGCGAGGTGAGGGCGGCCGTGCGCGAGCTGGAGCGCATCCGCAAGAGCGTCGAGCTGCAGAAGAAGGGCGTGGAGGTCGCGGAGCAGCAGCGGCGGCTGGCGACCCTCCGCTACCAGCGGGGGCTGGCGTCCAACTTCGACGTGGTGGACGCCGAAGGCAGCCTGGTGCTGGCCCGCAGCGCCCTCGTGAACCTCCTCACGAGCTACCAGGTGGCCCGCATCGAGCTGATGCGGGTGACCGGCGGCCTCGACGTCGAGCAGGAGTTCAAGTGAGCACGTTCCCGGGCGTCCTCGGCGGCGACCGCTTCGCGCGGGCGCTGGCGCAGGCCCGGCGGCGCTCGGTGGAGGCGGGGCGGCGGATCGCGACCGGGGCGCGGCGCTGGCTGCGTGGCGACGCATGGACGGCCGAGAACCTGCGCCGGGTCGCGGCCTCGGCTCGCCGCCGTCCCGGCCCCGCGCTGGCCGCCGCGGCGGTGGCGGCGGTCGCGGCCGCTGCGCTCATGAGGGGAGGCGACCCGCCCGGCGTCCTCACCGCCGAGGCCCGCGAAGGCGCGTTCCACGTGTCGATCGTGGAGGCGGGGACGCTGCAGGCGCTGCGCTCGGTCACCTACGCCTCGTCGATCCAGAGCAACCAGGCCAAGATCGTGGCCCTGGCCCCCGAAGGCAAGCTGGTCCAGAAGGGCGACCTGCTCATCCTCTTCGACGCGGCTCCCTTCGAGGAGGAGATCCGGCGCAGCCAGGCCCAGCTCGCCCAGGCCCAGGCCGACCTGGCCAAGGCCAGGGAAGACCTCAAGCTGCAGGTCATCCAGAACCAGGAAGACCTGGCCGCGGCGCGCCAGAAGGTGGAGAGGAGCGACCTGGAGCTGAAGGACGTCCAGGAGGGCAAGGGGAGGCTGCACGAGGAGGAAGCCGCGGCGGCGGTGGCCAACGCCGAGCGCGACCTGCAGAAGGCGATCGGCGCGCTCGAGGACCTGAAGCCGCTCCTCTCCGAGGGCTTCATCACCAAACAGGAGCTGGAGCGGGCCGAGCAGGTGGTGGCCCGGGCGCGCGACGACCTGACCCTCGCCCAGCGCCGCCGCGACTCGCTCGTGAAGTTCGGCCGGCCGCTCGAGCTGTCCCAGGCCCGATCCGAGGCGGTCCTCACGAAGGAGAGCCTGCGCCAGCTCGAGTCGGCGGCCGCCTACCGCCTGGAGCAGAAGCAGGCGGCCATCGCCGCGGCCGAGAGCCGGATCCAGGAGGCGGCGAGCAAGCTCGCCCTGGCCCAGCAGCAGCTCGCGCGCACCGAGGTGCGGGCCGACGTGCCGGGGATCGTCGTCTACCGCGACATCTTCTTCGGCTCCGAGCAGCGCAAGCCGCAGGTGGGCGACCAGGTGTGGGCCAACCAGCCGCTGCTCATCCTGCCCGACATCTCCCGGATGGTGGTGGAGACGCGGGTGCGCGAGACCGACATCCACAAGGTCGAGCGCAACCAGGGGGTGAAGGTCCGCGTCCAGGCGTACCCCGACCTGAAGCTCACCGGTCGGGTCACCCTGGTCGGGACGCTGGCCCAGGAGGAAAAGGAGCGTCGCGGAGCGAAGTTCTTCGGGGTCACGATCCAGCTCGACGGCTCCCAGCCGCGGCTGCGTCCGGGCATGACCGCCCAGGTGGAGATCGCGGTCGAGGAGCGGCCGCGGGCCCTGTTCGTCCCGCTGCAGGCCGTGTTCGAGAGCGAAGGCCGCACCGTCTGCTATGTGGTACGCCGCGGGCGCGTGCAGGTGCAGGACGTCGTCACCGGCCCGTCGAACCAGGACTTCGTCGTCATCGACAAGGGTCTGCGCGAAGGGGACCGGGTCGCCCTGCGCGACCCCGGGGCCCCGCCCACCGATTTCGGCTCGCTCACCTCGCCCTAGGCGTCGGCGCGCTTGTCGAACCTCCCTCTAACCTGTCCGGTGTGCGGGCAGAAGATCCCTCCGTCGGTCGGGGAGTGCCTCTATTGCCCGCCGCCGGATACGGGGAAGGGCCCGGCTCCGGCCGCCGGGCGGGGAGCCGGCCCCGATGCGTTTTCAACTACCCCGGCCGCGGCCGTGGAGCCGACCGCTGCCCAGCTCCTGCTGGTGGCGGAGGAGTGTCTGGCCCGCGGGCAGCCCGACAAGGCCGCGGAGCTGGGCGCGCAGGCGATCGGCCTCCGCCCCGAGAGCCTCGAAGCGAAGGCGCTCGTGAACCGCGCCCGCCGGCAGCTCGCGCGGCAGCGGCGCCGCGGGAGGCAGGAGGAACGGCTGAAGGAGGCGGCGGGCCTCCTGGAGACGGGGAACGTCGCGGGCGCCGAAGCGCTCGTAGCGTCGGTCCTCAAGCGGATGCCCGGTCATCCCGAGGCCCTGGCGCTCTTCGGCCGGGTCAAGGGGCGGCGCCTGGCCAAGGGCGACGCCGAAGCTCAGGCCGAGCACGAGCTGGCCCAGATGGGCCAGGGGCAGGCGCGCCGCGCGGCGGAGGCGGCGCGCTCGGCGCAGGCGGCGGGCTGGCACCGCAAGGCGCTGCTCGCGCTCCGCCGCGGGCTGCGGCTCGTGCCCGACGACCCGGAGCTGTTGGAGCTGTTGCGCCAGACGCAGCGCTCCCTGGGCGAGCAGGAACGGACCGGATCGCGGCAGCGGGCCGCCGGTGCGCAGGTACGCGAGGCACTCGACCGGTTGAAGGAGGGGCGGCTGAAGGAGAGCCTCCACCTGCTGCGCTCGCTGCTCCGCCAGGACCCCGATCACCAGCGCGCGCAGGCCGCTGTACAGGAAGTGCGCCGCGCCTGGCTGGCCCGGGCTCCGGCTCCCGCCCCGCCTGCGGTCGCGGGTCCTCCCTCCCCGGCCCGCCCCGTGCCGTCCCCGGCTCCGGCCTCTCCAACCGCGCCGGCGCCGTCGGAGGCGGTGCGCAGCCCCCTGGTGCCGGCTCCGTCCCCTCCGGCCGCGGCCTCGCGGCCGTCGCTGCTGGGTCCCGAGGAGGTGAGGCGCCGCCTCGCGGCCGGCGCGGCGATCGTTCCTCCCGCCGCCCCGGTCCCCGCCGCCCCCGCCGTCAGGCGTGAGCCGCCTCCGGAGATCGCGCTGCCGAGGCGCCCCAAGGGGACGCCGCTGCTGCTCGTCTTCGGCTCGGCCGCCCTCGTCATCGCGCTCCTGCTCGTTCTGACTTCTCGTCCGAGCGGACACCCGGCGCCGGTGGCGGCCGCGCCCACCGCGCGGCCGCCCTTGCCCGCCCCCGCGAGCCCCACGCCGGCGCCGGCCGGCCCGCTGGCCGCCGTCGATCCCGATGTCCGGGCCGCCGTGGAGACCACCCTCGCCGGCTATGCGCGCGCCCTCGAGTCGCAGGACGCCGAGCTGCTCGCCCGCGTCCGGCCCGACCTCAGGGGCGCCGAGCGCGAGCGGCTGCTCGCCCGCTTCCGCGGCGCGATCAACGTCGCCACCGACCTGCGCGTGCTCGACGTGATTCCGGGCAAGGGCGTGGTGGTGGTGCCGGTCCTGCGCACGGACGTCATCGTGGGCGGCCGGGGCGCGCCCACCGCGCCGGTGGAGGAGACCCTGCGCTTCGAGCGGCGCGACGGCGTCTGGCGCCTGGCCGGCGCCGGCCGTTGAGTTGGCCTCCCTCGTCGAGCTGAAGAGCGTCGGCAAGGCCTTCCCGCGGGGGGCGGTGGAGGTGACGGCCCTGCGGGAGGTGAGCCTCTCCATCACGGCCGGCGAGTCGGTCGCGGTGATGGGACCTTCGGGCTCCGGCAAGTCGACGCTGCTCGGCATCCTGGGCTGCCTCGACCGCCCCACCCGCGGCCAGTACCTCCTCGAGGGTCGGGAGGTGTCGAGCCTTCCCGACGCCCAGCTCTCCGCCCTGCGCAACCGGCGGATCGGTTTCGTCTTCCAGTCCTTCCACCTCATCCCGCAGCTCACGGTGGCCGAGAACGTGGAGACGCCGCTGCTCTACGGCGAGGTGCCCGAGCGGGAGTGGGCCGACCGGGTGCGGGCGTGCCTGGAGAAGGTCGGTCTCGACCACCGCTCCAGCCATCGGCCCTCCGAGCTTTCCGGCGGCGAGGCCCAGCGGGCCGCCATCGCCCGCGCGCTCGTCACCGAGCCGCAGATCCTGCTCGCCGACGAGCCCACCGGCAACCTCGACACCGCGACGGGAGAGGAAGTGGCGGACGTGCTGTGGGGCCTCCACCGCGAAGGACGCACGGTCGTGGTGGTGACCCACAACGAGTCGCTGGCCGGGCGGGCGCAGCGGCTCGTACGGCTGCGCGACGGGCGCATCGAATGAGCCCGCGCGCGCTCCTCCGCCTCGGCCTCCGCGGGCTGCTCCTCCACAAGCTGCGCTCCACGCTGTCCATCCTCGGAGTGGTGTTCGGGGTGGCGGCGGTGGTGGCCATGTCGTCGGTCGGCGAGGGCGCGCGACGCGAGGCCCTGGAGCAACTGGGGGCCCTGGGCGTCGACAGCATCACCGTGCGCGCCCGCCGGTCCGCCGCCGCGCCCGGCGGGGTATCGGCCGAGGGCGGGCTGCGGCTGCGGGACGCGGAGTCGCTGGCCCGGGTGGTGCCGCACGTGGTCGCCACCGCCCCGGTGCGGGAAGCCGACCTCGCCGCCGAGGCCGGCGGGCGGCACGCTGACACGACCGCGGTTGGCACCACGCCCGACTACCTGCGGGCCGCGCGGCTGGGCATCGTGGCCGGGCGCTTCCTCGCCCCGCTCGACGTGTCCGACCACAAGCGGGTGGCGGTGCTGGGGGCGTCGGTCGCCTCGGTCCTCTTCCCCTTCGGCCCCGCCTGCGGGGAGCGGATCCTGCTCGGCGGCGACTGGTTCCAGGTGGTCGGCGTGCTGGAGGGCCGCGCGGCCGCGCGCTCCCGCTCCGCGGCCATCCGCACCCGCGACGTCAACCGTGCGGTGTTCGTGCCGCTGCCCGCCCTCGACCGCGGCGGCGATCGGCGCCCCGACGGCGTCGACGAGATCGTCCTGCGCGTCGACGACCCGCGGCAGGTGGCCTCGGCCGCCGAGGTCGCCAAGGCGCTCGTGGAGCACGGCCGCGGGGCCGCGCCCTTCGACGTCGTGGTGCCGCGCGAGATCCTGCGCGCCAGGGAGCGCACCCAGAGGATCTTCAACGTCGTGACGGGCGCCGTCGCCGCCATCAGCCTGCTGGTGGGCGGGATCGGCATCATGAACATCATGCTGGCCAGCGTGGCCGAGCGGACGCGCGAGGTGGGGATCCGGCGCGCGCTGGGAGCGACCCAGCGCGACGTGGCCGCGCAGTTCCTGGCCGAGTCGTCGCTGCTGACCGCGGCCGGAGGCGTGCTGGGGGCGCTGCTGGGAACGGCCGGGGCCGGCCTCATCCAGCGTCTGGCCGGCTGGCCGACCGCACTCTCGCCCCTGATGCTGCTCCTCGCCCTGCTGACCGCGCTCGCGGTGGGCGTCGGCTTCGGCTCCTACCCGGCCTGGCTCGCCGCCCGGCTGGCTCCGATGGATGCGCTCCGCCACGAGTAGCCGGGCGTTGCCTTCTAACGCAGAGGACGCAGAGGGAACGGAGAGGACGCAGAGAGGAAAAGGACCGCAGAGAACAGAGAGCAACGGAGGGCGCGCGCGTGTCCCGGAGCGCGCGACTGGTTGATGGATCCGATATCGACCGCGCCGCCTTCAGACGCGCGGTCGATCAGGACGGAGCGCGCGGAGTGGACACCGCGCGCCCAGCCTTAGGCTGTCAGCTCTTCGCGGAACCTCTCGCACAGGTCCACGAGGGTCTTGACCCCGAAGCCGAGCGCCCCCGGCTCGTAGTACTTCCACTCCTTGTCCCGGAACATCGGGCCCGCGATGTCGAGGTGCGCCCAGGCGGTGCGGGCGGGGACGAACTCCCGCAGGAACAGGCCGGCGGTGATCGCGCCGGCCAGGCCCGCGGAGGCGATGTTGTTGATGTCGGCGTACGGAGTCTTGAGCGCCTCCCGGTACTCCTCGACGAGGGGCAGCTCCCAGAACGCCTCCCCGTGGTTCTCACCGGAGCGGATGACCCGCTGCACGAGCTCGCGGTCGTTGCCCATGATGCCGGCCACGCTGGGGCCCAGGGCGCGCACGCACGCCCCGGTGAGGGTGGCGATGTCGACGAGGTGGGTCCCCCCTTCTTCTCCGGCGCGGGCGAAGCCGTCGGTGAGGACGAGGCGGCCTTCGGCGTCCGTGTTGTCCACCATGATCGACTTGCCGTTCTTGGCCGTGAAGATGTCGCCCGGGCGCTGCGCGTTGGCGTCGGGGAAGTTCTCCGCGCAACAGAGGATCCCCACCACCTTGACGTCGGGACGGATCCTCCCCAGCGCCCGCATCGTGAACAGCACCGCGGCCGCCCCCGCCATGTCGCCCTTCATCTCCCACATCTTCTCGCCCGGCTTCAGGCTGATGCCCCCCGAATCGAAGGTGATTCCCTTGCCCACCAGCACCAGGGTGTCGGCGGCGGCCTTGGGCGGGCGGTGGCGCAGGATCGCCATCCGGGGCGGATGGGAGCTGCCCGCGCCGACGCGAAGGCAGCCCTCGTAGCCGCGGGCCTTCAGCCCGGCCGGATCGAGGATCTCCACCTCGAGGTCGACCTCCTTGGCCACCTCGTCCGCCCGGGCGGCGAGGTGCTCGGGGGTCACCACCGAGCCGGGCTCGTTGATGAGGTCCCGGGCGCGGTTGACGTTCTCGGAGACCCAGGCGTAGCGCGCCTTGCGGGCCTCCGCGTCGGCCTGGTGGTCGGGATGCACGAGCAGCACGAGCTGCAGCTCGCGGGCGAGGAACTCGTCCTTCTCCTGCTTGTAGCGGTCGAAGGTGTAGGCGCCCAGCACGGCTCCCTCGACCACCTTGCCGACCAGCGGGGCCGCCTCGGCGGCGTCGATGGCCACCCCGACGCGGGCGTAGCGGCAGTCGCGGGCCAGGCGCAGGGCGCGCGCGGTGAAGGTCTTCACGTTCTCCCAGAGGTTCCAGCCCTTGAGGCTGGGGCTCCAATAGGCGACGAGGGCCTTCGGGTTGGCGCCGTCGGGCAGGGTCGCGAAGTATTCCCGCTTGAGGGTCTTCTCGGTGAAGCCGGCCTTCGCGCGCTGGAGGTGGGCCTCGACCACGGGATCGTCGACGCGGTGGAGCGTCTTCTCGGCGTCGAGGACCACCACCAGCAGGTCGAGCGGGTTCTGGGCGAGCGGGGAGAAGGACAGCTTGACGTTCATCGGGATCGCGCGGGCCGCCGGCGCAAGGGGGGAGTCTATACTGCGGGAGTGGCGCGCCACAAGGTCGCGGTGCTCGGGGTGCCGACCGCGGCGGGCGCCCGCGGGCCGGGCGTGGAGCGGGCTCCCTTCGCGCTGCGCGAAGCGGGGCTGCTCTTCCGGCTGAAGGCGGACGGGGCGACGGTCGTCAACCTCTCCGACCTCTCCCTCTTCCCCCACCGGGAGGATGCCGCCCATCCCCGAGCCCGCAACGCCGAGGTCGTCGCCTGCGCGCTGCGCGCGACCGCCGACGAGATGACGCGCGCCCTTCCCGAGGGCTTCACCGTCGTCCTGGGGGGCGATTGCACCCTGTCCGCGGCGGTGGCGGCCGGAGCCGGCCGCGCCCTGGGCGAAGCCGTGGGCGTCGTCTACGTCGACGCCAACGCGGACCTCAACACTCCGGAGACCTCACCGTCGGGATACCTCGACGGCATGGCGCTCGCCCTCGCCCTCGGACGGGGCGCGGAGACGGTCGTGGCCGCTCTCGGCCCGGCCCCTGCCGTCCAGCCCGGACACGTTGCGCTCGTCGGCTTCCGGGAGCTCGACCCCGGCGAGCGGGGGGCGCTCGGCGAGCTGGGGCTCGCCCTGCCGGCCTCGGCCGCCCGCAAGCTCGGAATGCGTGTCACCGCCGCCCTGGCGCTGGACGGGGTGGAGAACGGCGACGGCCCGGTGGTGGTACACCTCGACGTCGACGCCATCGACCCGTCCGAGATGCCGGCCAAGCAGGTGTCGACTCCCGGCCCCGCGCTGTCGCTCGCCGAGGTGTCCGACCTGGTGACGGCGCTGGTGGCCTCGCCCCGCGTGGTGGCCTTCGAGGTCGCCGAGTACGACCCGCAGCGCGATCCCGACCGAAGCAATGCCGGCAAGCTCGTGGACCTGATCGCGCGGGCGGTGGCCCGCAGGTTGCGTGGCCCGCATCAGCTCTAGCCGTCCCCCCGCCCCTTCCTCCGGACGAAGTACACGACCGTGGCGAGCATGGCGAGGGCGCTCAGGACCGCGCCCGCGAACAGGCCCACCGTCGAGTAGAAGATGCTGCGGCGGTCCATGACCGCACCGAACGCCAGCTCACGGCCGGCGGCGCCCGCGGCGACCTCCTGCCGCCAGGAGAGGATGTTGCCCCGCTCGACGCCGCCGGGGGCGTTCTCGTGCCGGTAGATCTTGCTCGGGAGGTGGAAGCGGACCGCCATGAGCCCGTCGGTCCCGGCCGGCGTGGGCGGCCGGGAGGCCGGCCGCCACGCCCCCTCCAGGCGGAGCCGGTCACCGTCGGGCCGCAGGGCGCTGCGCAGGTCGGGGAAGGCCGCCGTCCCGCCCA
>Ga0066710_100000595_pt1 | contig 22798 bp, 18 predicted proteins | sample GraSoiAngelo_159_FD_79666 | JGI IMG/M metagenome (GOLD analysis project Ga0066710, IMG submission 79666) | Grasslands soil microbial communities from the Angelo Coastal Reserve, California, USA - 14_1009_16_40cm | ecosystem: Environmental > Terrestrial > Soil > Grasslands | place: USA...
AGCTCGAGCTCCGATTCAACGTTGATGACGATGCCTGCGGCGATTGCGCAACGCAGTTCCGCTTCCTTTTTCCCAGGTCCGGCGAAACTGATATGAGCCGGGTCCATGCCGGTGTCCAGCGCGACCAGCAGTTCCCTTGCTGAAGCGACATCGAGCCCATCGACGATTCGTGCGAGATGTTGCACCACCGCAGGCATGGGATTGGCCTTGATGGCGTAGTGCAGGTGTACCTCTTCGGGCAAGTACCTGCGCAATTGCTCGACGCGCCGTGTTATGAGGCTCCGGTCGTAGGCATAGAACGGTGTGCTCCCGATACGAGCGGCAAGCCGCGTCAACGGAATTCCGCCTAACAACAGTTCGTCATCGATGATGGGGAACTGCGTCATAGGCGCATGCTGAGGCTTCACGGTGGCGCTCATTTCTTTTCGGCAAAAAGATGCTGCCGTTCGCTTGCGAGAAGCTTGCGATCGATCTTGCCGTTGGGGTTGCGCGGCAAGCTGACCTTTGCAATCTCGAAATGCGCGGGGACCATATAGGCCGGCAGGTGCTTCTGGCACTCGGCCCTCAGCACTTCCTCGGTCAAATGCAAGCCGTCGGCTGGCGTCGCGATCAGCGCGACGGCCTGACCGAGAACCGGGTGAGGGATGCCGAGGGCGGTAGCCTCGGTAACCAATTTTGTCGCATAAAGTACTTCTTCGATTTCGGTCGGGCTCACTCGGTAGCCGGAGGTCTTGATCATTTCATCGCGTCTGCCGACGAAGTACAAATAACCGTCGTCGTCCATCCTCACGGTGTCGCCAGACCAAACGGCGAGTTCCGTAATCGTCAGCGCCGGATTCTGGCTTGGCACCGGCTTGAAGCGCTCCGCCGTCTTCTCGCGATCATTCCAGTAACCTTGGGAGACCAGCACACCGCGGTGAACTAGTTCGCCCGGTTCGTTCGGAGCGCAAGGCCTGCCGTCTTCGCTTACGACCAAGATCTCCGCGTTGGGAATGGCCTTTCCCATGGAATCCGGTCGCCGGTCGATCTCGGATGGGGGAAGGTAAGTAGACCTGAATGCTTCCGTCAAGCCATACATCAAGTACGGCTTGGTGTTCGGCAAAGACCTGCGCAGCTGCGCCAAGGTCGCTTTGGGCATGTGGCCGCCGGTGTTCGTGAAATAGCGCAGATGCTCGGTTACCGAAGCGGGCCATTCAAGTTGCGCGAGCTGGATCCACAATGGCGGCACCGCGCCAAGCCCGGTGATCTTTTCGGTCTCGACCATGCTCACGATGTCGCGAGGGAACAAGTAGTTCATCAATACGGCCGTTCCGCCCACCAAAAACGCAGTAGTGAGCTGATTCATGCCATAGTCGAAGGATAGCGGCATCACGGAGAGAATGCGGTCTTCCGCTGTCAGTTCCAAGTACTCCGCCACGCTGCGCGCGCCGGCCACGATGTTACGATGCGACAACACCACCCCCTTGGGGCGGCCGGTGCTGCCGGAGGTATACAGAATGGCTGCCATGTCTTGATCGATTACTCGGTGTGGGGTCCTGTCGGTCATGCGATCTGCTACCTCGTCCCATGCCAGGACGGCCATGCCGCCAATGCTAAGGTCGGTGACCTTGGCACCCATCACCACCACACATCGCAGATCAGGGCATTGGCTCAGGACCGGAATGAGAAGCGGCAGCCGCTCTGCGCTGGTGACGAGTACGCGTACGTTGCAGTCGGTCAGGATGTACGCTACTTGCTCGGCCTTTAGCAGCGGATTGATCGGGACATAAACGCCTCCTGCCGCTGCAGTTCCGAACATGGCTATTACGGTTTCAAAGCGCTTCTCTGCGTAGATTGCGACTCTATCGGCTCGCGCCAAACCAAGGCCGAGCAATCCATCTGCGAATGCCTGGATAGCCCGAGCGAGTTCTGCATAGTCGAGAACCCGATCGCGATACTTGAGCGCCTCCCGCTGTGGAAAACGAAGGGCCGATTGGGCTACAAGCTGATGGACAAGGTCTGCCATGTTGGAGAGAAAAGTAAGTTGCTATACGATTTGCTTGGCGCGGCACGAAGTCGCAACAGCCCGGCCTAGGCAAAAGCCTGCCAGGGCGCAGCATAGACGGTTTTTCTTTGGCAAGCGATATCCAGGAAGCTATGGTCCCGCGGCTTGGCCGAAATCGAGCCGCGACGGTCGCCAGGACTCTATCAAGCTCGTCACGCAACCCGGATAAGGCGCCGAAAGCGGCTATACGCCTTAGGGCGTTCCGCCGCCATGACGATTTCGGGACAAGACAGGCGACCGAGCGACACGCGCAGACGGGGACATCCACTTGCAATCATTAGTTGCCATTTGCCAAGGACCATGAAGTACGCGCAGCCAACGGGAAACGCGCCCAAACGGATGTGAGCATTCAGGGAGGCGGCATTGAATGCCGATATGCGGCTTACGGACCAGCGAACGCCGCGGCTTCGCAGGAGACGATTCGCCTCGTCCCACAGTCGTGCAAAGACGAAGCTTCCTCGCTCGCGCAGTTCGACATGCACATCGAAATCCCAGACGGTGCTCTCCTCGGGCAGCGGCCGAAAACGGCAGCGTACTTCATCTTCGACGTACGCTCCCGACTGCAGCCAAAGAAATCCGACGAATTGATTCTCTCGGTATGCCACCAGACATTCAGCGCCAGTTGCAAAACGGCGCTCGATCACCGCCGCGGGCCGCGGAAAATCGCGGACGATGGCGTCGCCGTGGCGCGCCGGGCGTACGCTGATGTTCGCGGCTCGGTGCGCCGGTAAAAGCGGGCTGCTCGCGATCGGCTGCGCGACGAAGTAATACTTCCGCAACTGCAATCGTTCCCTCGTCGCGCGCAGCGCCCCCGCTTGTAGCAAATATAGAAGCGCGTCCCACCAGCCTAATTCCTGCATGGCGATCCAGCCCTTGTGGAGGGCGCGAGCGGTCCAGCGGTTGTCGTGAACAGTCAATTCTTTGGCCAAATCGGTAGCTGCCTATCGACGCCCCGTGCATCCTGGGCTTGCGCTGCTGTATCCATTAAACTATCGCCTCGTTTGGCATACCCGCCCCTACATATACCTCGGCAAAAGCGGAATCTGTCTCGTCATTGGAGCAATGATTTATGGCAATCGGTGATCAGGTCAAGTCGGTTTTGAACAGTATTTTGCAGCTCAACGGCCGAACCAGCGGCTGGAACGACAGCACACCGCTTCTCGGCAGCGTACCGGAACTCGATTCGATGGCCGTGGTCGGCGTTATCACGGCGTTGGAAGATGACTTCGGGCTGACGATTCAGGACGATGAAATCAACGCCGATGTATTCGCAACGCTTGGATCGTTGACGCGGTTCGTCGAGCAAAAGCTCGCCGCTTGATGCAAGTAAGCGTCGAGCTGGAGGCGTTTTTTTTGCCTGCGGAGATAGGGTCGCGCTTCACGCTCTTTCATCGTGTGCGCGGCAGCGATGCGCGTGGAGCAATACTCTATGTGCATCCGTTTGCCGAGGAGATGAATAAATCCAGACGCATGGCTGCCTTGCAGGCACGTGCGTTTGCGCAAGCAGGATTTTCGGTGCTGCAACTCGATTTGTATGGGTGTGGTGATTCTAGCGGCGATTTTGGGGACGCGCGCTGGGAGATCTGGAAACGCGATCTCGCGCTAGCTAGTACTTGGTTGATGCAAAGCGGGGAAGGACCTCTCCACCTGTGGGGTCTTCGGCTCGGGGCGAACTTGGCGCTCGAGTGCTGGGGCGACATGCCGGACCGTTATGCGTCGGCTATCCTCTGGCAGCCCGTCATCAACGGCCAATCTTTTCTCAACCAGTTCTTGCGTCTTGCGGTGGCCGAAGATGCCTTGCGCGCGAACGGTCACGGTCGTACCACCGATACATTGCGCGCCACGCTTTCCGCGGGCCAATCCGTTGAAGTAGCCGGTTATGAGCTCGCGCCGGAGCTCGCTTCGGCCATTGCGAGCCAGCAACTGGCCTCCTGGTCACTTTCCGGGGCGACGCTACATTGGCTGGACATCAGGGCGAGTGCATCCGATATGCCGCCCATGGCGCAACAGTTGCTCGAGAGCTGGCAGCGACACGGCGTTGCAGCCAGTTATCGCCCGGTCAGCGGTGAACCGTTTTGGACGACGCAGGAAATCGTCGAGTTGCCCCAGCTCATTGCCGTGACGACCGCGTTGTACGCAGCGCCCGCGCAGTGAGCTTCGAGGAAAAAGCGCTCACGTTCCTATGCGCTGGCAAGAAACTCGTCGGCGTGCTTTCGCGCCCCGCCGCGGTTGCCAGCCGCGGCGTCATTGTGGTGGTCGGGGGTCCCCAGTACCGGGTAGGAAGCCACCGCCAATTTCTTATGCTTTCGCGCGACCTGGCAGCGGTCGGCATTCCGGTCCTGCGCTTCGATTATCGCGGGATGGGCGACAGCGAGGGTGAGATGCGCAGCTTCGAAAGCATCGACGAAGATTTGGCGGCGGCGATCGACGTCTTTTTTGCCCATCTCCCGGAGTTGCATGAAGTGATCCTCTGGGGTTTGTGCGACGCCGCCTCGGCCGCGCTGATGTATGCGCACCGTGATCCGCGTGTTTGCGGCCTCGTGCTCGCGAACCCGTGGGTGCGTACCCCCGAAGGGCTGGCTCATACCATGATCAAGCACTATTACGGCGCGCGGTTGCTGCAGGGAGCGTTCTGGAGAAGCCTATTGCGTGGCCGCATTGACGTTGCCGAGGCTTGCCGCGATTTGGGCGCTAACCTCGGTGCGCTCCTTCGAAAGCAGGCGCGTCATCCCTCGGCTTCGGCATCGACTCCGTTTCAAGATCGAATGGCGCTCGGTTTGCAGCGGTTCACCGGAAACGTTTTGATCTGTCTTTCCGGCAATGATTTGACGGCTCGGGAATTCGAAGCGGCCACAAGCGCGTCCGCGACTTGGAAGGATGCATTGGACCGTCCAAAGCTGCAGTGGCGCAGGCTGGCGGAGTCGAATCACACCTTCTCCAAACGCGCCTGGCGCGACCAGGTCAGCAGCTGGACGACCGATTGGATGCGCTCGTGGTAAAGCGTGTTTTGATGGTTGCTTACCATTTTCCGCCTGTAAAGACGTCCAGCGGCATTCAGCGAACGCTACGGTTTGCGGAGTATCTTCCCGAACACGGATGGACTCCGCTGGTCCTGGCTCCCCATGCCCGTGCCTATCCCGAAGTCTCCGCTGACGACATTGGGCCAGGTACGAATGGCGTCGACGCCTATCGCGCGTTTGCCCTGGACACCAGCATGCATCTTAGTATCGGCGGCCGCTACCCGCGCATTGCGGCAGTGCCCGACCGCTGGATATCGTGGTGGCTGGGTGCCGTGCCAGCGGGACTCAAGCTCATCCGCAAATTCCGGCCTGATATCATCTGGTCGACCTATCCGATTGCAACGGCGCATCTAATCGGCCTGACCCTGCATCGATTGAGCGGTATCCCATGGGCTGCGGACTTTAGAGATCCCATGGCGCAGGAGGGTTATCCTGCCGACCCGCTCATCTGGAAAAGCTTTGATTGGATAGAAAAGCGCACCATCCGCCATGCCGCAGCTGCGATCTTTACCACGCAAGGCGCTTTGCGCGAGTACACGCGCCGCTATCCGGCTCAGGCGGGCCACTTTTCCGCCATCGAAAATGGCTACGACGAGAAGGCTTTTGCCGCCGCTGAGAACGGGTTGATGCCGATTGTCTCGTCGCCAAGCGCGCCGCTTACCATAGTGCACAGTGGTACCATTTATCCGGACGAGCGCGATCCTCGCGCGTTTTTCACCGCCATCGCACAGCTTCGGGACGCCGGCGACATCGACTCCGCCTCTGTACGGATCGTTTTGCGGGCAACGGCCCATGATGCATACCTGCAGCAATTGATCGACGATCTCGCCATTCAAACCATCGTGTCGTTGGCACCGCCTGTGGGCTACCAAGAAGCCCTGCGTGAGATGCTCATGGCGGACGGATTGCTTATCCTGCAGGCCGCCAACTGTAACGAACAAATACCGGCGAAGCTCTACGAGTGCTTGCGCGCGCGACGCCCGATTCTCGGATTGACCGATCCCGAAGGGGACTCGGGCCGAGCACTTCGCCTCGCCGGCGTGGATACCATTGCACCGCTGAGCTCCGCGGCGGCGATCCGCACCGCTTTGAAAAGCTTCCTGGCGTTGCTGCGCCGTAGAGAGGCGCCGATTGCCAGCGAGGAATCGGTCAAGCGCGCTTCCCGACGAGCAAGGACCGCGGAATTTGCTAAGCTGCTGAATGAAATTGCAGCGGCTCGCCGACCAGCGAACGTGTGATCACTGCAATAGCCAAGTGAAGAGGTGAGCATGATCAAGCGCTACATTTCTACCATCCTGACTCTGGCGATCGGCTTGCTATGTCCGGCGTTGGTATTGGCCCAGGCAGCGGAAGAGTGTCCTGATGTACTGAAGGGCCAGTATGGGCCTTACGACTATATGGATCCTGATGTGGCGCTAAGACAGAAGTATCGCGAAACAGTGGAGCCATACCATTTCACGCCCAAGGTTGCGACGCTGCGGGGCGGCCAAAGTGCGCCCATCGAAGCGGACATCGGGTACACGATTCGCGCTTTTCCCAACCATTATCCCGCGCTCGATGCACTTTCACGTTTATCGTTGACGAGGCAAACGACCCGAATGCCGCTTGCCGGGTGCACGGTCGAAGGCTATTTCGAACGAGCGATACGCTTTAAACCGAACGACGCCCGCGTTCACATGGCTTATGGGCTGCATTTGTATCGTTGGAAGAAGGTGCAGCAGGCGAAAGAGCAGCTACTGGAAGCGGAGAGATTGGCGCCCGACGATACCAACAACTTGTACAATCTCGGCCTTGTCTACGCGGATCTCGGGGACTGGGATAGGGCGATGAACTGTGCTGCAAAGGCTTATGGCGCCGGATTTCCGCTCCCGGGTCTTCGGAACAAGCTTGTCAAAGCCGGTAAATGGCGGGCCTCTGCTGTGGTCGAGACCGGCTCCGCATCGACTCAAGCCGGTGAGAGTAAACCTACTGAGTCGAAACAGTAATACCGCAATAGCCCGCTATGCAAAGTCGTGCAGCACAGGACGCTGCTTTGCATCCAAGCTATTGAAAGCCAAACCAGCTCCTCACTCGGGCAAGCCATAGGGCCTTTGGCGGGGCGGATGGCATTTGCCCTTCGACCTGATAGCGGTGCCATGCAGTGCCCGCCGACACTTCGATGTTGACGCCGTTGCGTCCTGGCTCGAACCACCATCGCGTCGTACGCTGCGTACCGACGATCTCGCACCCCACGCGATTGCCTGCTTCAAGCAGTCGCACCTGATGCGTTGGACGCCGCTGTGCGGCTGAGGGCAACAACACCACGAGAAAATTGTCTGCGGGCTCGTCCCGTGGCGGACTTACTTCGATTCGCCAAGCGCCCGGCTCGCCGTTATTGGGCCCCAGTTTCTTCATTGCGTCGCGAAGCGCGCCGTCGTCATCGTAGTTCTTATTGTCGACAAAGAACTCAAAGCCGCGACCCCCAATAGTGAAGATCTGAGCGTCTTTGGGCAACAGCACTTTTCCCTCCAGCCGGCCACCGGCATGTCCGGGACGATTCTGCGGCGACACGCTAACGCTAAACCCTTGCGCGTCGATGCGCGGCTCTTCGATGGTGTGCAACAACCAACGCTTGCGAAACGAATCCTTGGTCGCGATCACCTGGTCGAATACGATGATCGCCTCATCCGCTTGATCGTAGCCAAAAACCCGCCAAAAGCGTTCCACCCGGCGTGTCCGATGAGAAAAGCTGCCTTGTCCGGACCATTCGTTGGTGTACGCCGGTGTGACGTCGGCAACTGCGACCGTCAACCCGTCGTTCTCGAACACCCGCTCCATGGTGGCAGTGTGGTAGATCTTGCGTTTGATTTCCCACTCGGCACGGTCCAGCGGCGCAGCCTCCACTCCCCATCCGGAACCAACCCGTCGCTGGCCGCCGTCGTTCGCAATCGGGCGGGGTTTCTCCTTCCCGGGCGCAGGCACAGTATCGTCCGGGTCGGTCACCGTGATGGTGTTGTGGGCGACCGTTTGGTACGCGTAGTTCATGTGGTGGTCGGAGCCATAGGATGGCCCATAAAGACCGCTATCGATCGCCAGCTCTCCGCCTTTATAGATGGTGAACGCACCCTGATCTAGATGCATATGAGACCAGTAATTGTCCCCAGCCTTGAAAGTCACGTAGGTGCTATCGGCGGTCCAACCGCTACGTGCGACCACAAGGCCAATGCCCTCGAAATAGCGTGTAAGTGGCAGCCTCGCAGCGGCCAGCGGGTCGACGAGCGCAGAATCGGTCAGCGGCCCCCAGGGCCACCCTGACGGCTCAATTTCCTTGGCTGGAGGACGCAAGCTATAAGCTGCGGCATGGCGGAACTCCAGGGCGAGCGGGATGGTATCGGGCCCGATCTTGTTGAAAAACGCACCGTCTCCCCAACGAGCTTGCGTACCATCAGGCCGTGTGCGATAGACGAGAAAATCCAAAAATCCGCGGATCTCGGGTTCAACGGCGAAAAGATCTTCCCCCGTGGCCTTGCGCCACATCGCGGGTAGTTCATAAATGGCTTGACCTATACCGATGCCCACGTACTCGCCGCCCTCATGCCAGCCGCCATTGCGTCCCATTACTTGCCGCCACGCTGGCAGCACCCGGTTCTTCCACAGGTCGTAGGTGAAGCGCATACTTGCTTCGCCGCGCGGCTCTTCACCGTAGATGGCGATGCCGCATGCCATGAGCGCTTGCAATGGCGCGTTATAAAGAATCACGTTGTACGGTGACAGGCGATCCCTACGGATCACATCGATCAAATAATCACAGCCGTCGGCCAGTTTGCTTGCAAGCTCAGCGCGCTGTGATGGGCTCCAGCGCTGGTATAGCCAGTCATAGGCCAATGCCAAGGGCTTGACTTGCTCGTGACCGCGCTCCGCGAACTTGAGCTCGAGTAGGCGGCGATGAAAGAGATTCAAGTCGATGCTTCCTGGTTTCACCAGCTCCTGAAGGGCGGCTGCTTCCATATCACCCTTACCGCCGTCGGCGCGGCGACGCAGCTGAACAAGCAAGGCGGGGTTTTGCACATCAAGCTTCGTTAGTTCGACCTCGCTTGGGCTAGGCAGCCGAGGATGAACCGGCTTGAACCGAGGCAGATTGACAGGCGGCAGCTCGCTAGGCGCAGGAAATTGCGGTAGCTTGCTTTCATCGACTAGATGCTCTCTGGGCTGCACCGCGATGACCCAGCCTAGCAGCGCGACCAAGCCAATAACAATGCCGCTGGCCAATACGATGACGCGCGGGCCGACTCGTCTGGCGGGCGGCCTCGCGTGGAGAGCAGTCTCGCGCGGGACAGTTTCCGGTGTGAACGACTCGCTTGCCGTCCAACGCGTCACGCGAGCGGTGACGACGTAGGCGATTGCTGCCGCTGCAGCGCCGATAAGAACGTCGGTGGGATCGGGCTTTTTTCCGTTGAGGAATAGCTTCAAAGCCTCCATGACGAAGGCTGTCGCGGCTGCCAGCAGCGCAGAAACCCATGCGCCGGCTCGGTCGCTATGCCAGGAACGCAGTATCCAGATGGCCACGCCGATCGGCGCATAGAGTCCGGCATGGACCAGCAAGCTGTACATCGCCTGCGTTTCGGTCGTGAAGTAGTGGTAGTAAAAAGGAAGGAAGCGAACCTCCTCCAGCTTGGCCATGGCGATCGAAATGCCTTCCCACTGCGTCGCGAAGAATCCGTTCAATGCCAGCAGCAACAGCAAATAGACTGGCAGGACAAGCAACACGCCCGCCTTGGCCTGCGCGCGGTATCGAGACAGCCATTCTTTGCGGAAAAAGCGGTACGTCGCCAGTCCCAGCGCCACTCCCGCGCCGCGCGTGAAGATGGAAATACCTTGACTGATGCCGGACGCGAGGAGTCCCTGTAGGCCTTCGATGAGCAGCCCAAGCAACATGCCCCAGATGAAAGCCCGGCGAAGGCTGTACTTTCCGGTGGACGCCGTGATCAATCCCAAAAAGACGCCGAGCGGCGCGACGGTCACAACCTCCGCCATTAGCTTTGCGCTGCATTCGAACGTGCCGCCGCACAGCTGTGTTACGAAAAATGCCGAGCGCTCGACGTTTACCAGCTTGTCGGAAAGCTCGGCAGTCGATACCAAGAAGTCGTAAGGAAAAAGAGCTAAAGCAAGGTATGCCAACGTATAGAGGGCGAATAAAGCACGACCTCCCGCCGGCCCGCCTCGCTGCACTTCTCTCCATAAGTGCAGCACGCGCTTACCGGCAGAGAGCCATATCGCGACGCCCAGGCCTGTACCAATCGTTTCCGCAACAATGTCATTGAGGGACACGGTGCGCGGCGGAAAATACAGTTGGATGAATTCAACGCCAACGGCCAATAGCATGCACAGCGTGAAAGCTACGATGCTCGCGGCGAATGCGCGCACGCGTCCGGCTCCTCCGAACCATCCCGTGGCGAAAAAGCTGAGTGGAATATAAAGAAGAATGTTTGCCACCCAGTCAGCGCGGGAGGCAACGCCGAGACGCAAGTACGGAACGTGGAGGAATGCTGTCCATGCCTCGGCGGGGGGAAGGTAGTGGAAGTCCAACGGCACCAGGCTGCCGTAGACAACAAAGACGGCGTACATAAGCGCGGCTAGCCCCAGTCCGCGGTTAGCACTCGGTGCGGCGGTCTCTTGCGACGCCGAGCGTGCGTTGCTCATGGCTCAGTAGTTCGTATGGTTTGCAGATGGAGCATTGCACGTTGAATGTTCGACGCACAACGCCGAGAATCGGCTCGCACTTCGGCAAGCCGCGCTGCGTATCACGGTTGCAAAGCTTAGCGCAGCTTTTGTGTGAACGGATGGCGAGCTGCGGCCAACGACATTTATTGCGGGAAATGGTACCATTTCGATCTGCGGCAATGGCAAGCCCGTGAGTCGCTCGTCGCCAATGTTTCTCGCTCATTCTGTGTGTCGTATTGGTTCCAATCTCCCGCCAATTCAAATGAGGAGTACCGTTATGAAGCCAATCGTCGTTTCAACCATCATGCTGTTTGCCTTCGGCACCGGTCAGGCCATGGCAGCGTGTCCCGCTCCCAAAGCAGACGCGACCACCATTGCGGCGTTGCTTTCCAATCGTTATGCCTGTGCGACGCGAGGTAACGAATCGTGGAATGAGCTGCACCAGAGCGGTACGGTGACGGACTACAAGCGAGGCCCCACTGATCCCGTGGATCCTTCGACGGTCGTCGGCACCTACGCTATCAACAACTCCAATGGCGTTGGACAAGACACCATAACCTACAACTACGGCTCTGGTGGCTCGTTCACCTATTCGATCTCTCCCAGCTCCTCAGCGCTGGGCACGTACACCTTTTGCAACGTGTCGACGTCGGAAGTAATTACGGTCACCGTTTCCGCGAGTCACTGTTAACGTGATACGGCTCTCGTGATCTTCTCGGTCAATTATCACTAAACGCAGCCGGCGATTCCGGCTTCACGTCCCATCGCGCAGTGCCGCAAGATGGTTGTTGGCACTCTTGCTGTTATGCGGGACGATAATCGCAGCGCGCCGTTATCCGCTTGGGGAAGGTTGGCTCCTGCTGGCGCTGACCTTGTACGCGGCGGTTTTGTGGCGCCATCCGGCGCTGTGCTTGCCCGCAGCGCTAACGCTGTTGCCGTTGCTAAACCTCTCGCCGTGGACTGGCTGGATACTCCTCGGCGAAGCGGACTTTTTCATCGCGGTGACGGTGGTCGTATATCTGTTGCGACCGCGTACGGTGAATGCAAGCTTCCCCCTGCCGGGCCACGCCAAATGGATCATGGCACTGGTCGCGGGATCGTTCTTCGTGAGCGCCTTAGTGGGGCTGCTGCCGCTCCCGCGATTCGATGACAATGCGCTCGTAAGCTACTACAGCGGCTTCAACAGCCTAAGAGAATTGAAAGGCCTCGGATGGGGCCTGGGGCTGCTGCCGCTGGTGATCGAGGCGGCAAGCGAACCGCCGCGAATGCAGCGTCGCTTCGTTGCAGGTCTGCTTGCCGGCCTCGTCTGCGTGGTTGCGGTGATCATTTGGGAACGCTTGGCATTTGCCGGACTGTTCGATTTTGCCGGCGAGTATCGGGTCGAGGGGACTTTTCCAGAGTTACACACGGGAGGAGGGGACCTCCATGCATACCTGGTAACTGCGATACCGTTTGTTGTGGCTTGGATTGTGATGCGACCAAGCATCGCCCGAGTGGCGTCGGGAACGGTGCTGTTCATGCTCGCGAGCTATGCGATCGCCGTTACTTTCACCAGGGGCGGTTATGTCGGCTACGGCGGTGCCATCGGAGTGCTCGGCGTGGCGGCGGTGATCCGATGGCTTCGACAGCGCTCCTGGCAGCTCTCGCGTGTTGCCATCGCTGCCTTGCTGGTTTTCGGCGGCTTGGCGGTCATGATACCAATCGTTTCCGGCTCTTTCATGGAAGTGCGCCTCGCGCAAGCCCAGACAGAATCCGCTACACGCATTCGACATTGGGTCCGCGCCATCGAGTTGATGGATCCAGGCGTGACAACCGCACTGCTTGGTATGGGACTGGGGAGTTTTCCGAGGACCGTGCTCATCAAAGATCGCGCCGCCGCGTCGGCCACGTTCAGTTACGAGCATGAAAGCAGCAATTCCTTCCTGCGTCTCGGTTCGGGGAAGCCGCTGTATCTTGATCAACGGGTGTCGTTGGACCCGGAAAAGAAGTACACGCTTTCCTTGGATCTCCGCAGCTCGCAGCCGAATGCAGTGCTCTATGTACCTCTCTGCGAGAAAAGCTCGCATTACTCCTTTCGATGCAAGTGGACGAGTTTGCCGATAGGGGCGCCAGGACGATGGGAGCGCCACGAAATTGGCGTCGACTCAGGGCAGGTCGGTTCGGGACCGTGGTTTCTGCGCCGCCCAGTTGCACTGAGCCTCACCAATTCACAGCCTGGCACTCTGATAGACGTGGACAATGTGCAGCTACTCGACGAAAGAGGCTACGATCTTGTCGCCAATGGAAGCTTTTCCATGGGCGGAGCGCATTGGTTTTTCTCGGCCGATGATCACTTACCTTGGCACATATTCAATCTTTGGGTGCAAATCTTTTTCGAGCAGGGCTGGGTTGGCGTATTGGTACTCGGGCTTGCTGTCCTGGCGGTGCTTGGGCGGCTCGCTACCGCGATGTGGAGAGGTGACCTGTTCTTCTCTATATTGCTCGCGGCGCTGTGTGGTTATCTCTTGGTCGGTGTGACCGAAAGTCTGTTCGATGGGCCACGCGTGACCACGCGGTTTTTCCTGCTGCTGTTCGTGGGCTTGTTGTGTCCATCGGGCTTGCATCAACCTGCTTTGACGAGTGCACGAAGCCGATTGAGAATCCCAATTTCGTCTTTGGGCGAAAACCCGTAGAGGAACAGCGACCGATTTGCACCAGGCACATCAGGTTTGCCTGCGTACTTGGCAATGCCGGCAGCAATGCGGGCGAATGCCACACAAAGCAAGACAGCGGGCGCATTCACCCGCTTGTTCAGTCGCTCTGGCCCGACAGCTTCGAACGCCAGCGCCTTGCCGTAGAAGGCGACGTGCCGCGGATTGACTTCGATGACGGCATGCGTATGCCCGCGCACCGCGGCCGCATAGAGGTAGGCGGTGTGGAATAGGCCGGCCAGGACGGGTTTGCTCGCGACAGCGCTATCAACGGCTAAACGCGTAAACTCACAAACCCGGTGGCCCGCTGCACGAAGCTTGTCTATTTCATCACGATACAAATCATCTGCGGACAGTCCGTTTACGGAGTCGAGGCGCACCCCTACGGTGCCGACGATCTGCCCTTCGTCATAGGCAAGAAGCGTTAACAGGTTGGCGTCTTGCTTGGTGATCGGAACCTGGTAACCGCGTCCCGCATACCGGCGTTCGACAAGAATGCCAGCTTCGCGGCGCGGTCCCGAAAGCTTTGCAACCCTTATCTTGAAGGCGCCTTCAACGCCCGAAGGATGGCTAAGCGCAAAGAGGTTGGCCTCTGACAGGGTAAGATTGCGAAAGCGCAGCGGCCGATCCCCGAAGATCGTTTGTCCCGTAACGTCTGCGCTCGGCAATGTAGAAGTCATCGCTAAGCTGTCGCGCTGCGCCCGCTTCCTTTTTCGGGGCGCGCGCGCACGACCAATGCTTCCGTTTTCAGGCCGGAGCTTGTCGACAAGCTTTCGGAAAGATTCTTTCAACGCTATCGTCCCGGCATCGGGAGCCTCCCCTTCCGGCTCAGCTTGGCCCTAGGGCGGAACATTTGTCAAGGTGTGCCCGAGTGCGGCGCCTAGCACGGCCTGGGCGCGAGAGGTCGCAGCAGCATAATTCCTGCCGTCTCTGGTACGCAGGGGCTTGCAAGCGACTAGCTCTGCGGATCGCGAAAGGGTTCAATCGCGACGCGCGGCGATCAGCAACTCATTCGAGACGCTTGAGATAATCCTTCGTAAAGATTTTGTCCGGCAAGTCCTTCAGGCGCATCTCCGCATACTCGAGCACCGACTCCTGGTCTTTGCGCAACGCGTCTTGCATGACTAGGCGCGTTGGTCTCATGCGGCCTGCCATCTGCCGAAAGTTCTGATAGAGACATGTCTTTAGAAGGTGATCAGACAGCGAGTAGAACTCTGCCTTGTAGGGCCAATGGTTCGATTGACGCACCCAGTACTGGACGCGATGATAGGTGACTCCGCGGTCAACTGCGGTCAACTCCAAGACGTGCATAGACTCGCCATCGATCTTCTCGGTGCGAAGTAGCTTCGCCACATAGTCCCCGGCTAAGTTCGCCCTGGCGAGATCGCCATTTGCAACCTGTCCAGTAAGCCGCTGCGCGAGAGACAGACGCACGGGCTGGGAAACCGTTGGTAGAAAGATCCACAGGTCGCGACCCTTCATGAGCATGATCTGGCCACGCTCTGAAGCGGGCTCGGTCACCATGACGACGGTGTTCTCGTTGCCTTTGGAAAGGACTCGGTACTTCCGGGTGTCCGCGGATTCGTCCGTCCCCGTCGTGTTAATGGTAATGACAACTTCGAACCCTTCACGCGGGAAACGCACCTGATCGGCTTTCTCAACGATCGACTTGGCCAGAGCGTCGTCATCGGGGCGCTGGGCTTCTTCGGCGTTGGCAATAACAGGCCAGAGCAACACAATGACGAGGCAGCGCGCCAAGTGGGCAAATGTTTGATCAATGTCGTGTTTTGCGCGAAAAGTGGAAACCATATAATCTCTTTCCCGGCGTCCAGGGCATCTAGTATAGCTATTGCTTAGGCGTCCGCGCGATAGCGAGCAGCCGTACTCACGAGCACAATGACAACGAGGGTTGCGCCTATGTACTTTGCGGGGAGACGTTTTGTCATCACTGTCGCGGGATTGTGCTTGTTGCAAAGCCCGGTGTACGCGCAATCCGTCGGTACCGACTCTACAGACTGGCGATCGCTGTCTGCCTCAGCTAGCAAATCGCCCCCATGGTACGCAATTGATCCCTCGGCTGTTCAGCTTTCCACGGGGCTTGCGAGCTGGGCGGGAGGCGCCGCTTCCGATTGGCGCACTCAGGGGACAATGCTTGCGCAAGCCGGCACTAGCAGGGAAGAGAAACTCTTCGGCGGCACAAGCGACGCCCCGGAAAAAGCGGCGTTCCGCCTCGGTGGTTTTTTTGACGGCTTGGCAGGCTATAACTATGCCGAGCCCGCGCACTGGTCACGTGCAGTCGGCCGATTGCAGTTATCGGGGCAAGGTGAAGTTGCCGGTAAACTGAAATGGAAAATCGGCGGAAGAGTCGACGTAGATCCAATCTATTTTGATTCCGACTTTTATCTGGAGCCGGTAAAGCGGAATCAACGACTCAATTTTTTCTATCGTGAAAATTATATCGATTTTGCAGCCGGGGATTGGGACTTCCGTCTAGGCGCGCAGCACATCGTATGGGGCGAGGTTGTGGGACTGTTCTTCGCCGACGTCGTTTCCGCGCGCGACATGCGCGAATTCTTGCTGCCTAGTTTCGACATCATTCGCATTCCGCAATGGGCGGCGCGGGCCGAGTATTTCGCCGGCGATTCACACCTCGAATTGGTGTGGATACCGGTGCCGACCTTTGACAAGATCGGCAAACCCGGAGCCGACTTCTATCCGGCGCCACTGCCTTCGCCGACGCCTCCGGAAATCGCAGCGCTCTTTCAAAACCCTCAACGACCCGATCGGAAGCTGAGCAACTCGAACTTCGGAGTTCGCGTCAATACACTGGTGGCGGGATGGGATCTCGCTGGATTCTATTACCGCAGCTTCAGCACCGAGCCGACGTTCTATCGCGTGCCATCCGATATCCCCGGTGAACCATTCGTATTCCAGCCGCGATACGATCGCATCTGGCAAGTAGGTGGAACACTAAGCAAGGATTTTGGCGACTTCGTGCTGCGAGGCGAGACTGTGTACGCGCACGGTCAGGGATATAGCTTGGCGGACCTCGCCGCGCCAGACAGTGTAGTGAAGCGATCGACACTCGACTACATCCTGAGCGTCGAATTCTCCTTGCCCGGTGATACACGGCTGAACGTGCAGGGATTCCAGCGTGTTTTCTTCGGGGGCCCTGAAGGCAATCTCGCGATCAAGAGTGAAGGCGTTGGCGCGAGCATCTTCGTTTCGACCAAGCTTACGAGCAGCCTCGAACCGCAGCTCTTATGGATACAGAATTTTAGCCACGCGGGTGGGCTTATCCGACCACGTCTTAATTGGTACGCTGCCAAGAACACGACCGTGGGGTTTGGAGTCGACATCTTCACCGGACCGGCAGACGGCTTCTTCGGTCGCTACACTAACCGGGACCGGCTCTATGCGGAGCTTCGCTACGATTTCTAGTGGTTCGTTAATAGTCGAGCAGCCAGCGCGGTCAGGCCGCCTTGGCAAACATCGGTTGTAACACGAAGTCCGACCCAAGAAGCTTCAGCCGTTGCTCCAGCGCCTCGAGCTCTAGCTGAAGAAGCACCGATGGTGCACGGACCCGCGCGCAGACCTTTTCGCCGGCAGCAACGGCGAAGCCCAGAACGCGCGAATAGAAACCAACATGGCGTGGATTCACCTCGATGAACACGTCAGTTACGTCGTGCATGGTCCGACCCACCGCATGGGCGAGACTGAATAGCGACGCCAGCACTGGTTTGGAATCGACATTTTCCGCGATGGCCAGGCGAGTAAGCTCGCACACCCGACGACCGGCGGCACGAACACAGTCGATCACTAGATCGTGGGTCTCTTCGGCAAGCAATCCCTTGGGGCCATCCAAGCCCAGGGTTAATGTGCCAACGGTTGCTGGCCCTGCCAAGGCAACGAAGGTAATTTCATGAGGGACGGGGGCAAGTTGGGCGCTGTCGACAGCTCCTATGCTATAGCCGCGCCAGGCGTAGCGTCGGTTAACGAGCTCTCGTGCCGCCTGGATTTGCTCTGGTGACTCTGCGACCGAGATGCTGAGTGACGGAGTTTGGACGCTTTCCGACGTGTCGTCCGGTTCGCGCGTCGCGGTGGTCTCGTGGCTTTTGTCGCGTATTCGGCCACGCTGTGTGATCAGGGATTCTAGCCTGCGATGCACACCGGTGCAGACCACAATTGGTATCCCATATAGCAGTGCATTGCTTAGGTCCGTCGGGTTCATGTCGGCGTCATAATTATGTTTCGCTCCCTATCCCTGCGTTAGTGCTTCTTAGGGGTACCTTAGGCATTCCCGCCGGCCGGAGCATGCGGTATACCACAGAATCATTCTATGTTAAATCAATGAACTAACCAAGAATTTTTTTCGCAAATGTCGGGTATTGCAGACAAGCCGAGCAATAGAAATCGTAAGCATTTGATTAAAAAAGAGCAGTATGTGTCGGGCTTTGGCGACAACGCCCTTAATGTTGCTTTGCACACACAGCGTCGGAGGCTTCAATCGACCATTTCGCTTATAACAAGATGTCGTAAACATGAGCCAAACGGCGAACGGGTTTGGGCAGGACTCAAACTTCCGTGATATTGCTGCCGGTTCAAGTGACTGTTTTCAAGGACCCTCACTGTCCAAACCGCATGCTAACGACGGTGAAAACGAGGGCTCCTTCCCTCGACAAGGCAAGCGTTAGAGTTGAAAATTGGTCTAGGCCAGATATGAACAGCTTTTCGTACGAGACCGCATTTTCCCGTAACCTTGGCTGGGTTACTACCCACGAGCAGCAAGTGCTTCGCAGCAAGCGCGTGGCGATCGCTGGCCTGGGCGGTGCTGGAGGCGCTCACTTGCTTACTCTGGCGCGGCTAGGTATCGGCGCCTTTCATATTGCCGATTTCGATGTTTTCGACCTGGCCAACTTCAATCGTCAGTCAGGCGCCTTGCTCAGCACGCTTGGTCGCCCGAAGGCAACGGTACTTGCCGAGATGGCAAAAGACGTCAACCCCGAGCTCGACTTGGAGGTTTTTTCGGACGGCGTCTCGGGCGCCAATCTGGACAAATTCTTCGAACGGGTTGATCTCTATGTCGACGGCCTGGACTTCTTCGCACTCAAGGCGCGCCGTGCCACTTTCGCAGCTTGCGCCCGTCTTGGCGTGCCGGCAGTGACCGTCGCACCCTTAGGGATGGGTACGGCGGTGCTTATCTTTTTGCCAGGCCGGATGACTTTCGAAGAATATTTTTGCCTCGAAGGATTGCCCGAAAACGAGCAGGCAATTCGACTTCTGCTCGGGTTGTCGCCGGCGATGCTGCAACGTGGTTACCTGGCGGATCCTCGCGCGGTCGATTTTGCAGCACATCGCGCACCTTCGACGGCAATGGGCTGCCAGATCTGTGCGGGCGTGGCGGCAACAGAGGCGCTCAAGATCATGCTCGGGCGCGGCAAGGTGCTGGCAGCGCCTTATGGTTGGCACTTTGACGCCTATCGCGGAAAGCTCAAACGCACTTGGCGGCCGTGGGGTAACCGCAATCCGCTACAACGTATCGCCATTGCCATCGCCCGACGGCAGCTTGACAGTAAGGGGCGCAGCGCGAGTCTACCTTCATCCACACCGCGATGATGCCGCTAACGGAGCTGCTCGACCTCGCTCGCTGGGCACCGAGCGGCGATAACACGCAACCGTGGCGGTTCGCCGTCGCGGGTAGCGACCGGATCACCGTGTTCGGCTATGACACGCGAGCAGACTGCGTATACGACCTGGACGGTCATCCGAGCCAAATCTCGATTGGCGCGCTGCTCGAAACGATGGCGCTTGCCGCCACCCGCTTCGGCTTAGCAACGCAGATCATTCGACGCAAAGAATCGAGCGACGAAAGGCCGGTGTTCGATGTTCAGTTTCGGCAAGAACCGGGCCTTTCCGAAGATAAGTTAGTCGCACAAATTAGGGAACGGCGGGTACAACGTCGACCGTTACGGCTACGGCGGTTGTCCTATCACGAAAAGACAATATTGGACCAAGCAGTTAGTCCGGGCTTTCGAATGACCTGGTTCGAGCGTTGGGGCGATAGCCTCAAGGTGGCGTGGCTCAATTTCACTAACGCGAAGATTCGCTTGACGATGCCGGAGGCCTATCGAGTGCACCGCGATGTCATCCAGTGGGATGCACAGCTGAGCGCGGATAGGATTCCTGATGCGGCACTGGGTGCGAGCGCGCTAACATTAAGGATCATGCGCTGGGCCATGGCAAGCTGGGAGCGTATCGACTTCCTTAATCACTACCTTGCAGGCACGCTAGCGCCTCGCGTCGAACTTGATTTGGTGCCCGGGCTTGCCTGCGCCGCGCATTGCGTGCTCGTAGCCGACCGCGCACCCGGGACGGTCGACGACTACGTTGCTGCTGGGCGGGCCTTGCAGCGCTTCTGGCTAACTGCGACGGAACTAGGACTGCAGTTTCAGCCGGAATATACCCCTTTGGTGTTCGCCCGCTACGCGCGAGAAAACCGTAACTTCACGGCGACCAAGCGTGCTCTGCAGGGAGCGCAGGCTACACGTCGTATGCTGGATCGTTTGCTTGGAGCCCAAGTCGCAGCCCGCGCGGTATTCATGGGCCGTGTCGGCGCCGGCCCACCGGCGACCGCGCGCTCGGTCCGCCTTTCGGTCGAGCAGTTGCTGCAACGGGAGACGGGTTGAACGTTGTAGCTCGGCTTACGCGCGCGAACCATTGCACGCGTTAAAAATCGATCTAGTTCAAAGGATTTGGCGCTCGATCGCGCTTATGGCTCGTTAGTATCATCGGCTTGATCCGAATCATCCACTCGTTCGGCGGCAAAGTGCCAGTCATGGTCGGTGCGAATTCCCAGGCGGACGATTTCGCCGTCCGCAAGATCGACACGCCGATCGGCCATGTCGATCACCCGCTGGTCATGCGTCGAAAACACGAACGTCGTGCCGCTTCTCCGATTGATCTTCCGCATCAGACTCAGAATGCGTCCGCCGGTCTTATGGTCAAGATTGGCCGTCGGCTCGTCCGCAAGGATGATTTTGGGATGCACCGCGAGGGCGCGTGCAATCGCGACGCGCTGTCGTTGTCCACCACTTAGCTGGTTGGGGCGATGCTTGGCGAAATCGCTCAAGCCCACGACTTTGAGATAATGGCGCACGCGCTCTTGCCGCTCGGATCGAGTCAACTCCTTGAGTTGCAGCAGAGGGTACTCCACGTTTTCTTCCGCTGATAGCACCGGAAGCAGATTGAAGGTCTGGAAGATAAAGCCGATTGAGCGTGCGCGGACTTGCGCAAGCTGATCGGGCGAGCGTCCTGAAACATCGTGCTCATTGAGATAGACCTTGCCGCTACTGGGTTCGTCAATGCAGCCGATCAGATTGAGGAGAGTCGACTTGCCACTCCCAGAAGGCCCGGCGATGGCAAGGAATACTCCATGCTCGATATTCAAGTTAATGTTGCGCAGCGCTGTCACGTTCGCCTCGCCGAGGCGGTACTCCTTGCTGACGCTCTCTAAACGAACGACGGTCACGGCAAGGGGACAAAAGACGTCATGGTCGAGCGCGGCAGTGGGTCAGACGTTCTGCCGCAGCGCATCGACCAGGGGAATCTGCGCGACGCGGTGCGCTGGCCAAATCGCCGCCAGAAATGCCGCGATGAAACCGACGAGGAAGGCGGCGCCGATGACTGGCGGCAGGATCCGGATGGAAGCGATATAGCTGCTCTCCGCATTAGGCGGTGGAGGCATCGGAATCCCGATACCCGAGATCACGATCGCTAGCAGAAGGCCTACCGCGACACCCAGCGTGGAACCAACCAGCCCTATTACAACGTTTTCGAGAACGACCAGTCGGAAAACCGTACGGCTTCGGTTGCCGAGCGCCCGCATAGTGCCAAATTCACCCATACGCTCGAACGTCGTCATACTGACACTGTTCATCACGCTCAAGATGACCATAATCAGTGTAATGAACTGTAAGACACCGAACTGGCGCTTATACAAGGCGATCGTCTTTTCATAGAAGTCGGATAGCTCATGCCATGACATGATCTCGATGTCGCGTTCAGCGAATGCATGCTCGAGCTCATCTTTGACTTGGTCCGTGCGTGGAGTCGCATCAAGCAAAACAACGATAGCGTTAGCGACGTCGGTGGCCAGTAGCTCCTGCGCGGCAGCGAGCGGAACACGTACTGCGCGATTGTCGTAGTCCTTGGAAAAGCTACGAAAGATGCCCAAGACCTCGAAGTCCACGCTATTGAGGCCTCCGTCTGCAGTGCTGGCTACGAGTGTTGTGCGGCTGCCCGGCGAAAGCTTGAGCGCCTTGGCAACGCCCTCGCCGACTAGCATGCCAAACCGATCGTGATCGGTGAGCATGCGCCCTCGAAGGATTGTGATGTAGCTGCCCAGGCGTGCTTCCTTGTCAGGCTGCAGCCCCTCGCCGACAATCGCCAAGTCCGCGCGCCCGTTGCTGAGTAGTCCCGAAAAATTGAGCCGCAGCATTGCGTCCTGCACGGCGGGATGAGCGCGCACTTGCCGCAGGACATCGTTCGGCCGAGTGAGGGCGAATTCGATTGGTTTGCGGGATCCTTGCGCGTAGTAGCCTTTGCGGTAAATTTGCAGATGTCCAAGCTGGGAGTGGATCGTGGCTTCACCAAGTTGCACGTAGACGTCTTGGACGAATCCTCCCGCGAGGATAAGGCCCGCAACCCCAAGCACGATCGCCGCTAGCGTCAGTGCCGTACGCGTGCGGTGGCGCATGACATTGCGGATGGCGAGCCTCAGCATCGCCGTGCCAATCTATTTGCAAAACCGCGCTGCATTGCGAGAGACGTCCATTTCTACTTCAGTGGTTGTGCCGCAATGCATCGACAATGGGCAACCGTGCGGCTTTCCGTGCGGGATAGACGCTTGCCCCGAGCGTGGTCCCGACCGCGAGCGCGAATGCCCCTAGGGCGAGCGCCCAGGTCAGAAGGACTCCACCAGTGAAGCCGTGTCGCATGCCGGGCGGCGGCGGCATCGGGATACCGATCGCCGAGATTATGGCCGCCAACAGCGTGCCGATGGCGAGCCCCGCACCGCCGCCCAGAACGCCAAGGAATAGACCTTCCACTATGAAAAGCATCAAGATGCTGCGCCGGGTTACCCCCAACGCCATACTGGTGCCAATTTCCCACGTACGCTCCAGCACGTTCATGATCATGGTGTTCGAGATGCTGAGCACGATGATCAAGCCGACGATGAAGCGCACGACCCCAAGTTGTCGCGAGAAGAGGACAACGGTTTTGTTGTAGAAGTCCGCCAGGTCCCACCACGGGGTAATATCGAGGCGCTGGCTGCTGATCTTGAC
>Ga0066710_100000596_pt1 | contig 22784 bp, 22 predicted proteins | sample GraSoiAngelo_159_FD_79666 | JGI IMG/M metagenome (GOLD analysis project Ga0066710, IMG submission 79666) | Grasslands soil microbial communities from the Angelo Coastal Reserve, California, USA - 14_1009_16_40cm | ecosystem: Environmental > Terrestrial > Soil > Grasslands | place: USA...
CAGTATTCGGCCGAGCGTATTCGGTGGCGCCCACGCTTTTTCATGCTGCCCTCTAAGGAATTCTACGGAAACTGGAGGGCGAAGGTCCCAAATAATTCATTTAACCAAGCGATGCCCCCAGCGGTGGCTACGAGCGGATGTTGAAAACTCCTGATCGTTCTCAACAGCGCCCTCAAATCCGACCCAATCTATGCTTGAACTCAAGACAGTTACCAACCCGCTGGCCGGTGCGTTGATTAAGGTCGAAGGATGAATTATGAAGGATGAAATGAAAGCGGCACTTTCACCTCTTCTTCTGGCATTTCGCCTTTTTTATAGGTAAACGGGCCTGTAGCTCAGCGGTTAGAGCAGGGGACTCATAATCCCTTGGTCCCAGGTTCGAATCCTGGCGGGCCCAGCCCCGAAAGCTTTCGGGGCTGCCACACTGTAACAAAGTGAAGGCGGGCTGTGTGTTTTGACTTTCCTCGATGCGCTCCAAGACTGCGGCTTGGCAGGTCATTTAATTTTCGATTTTCGATTTTAGATTTGCGATTATCGATGTCGTGCAACGAGTCACATACATCGGTTTAGCTATTATCGAGATTACGGCGCTCAGTGCACTGATTTTGGCAACGCGGTGCGCAAATTATCAGGACGTTTTTGTCGCCGGTAACGTTTATTTCACTGACGCGGATTGCTATGCGCGGATGACGCGCGCGCGAATGTGCTCCGAGTATCCGGGGTTGATCGTACGTCACCACGATTTCGAAAACTTCCCAACAGGAACGACTCCGCACGCGACGGCGCCGCTCGATTATCTCATTCTCGCGTTGTCGATCTTGCTGCAACCCTTCACTTCGCATGCGCTCGATTTGGGCGGTGCATTTATTTCACCATTGCTCGCGCTACTTGGCGGTTGGTTTCTCTGGTGGTGGTCGCGGCGAATGCGATTCCAATATCGCTGGATGATGCTGATTCTATACGCGATCAGTCCGATTCTTGTTCATGGGACCGAGCTTGGCCGGCCCGATCATCAATCATTGCTCATCTTACTGCTCGGGATCGCGGTTTGCGCGGAATGGCGTTTGCGAAGGGAACCGTCAACACCATGGAGCGCCATTAGCGGAATCGCGTGGGGACTCGCGATCTGGGTTTCTGCTTACGAACCGGTCATCTTGCTTTTACTCATTCTGTTGCTCGGCGCGGTACAAGATCGACATCTTGTTTTCGGAAAACAGCGTTGCACCGGGTGGATCTTGCTTGCTGGAATTGTGGCGCTCACGTTGCTGATCGAGCGGCGCATTCCATCATTCTCGACCTTTTATTCCGGCGGGCTTTTCAAAAACTGGTCGGGCACGATCGGCGAACTTGCGCACGTCTCGCCGGCGAATCCGATCTGGTTGCGGTGGGCTGGTTATTTAATTCTGGTCGCGCCGTTTCTTATCTGGTTTGGGCTATGGAAGAGGAAGAGTAAGAACACGAGCGAAACGCCGCCGCTTTTCTTCGTCGTTTTGCTCGTCGCGACTTATTTGCTGACGATTTGGCAGGCGCGCTGGGCGTATTTTTTTCTTCTGATCTTTGCAATTGCACTTCCGGCCTTGCTCGAGCCGATTAAATCGCGCGCGGCGGTTTCGATCGCTTTTGTATTGTCGATCTTTCCGATCTTGCGTGATTGGGACGCGCGCCTGTGGCCTAACGAGGCTGAGTTCGCTCGCCGCATCGAACAGCGAAATGAATCGATGCAGTTTCGCGAGCTGGCAATCAATATGCGATCGTTCCAGACACGCCCGTTTCTTGCACCGTGGTGGGTTTCGCCAGCGATTGCTTATTGGTCGGGGCAACCTGGCGTCGCCGGAAGCTCGCACGAGAGCCTGCCAGGAATTGAGCAGAGTGCGCGTTTTTTTCTCAGTCAGGATTGGCGAACGGCGCGCAAAATTCTGGAGGACCGCCGGGTGGCATGGGTCGTTGCTTACGATTTCGAACGCGTCGCGCGAAATTCCTCTGCGATTCTAGGTTTTACGCTGCCTCAGTACCCGCTCTGTTTCGTACTGGAAAGGACGCCCGCCCAAGTGCCGCGGTTCCTGGTTTTTTCGGCCCAAAACGGGGCCGGCAAGCTTTACCGGGCCGTTAAATAATAAAAAATGCCTCTCTCTCTGTGAGAATCCGTTGACAGGGCGGCGGAGCGTCCCAATAATAGCCAATGCTGAAAAAGTTTATTCCGCAAAAACCGACGCCATCGATCCCGGAACGATCGTTTAACTCGGACGCGGATGAAAATAATCGTGTTGCTTACCGCGACGAACCAAGAACATTACCACCATCAACTAACCATCAAAAAACTATGACTGAACATTCTGGCAAGGACGTGCTCTCGAGCGATGTCGAGATCAAGGGCTCAATAAAATTTCAAAAGGAACTTCTCATCGACGGCAAGGTCGAAGGGGAAATCAATTCAGACGGCGTCTTAACGATCGGCGAGAACGCTGACATTCGGGGCGAAGTAAAAACGAAATCGATCACGGTGTACGGCAAAGTGCACGGCAATATCACGGTGGCCGAGCGCTGCGAACTAAAATCGAAGTGCACGTTGCAAGGAGATTTGAAAGCAGCGCGCCTCGTCATTGAAGAGGGAGCGACTTTTGTTGGCAAATCCGAAGTCACAAGCGGAACGATCCCTGCAAAGTCGACGTCGAGCCGTCCGGAAGTTGTGCGGCATGACGAACCGATCAAGGCGGCCTTTGGAGGGCGCTAATAAGGAAAGGGTTTTGGCTTAGCACCCAGTGGCCAATACGTCGCCTGCCAAGGTCGGTGTGGAATGCCCGCACTGTGGCTTCAAGCAGGTGGAGTATGCCGCGGCCAAAAGCTCGATCTGTCGGCAATGCGGCCGTTACTTTTCTCCATTTGCGCCGAAACCCGGCCTGAAACTGCGTGTAAAAGAAGAAGCGCCGACGTCGGAGAATTCGTCCATCTTTCGCCGGTTTGAGGATTTTTGGAAACGGCAACGCAGCTCGGTTATCGAGTGTTTCGAATGTAAGCGGAAACAGCAGGTCTGCGGCACGGCGACGTCGACAATCTGCCCGGCATGCAGCGCCCATATTGATCTCCGCGATTACAAGATCACCAGCGGATTCAGCCGAACGATTCGAACGCGTGGCGACGTGCATCTCGCAGCCAAAGGCGATCTGGGCAGCAGTAGCGTGATTTGCCGGTCCGCCTTGATAGAAGGCAAACTGCGCGGCAATCTGCATTGTGACGATACCGCGACGATTAATTTCTCAGGGAAAATTCCCGGCCTGCTTAGCGCTCGACACGTAATTGTCGAACGTAAAGCCGATATTCACTGCTCTCGCCGAATCCGGGCGGGAAGCATCGAAATCAAGGGAACGATGTCGGGTGAGATTATTGCTCAAACAATGGTTACCATTCATAAAAGGGGCTCACTCGAAGGCAACGTTACCGCCAGGGCAATTTCAGTTGAAAAAGGCGGAATGTTTTCCGGTCAGTTGGTCATCGGCCAGGCCGGTCTTACACAGGGAGAATTATTGCCGGAACAGAAACTAGCGGCCGGGAGCGTGCCGGAGGCCGATATTTCGGGAAGCGCACCCCGGCCTTTGCCGGCGACGTAATCCATTCGTCTTAATGCAAAGACTGCATCCACGCAGTCCGTACGAAAAGCTTGGCGGTTACGTGCATCTGCCGCGTTTGATCGACAAGGCCAGACTGCATCGCAAAGGGCTGCTCGATGGTTACAATTATAAAACTGTCGGTTTCGACAAGCATTTGCTGGCATTCCTAAAAATCGACGGCGATGCATTTGAAGAGATCGCCCATAAACTGGACGACGATGGCGCAATTCTAGACTGGGTACAGAAGAACGGAGCGAGACATTCCCCGCAAGCGGTCGAACAGTGGAACCAGGCGATGGTCTCCCGTCATCCCGACACGGCCGCAAAAAAAGCGCGTTTTCTCCATTTTCTCAAAAAAGCGGGAGGTGAAGGGCGTAAAGACATTGGGACTTATTTCGATCTGATCGAATTTGATGAGGGGCGATTGAAATGACGAATGGCGGAAATGGCGAAATCTGAATGACGAAGCTCGAAGGATTGATGAAATCCGAAAATCAGGTGATCCTTCCCAGAACCTGGTCTGCTCTCTCCAACGTCTCTTTGCTTCCGATATCGAGCCACTTGCCCTTGATCTGGAACGTTTTCACGGGTTTTCGCGTGTAGAGCCATTGCACAAAGCGGCCCGGCTGATCTGGATTGTTGCCTGCAGCGAGATACGTCGTCAAAAGGGAAAGCACTTCGGGTGAGTAATAGTAAAGTGCGATCGCGGCCAGGGTCCCCCGAGGTTTCTGCGGCTTTTCCTCGAAGTGGGTGATAATTCCGTCAGCGTCGATCGCGATGTTGCCGTACTTTTTGATCGCCTCAATATCGCCGACGTCGTAAACGGCAACTGTTGCTTCGCTTTCTTTCGCGCAGGCGACAAAGTCAGTTAGCGATTCAGTAAACAGGTTGTCGCCCGCAATAATTAGCAAGCCGCCTCTGGTCAGATTTTCCCGGGAAACGACGAAATTGATATCTCCAATCGCACCCAGCTTATCTTCGTCGCTTTTGGAGCCGTCGTTGATGATTTTGAATTTGAATTTTGGCTGCCGGCTCTGATAACGCTCGCTCCACGCTTGGAAGTCAGAGGCGAACTTGTCGTTCGTTACGACATAAATCGTTTCCAGATTTGGAACATCTACGAGGCTATCGACGACCCATTCGATAATCGGTTTGCCGCCCACTAACAGCAGGGGCTTTGGCTTGTCGAGCGTCAGCGGATAAAGGCGTGTTGCGTATCCCGCAGCGAGAATTAGCGCGTTCATGAAATCAGGAACAATGAGCAGCGAAGACCGTTGGGCGCGTTCTTTTCTTAGTTATGTTGTTTTGCCGGCGCCTCCACCCAGGATTGCGCTCGTAAGGTGTTCGTGAATTGCCCTGATCCGATGCGAATCGGTAATCTTAGCGTGCGTGGAACGATCCACAACATACAGGGTATCAATGGCTGCGCCATCCTGCGTGTTAATACGAGAAAGCGCGATCGAAACGCTGTCGCGATCGAGGCAGGTCAAAATGTCATAAAGCAAACCGAGCCGGTCGGGAGCCTGGATCTCAATCAGCGTATAAGCCGGATGCGTTTTGTTGTCCATGGCAATGCGGGTGGGAAATTCGATCCCTGGCGTGGGACGGTGGCGACTCTGACGCTTCGCTTTTTCAATCAACGGAAGAAAATCAAAGTTCTCATCATCGAGCGCGCTTTGTAAAGTTTGCTCGACCAGTTCGAAGGTGCGCGGGTCGGTGACAGCGCGTGCTTTCGTATCGCACACGCGAAAAATGCTCAGCACGACGCTGTCTCCTCGTGCAAAAACATCCGCGCTCAAAATATTAATTGGCACGACCGAAAATGATCCGGCAATCTTGGCCAGCAACCGCTCACGATCCCACGTACAGAAAGTGACAACGCTGTGGCCTTGCTCCAGGAAAGCCTTCCATTTGACCGCCGAAGCCAAGGGATGCTCGCCACAGCCGGAGACATTTTCAACAAACGAACGGAATAGTTTCAGATGTTCGACAATGTCGGGGACATCGCTGCCGCGAAAATAATTGTCGGGCATAAACTCAAAATGCGCGTCGATTTCATCGACATAATCGCGCGAAAGATTTTTCGCCACGGCAACCTGCAGGCTTTCGCGCTCGATTCTCGTTTGTTCGTAATAAGACTTTTGGTCCGCCAGATAGCGGGAGGTCTCGTGAAACAATTCCCAGACAAGCGATTCTTTCCAATCCGACCATGCCTCTGCGCTTGTCCCCTGGCCGTCAGCCAGAGTCAGCAGCATCAATGCATTCAGGTTTTTCTGATTCTTCACGATACCGGCCAATTCTGTCACTGTCGCGGGGTCATCAAGATTTCTCTGTTGCGCGATCATGGAGAGCGTGAGGTGGTGGTCGACCACCAGAATGAGCGATTTGCGCTGCTCGGATGATAACTGCAGGCGGGTAGCGACGCGCTGGGCGAACAGCGCGCTTGCTTCAGAGTGCCGCCGTGCGCCAACGGCTTTGCCGCTGTCATGCAAAAGCAGCCCGAGATAAAGAACGAATGGGTCATCGAGTTCCTCAAATATCCTGCGATAGGCGATCAACTTCGGATCTTCCGTCGTCGCCAGTGCATCGAGTTTGTCGATGCACACTAGCGTATGCTCGTCCGCGGTGTAACGATGCAGAAACTCGTGTTGCACCAGACAGGTGAGCTGACCGAATTCGGGAATGTATCGACCCAGGAAATCAACCCGATGCATCATTCGAAGGACCCGGCCAACTTCCCCTTTCCGGGATAAAATTGCCTTAAAGATGTCGCGCGGTCCGCGCGCATACTGATAGGTGCGGGTGACCTGGCCGAGGCTGCGGCTCAATAGATCCGCCAGTTCGGGACTAAGATCCAGGGCCCGCTGTTGCGTAAGCTCAAATGCTCGCATCATTTGCTCGGGATCTTTGCGAAAGAGATCGCGTCGCGCCGGATGCAATTGATTATTGCGAACAAAAAAAAAGTCGCCGATCGGAGTTTTGTGCGGACGTATCAACGGAAGAAAATCGAACAGAGAACGGGTCCTGCTCGTGACGTGGCCGCTTACAAATTGCTCCGTAATGCGCTCCGTCACACGGAAGATATTGCGCGTGTGCTCGAAATAGTCCCGCATGAGCGTCTCACTGCGAAGCTGGCCATTCTGAGGAGAATAATTGAGCCGTTTGGCGATTTGTTCCTGTAAGTTCATGTGCAGGGTGTCGGTGGCGCGCCCTGTCATGTAGTGCAAATCAGTGCGGAGGCGCAGGAGAAAATCGTAGGCCCTCTCGATTTGCCGCTGGTCGCTTTCGCTCAGCCAATCTTTCCCCACGAGTTGGTTCGTGCTTAGTGAACCCTCTCTGAAATACGTCATCCAAAGGAGATTTTGATAATCGCGGAGTCCACCGCATCCGCTCTTCACATGAGGCTCCTGCAAATACACGCTGTCGCCGAATTTCTTGTGCCGCGCGACCTGATCTTGCATGCGCATTTCGACGTATCCCCGCTCGTGCCCCTCGACACACTTTGAACGAAATTGTTGCCGAAATTCTCGCGCCAGCTCTGCGTCGCCAGCGAGGAAGCGCGACTCGAGCATGGCGGTCTTCGTGCGCATATCGCGATTGGCCTGCGCAATCGCTTCTTTGATCGAACGCGTGGAATGACCAACTTTGAAGCCGCTATCCCAAAGGAGGTAGAGCACCTGCTGACCCATTTCTTCGAGATGCGGCGAGATTTTCTTCGTTCCGTGATGGTGTAAAAACATGACGTCGATGTCGCTAAACGGATTGAGCTCGCCGCGCCCATATCCACCAAGAGCGATCAACGCGAGGGGAGTCCCGGACGCGCCGTTTCGGCGAGTGGCGGCGGCGGCAGCTGCGAAAACGTATCGCAACAAAACATCAATAAGCTCGGCCCGCCGCGCGCAAATTTCGCGGCCGCCTCCGCCCGCCTGGTGCTTCAAGCGCAAGCGATGTTCTTCCACGTTGAGGAATTTTTTGTAAAGCGGGAGGACCTCTGTCGGGCGTCTCGCCCCAGTGGCGGCGAGTTGATTCGCCGCGTGTGCCAGAACTTGTTCGAGATGCCGGGATGTCGCCATGTCGGATTTTGGATTGCGGATTGCTTAACCGCTTAACTTAAAATCTAAAATCGAAAATCCAAAATCCGCGCTAAGCGAATGTGTCCGCGAATCCCACCCCACTTTCGCACGCTGCGGCGCGGCAGGCGCGAACAAACGCAAATGAATTCGAGACCGAAGCTCTTCTTTCGCGTCAATTCGTGTGATTCGCGGGCTCCTTCTCAGATCTCGATCGCGTAACGTTTCATTTTATTATAGAGTGTGGGACGCTGGATGCCGAGAAGTTGAGCCGCCTTCTTCTTGTTGCCGTGGCATTCTGCGAGCGCCTGAAGAATCGTGTTCCGCTCGACGTCGTCGAGACTCTGCACGCCCGTTCGTCCGGCAGCCGCCGGACCACGCTCTGTTTGTTGGAGTACTGTCGGCAATTGAACCTCGGCCGGCAGCTCTTTTACGCCGATCAAGCCCTTTCGTGCCAGCACCACCGCGTATTCAATTGCGTTCTGCAACTCCCGCACGTTTCCCGGCCAGCCGTAATCGAGTAACTTTTGAAACGCATCTGGCGCGACGTCTGGTTCGGGTTTGCCGAGTTGTTGAGCAAACTGTCTGAGGAACAGAGCGATCAGGGGCGGGATGTCCTGCTTCCGCTCCCGGAGCGGCGGTACCTCAATTTGAAAAGTGTTTAGCCGATAGTACAAATCGGAGCGCAGGCGGTTCTCAGCCAGTGCTTGCGCGATTGGCCGATTGGTCGAACCGATCACTCGAAAATCGGCCTTCATGGTGCGCGTGCTCCCAAGCGGCCGATACTCGCGCTCCTGCAGCACGCGCAAAAACCGCGTCTGTAAATCCGATGGCATGTCGGAGATTTCGTCTAGAAAAAGCGTGCCCCCCTCCGCTGCGGCGATCATTCCCGAAAAATCGTGAACCGCACCGGTGAATGCGCCTTTCACATAACCAAAAAGCTCTCCCTCGATCATGGTTTGCGGAAATGCGGCGCAATTCAGCTTTACTATTAGTTTTCCCGCGCGCCGGCTACGCGCGTGAATCGCGTTCGCGATGACTTCCTTGCCTACGCCGCTTTCACCGAGGATGAGGACATTCGCGTCTGACGGCCCCATCGCATTGATCAATTCATCGACCTGTTGCATCGGCTTGCTCTTGAAAATTGGCGTAGCCCGCGTCTCGGCCATTTCCAGGCGTTTTTCGAGTTGCTCTGTCTTTTCCCGAAGTTTCTCGGCTTCTCGCACCAGAAACTGTTTTTCCAGCGCGTTCTCAACCAAACTGAGCAATTCTTCAGACGCGTACGGTTTGCTGATGAAATGGTAAGCCCCGCGCTTGATCGACTCGATTGCATTGTGCAGTGAGTCGTGCGCGGTCAAAATAATAACCTGCATGTCTGGCAGCTCGGTCTTGATCCGGTCGAGCATTTCCAGTCCTTCGGCGTCAGGCAATTGGAGATCGAGCAAAACAAGCGCCGGAGATTTTGATTTCAGCAGTTTCAGTCCCTGGGCCGCGGTGGGAGCAGTATCGACTTGATAACCATGCCGCTCGAGAAGCGCCTCGAGCGTCATGAGAATCGGCCGCTCATCGTCGATGATTAGAATGCGACGGTTTTCTGTTTTCATCTCAGGGATCTGCGCTGCTGATGCAATTGTAACCACAGCTCCGTGAGCCGTCGATTGAAAGAGATAACCCACCGCGGAGCGGTGGCTACAGGATTACAATGGCAAGGTGAGCGTCGTAGCAAGTGTCGCAGATTTTGCATCATATTGAGCATGCATGTCGCCGCCGTGAGCCTCAATGATGATGCGGACGCGGTTCAGCCCAAGCCCATAATGCCCATGACTGATGTTCCGAAGGGGTTCGCGCCCCCAATTAACGGTGGACGACTCGAACCGCTCTTTTGGCTCATAAAGTGTAAAGATGAATTGGTTTTTGTCGACCGTTACCTTGGCCACAAGTGCACCTTCGTCACGATCGTGTCGGAAGGCATTGGCAAAAAGTTCGATGAAGGCCTCCTGCAAAAGTTCAGGAGCGATATTCAAAACTGCGTCGCTCACTTCGATCTTCCAAGTAATCTCGCCGCTATTGTTCGGGAACTCCTGCGCGATTTTCTTCCGCAAATCCTCAACAAAATCAGAGGCGGGGTAGGAGATTAGATCGGATTTAACGTCACCGAGTTTCCTCGAAAGTTTTTGTAAAGCGAACGTCAGTCCCGAAATCATCTCGCGCAGCCGATTGATCTCAGCTTTGAGGTTTTCAGTTCTCTCCAACTCACTGATGTACGCGGACTGCAGCTCAATCGCGTTTAAATGGTTACGCAGATCATGAATGAGCTGCCGGATAAAGCGAACGGCGTCGCTCCAACGAATACTCAATAAATCGCTTCGATCGTCGGGAGCCGCGCCTGCCATATTCGCGAACAATTGACCGGCTATTTTTCCAGCGAAAACTCGTCGTCCACCATCTCGTCCCCGGACGTGATCCGAATATGGGGATCATTGCTGGCCAGGTGCCGCAGCGCATGAAACACCTCCTCGGGGTCGGCATTAATGAAACGCGCAATCTCTTCGGCGGTTTTTCCGGCGTCGGCGGTCAGTTTTTCGCGCGCTTGCTTTTGAAGCTGCAACAATCTGGTCGCAGCTTTCTTCCCAGCCTCAACGCCAGGCTGATTATAGGCATTGATATTGACCAGTGACCCATAGAAGCCGACCGCGCGTTCATAAAGCGCGATCAACGCGCCAATATGAAACGCATTTACTTCGGAAATGCTCACGGTGATTGATTCCCGCCCGCTTTCATAGAGCGCGCTCCGAGTCCCGCGCAAAAACCCGTGGAGGTAATCGCCGCTTGTGATTCCCTCATCGACTTCGAACCGTGCATCCTGTCGATCTTTGACAACTTCGATGAACGTCACGAAGAAATTTAAGACGCCTTCACGTAACTGCTGCACGTAAGCGTGCTGATCGGTCGAGCCCTTGTTGCCGTAAACAGCAATGCCCTGGTGCACAATATTTCCGTCGAGGTCTTTCTCTTTTCCCAACGATTCCATTACGAGTTGCTGCAGATATCTGCTGAACAATGCCAGCCGATCTTTGTAGGGAAGGATAACCATATCTTTCTCACCTTTCCCATTGCCAGCGTGATACCACATGAGCGCCAGAAGCATCGCGGCGTTTTGCGCTGCATCGGCAATGCGCGTCCGTTCGTCCATGGCAGCCGCGCCGGCGAGAAAATTGTCGATGTCGAAGCCTTTCAGGGCCATCGGAAGAAGTCCGACCGCGCTCATCGCCGAAGTGCGCCCGCCAATCCAATCGAACATCGGGAATCGGGCGAGCCATTCGTTCTTTTCCGCGTGCTTGTCCAGTTCGCTCCCCACACCAGTTACAGCGACAGCGTGTTTGCCAAGGTGAAGCCCCTTCGCTTTGAATTTTGCTTCCGCTTCGAGCATTCCATTTCGGGTTTCCTTTGTCCCACCAGATTTGGAAACCACAACGACGAGCGTCTGCGAAAGGTGCTTGTCGATTCTGTCGAAGACGCGATCGAAGCCGTCTGGGTCGGTGTTATCGAAAAAGTAGATATCCATTGGATCTCCGGATGACCCGAGCGCGTCTGCGACGAATTGTGGCCCGAGCGCCGAGCCGCCGATCCCAATCAGCAGCACATGTTTAAAATGTTCCCCTTTTTCGTTCGCGATTTTCCCGGCGTGAATATCCGCGGCGAATGTCTTGATACGTTTGTTCGTTCCTTCGATGTCTGTGCGAAGCTCCGTGGTGGGCGCCAGCGCGGAATTCCGCAGCCAATAATGGCCAACCATCCGTTTCTCATCGGGATTGGCGATTGCTCCCGATTCAAGCTCCCGCATTGCCGCAAACGCCTTGTCGATCTTCGGCTGCATTTTCTCGAAGAAATCGTCGGGAAATCTCATCCGACTAATGTCGAGAGAGAAACCGAGATCGTCGTAGTGCACGAAATACTGTTGAAAACGCTGCCAAAGCGAAGAGGAAGGCATGATTTACAACATAATAGAGGGAAGACCTCTATGTCGTCCCAATAATTTCATTGGACGGGACTGAGCCTGTCCTTCCATTACCTCGGCGGCGTAGGTTGTTTGCGGGGCACGTTGCTTTTCTTGCCCGGCACTTCCTCTTCCGTGGCGACCTCATATTCCGGCTTGGGCACGCCCACTAGCCAGTGGTCGAACCAACCGACAATGTTTTCCAGCCGTTCGACGCGATGCCACGGCTGACCAGAACGCGAAAGCTCATGAGATTCGTTAGGAAAACGCACCATCACCGTCGGGATCTTGCGGAATTTGAGCGCGCGAAACATTTCCTCGCCGCCGGCACCGGGCGGCGTGCGATAATCCGCTTCACCGAGAATGAACATCATCGGCGTTTTCACATTCTTGATGTAAGTAAGAGGGGAGCGGGCTTTGAACTCCTGCTCGTCATCAAATGGCGGCGCCTTGAACCATGTCGGTTGAAATAACGTCAAGTCAGAGGAGTACCACCAGGCTGCCCAACTCGCGATGTCGCGCTGAGAGACGGCAGCGGCAAACCGGTTTGTTTGTCCTACAACCCAATTCGTAAGCAATCCGCCGCCACTTCCGCCGGTCACGCCGAGTTTCTTGTCGTTTATGTATCCGCGGCGAATAACATCATCCACGCCGACCATCAAATCCTTATAGTCGTCGCCAGGATAGTGATACTGAATGACATTGCCAAAATCCTGGCCATACGTGGTGCTACCGCGCGGATTAGGATAGAGCACCACGTAACCCTTGGCGGCCATCCATTGAAACTCGTGCTCGAAAATGTAGCCGTAGGCCGCGTGCGGCCCGCCATGGATGTCCAGAATCAGCGGATATTTTTTCGCGGGATCGAAGTCCGGCGGCTTCTGCACCCATGCTTCGATATTTTTGCCATCAAAAGTTTTGTAATGAATTTCTTCTGGCTCGGTGAGATTGAGCTTTGAGAAAAGCGGGTCGTTGATGTGCGTTAGCTGACGTGGCTCGCCGCCGTTGCCATCCAACACGAAAAGATCGTTTATCCGTGTCGGCGTCGAGACCGTGTAAACGATTTTCGATCGATCTGCCGTCGCGCGAAAACGGAGCACCGCTTGGTTTCCATGAGTGAGATCGTTTTCTGCACCGCTCTCGACATCAAACGATGCTAGAACTGTTTTGCCTTCTTTTCCGTAGACCTCGAGCAAGCTGCGCCCATCGGGCATCCATAATGGAATATTTGCGCCACCAGCGCGCGGGGGCGCGTTGTCGCCAAAAACGCCATCGCCTACGTCGAAATCAAAATTCGCGGTCAAATTTCGCGGTTTCCCGTTCGGCGTGAGATCTACGATCCATAAGTCCGGTTGCGTGTAGGAATTGATCGGCTGTGCTACCGCCGCGATAAACGCGATCTGCTTGCCGTCCGGACTGAGCGACAAATTATTCATTTCCATATCGATCGAATTGAGTTTCGCCGGTGCCCCGCCACTGGCGGGGACCGAATAAAGCTCGGTCCTCGGCAGTTCGTAATACGGCTCATCGACGCGCAGTGAGGTGAAATAGATCCGCGCGGTGTCATTCGACCAAACGACGTTGCCTTCATCAAATCGGCCGGAAGTCAGTTGCTTTGGCTGCACCTTCTCATCCGCGTGGCGTGGCGCTGTCACAACCCAGATGTGCTGCGGATGCTTCGGATCTGCGTAGCCTTCGTTGTCTTCGCGATAAACTGCACGCGTGATCACGCGGATATCACTCTCGTGTTCGGACTCAGTCTCCGCTTTTTTGGCTGCTGTCTGCGGGCCGGGATCAACGATCCCGGCTACAGATGTCGGGTGAGGCGAGGGCGAGCTTTGGCTGACCTCTTTTTTCAGTTCCTCTTCCTTGCGCTTTTTCTTTTCCTGTTTGGCGAGATCCTCGGCGTTCGTGTCGCTGGTGAACGCAATCGTTTTTCCATCTGGTGCCCACACCGGATTGCTCGCGCCCTTCGGCAGATCGGTAAAAGAGAAAGAATCGCCGCCCGCCATCGATAAGATCGACAATTGAGGCGGCTCTGGCTTGCCCTCCTTTTCGGTGGCGCGCAGGAAAAGCAAATATTTCCCGTCAGGCGACCAGCGCGGCGTGGAATCGTGATCGCCTTTTGTCAGCTGATGCGGTTCTTCGCCGCCTGCGACAGGCACAGACCAGATGGACGTGCTATAGCCTTCTTTTTTCTTATCGACTGTGACGCGGACAAAAGCGACGCGCGATCCATTGGGTGAAATTTGTGGATCGCCAATCCAAACAAAATCGAACAGATCTTTTTCGGTAATGTTGCGCCTCTGGGCGAAAAGAGTGGCCGTTCCCGCAATGAGAACAAAAGAAATGACGAAGCACGAATGACGAAGGACGAAGGAATGAAAACACCAAAAGTCCGAAATGGAAGATCGAAATCTTTTGGCCATCAGGTCATTCGTCATTCTTTCGAGCGTCGTCATTTTTTGAGCTTAAATCACATGTGTTCGATCACATTATCGCCGAACTGCGAACATTTAATTTCGGTCGCGCCCTCCATCAAACGCGCGAAATCGTAGGTGACCCGTTTGCTTGCAATCGCACCATTTAATCCTTTTAGAATCAGATCGGCCGCCTCCGTCCAGCCCATATAGCGGAACATCATTTCGCCTGAGAGAATTACCGAGCCCGGATTCACCTTGTCCTGGTTCGCGTACTTCGGCGCAGTGCCGTGGGTCGCTTCGAAAATCGCGTGACCGGTGATGTAATTAATGTTTCCACCGGGCGCGATGCCTATCCCGCCCACTTGCGCCGCGAGCGCATCACTCAAGTAATCCCCGTTCAAGTTTAGCGTCGCGATCACGTCGAAATCTTCCGGCCGCAACAGCACCTGTTGCAGGGTAATGTCGGCAATCGCGTCCTTGATCACGATTCCGGCGCCCGGTTTGCCCATGGGAATTTTGCACCAGGGACCACCGTCGATTTCCTCCGCGCCGAAATATTGCTTCGCAATCTCATAGCCCCAATCGCGGAACGCGCCCTCGGTAAATTTCATGATGTTGCCCTTGTGCACGAGGGTCACGCTTTTGCGGCGGTTCTTGATCGCATAGGAAATCGCGCTGTGGATCAAGCGCACGCTGCCCGCGCGACTGACCGGTTTGATGCCGATTCCTACGCAAACTTCGTCGCCTTCCGGTACGCCGACTTTTTTCCAGAAGTCGGCCGCTTTCTGTCTGGTCCCAAAGCGAATTTTATCGAACTCCGTCGGAAATTCTTTCTGGAGAAAATCGAGAATCTTTTGCGCTTCACGTGTGCCAGCGGCGTATTCGATGCCCGCATAAATGTCTTCCGTGTTTTCGCGAAAGATCACCATATTCACCTTCTCTGGATGCCTGACGGGCGAGGGGACGCCTTTGAAATACTGCACGGGCCGCAAGCATACGAAGAGATCGAGAAGCTGACGAAGTGCCACATTGAGCGAACGAATGCCACCGCCAACCGGCGTTGTCAGCGGACCTTTAATGCCAACCAAAAACTCACGAAACGCTTCCACCGTGTCGTCGGGCAGCCATTCATCGAATTTGTCCTTTGCCGTCTGCCCCGCGAACACCTCAAACCACGCGATCTTCTTCTTGTCGCCGAAAGCTTTTTTCACGGCGGCATCGAACACGCGCACACTCGCTGCCCAGATATCTGGTCCGGTACCGTCCCCGCGGATGAACGGAATGATCGCCTGGTCTGGCATCTGCAATTGTCCCTTGTCGATGGAAATTTTCTCACCGGATGGCGGCGTGACATTTTTGTAAGGCATAAGCGACAACTGTAGCGGCAGCCGTGTCGGCTGCAATCTTGTAGCAGGATCTGACGATTCGCAGTCAGCAGCGGGACTCTTTGATCACGAGCAAGAGCCACAAATTTCCAATCATAAGCAAAGCTATTCGAGTCGGAAACGAATCTCGACGACAAAAGCGAGAGTCTAATTACACCTGCTCTGATGAAAACTGTTGCCGTTTTTGCATTAGTAAATCTTGCCAGTTCGCTGCTTATGTTCGGCCAGGAGAGCGATGAACAGAACGCAGTCCTGCAAACAGAGCGCGACCTTGCCATTGCTTATCTCAACAGCGACGCCGACGGCATCGCACGAGGCGTGATGGAGGATTACACGTTGACCAACTCAACCGGCAAGATAACGACGCGGGCAGACGATATCGACGAGGCAAAGAAAAAAGATCCTAAATACGAAATGTTCGAGAACCACGACATGAAAGCGCGCGTTCATGGAGACACGGCAATCGTCACTGGGCAAACGCACACGAAGGGGATTTCCAGTGGAAAGCCTTTCGATTCGGAATTTCAATTCACCGACACATTTATCAGGGATCGCGGACGCTGGCGTTTGCTTGCCGGCCATGTCTCAAAGCTGCCACCGATAGAAAAGTAAATTATGAATCGCAAGATCCGTGACGCCCACTCTTGCGCCTCCTTCCGAGCCGCCGCGAGCGCTGCTAGAGACCTGATGGAGGTTGCTCCGGAGAAACAACCTCTCCAGGGATAGTATTAGCTGGATTGATCGAATTGAGTATATGAGGTTCGACGAAAGCGTTCGCTTCTTGACAAGGCTGGGTGGCGTTCGCTGCCGCCACAATACAGTCGCGCAGCATGGGCGCGGCAGCTACCGCAGCGTTCACAATTTCTCTGGTCGCCGCAGGATGCGCGGTGATTGCCTCTCGAATGATGCAGTCAACTTCCTCACAGGAAGCTTGTTTGCCGACGGGTTGTTTAAAATCCGACCTGCGGCTAACGCTCAGAGCGGCCACGACAATTCGATCCGCCAGATCAGGCCGAGCCCGCACTGCCGCCGCGACGTAGTCACATACCTGGTGTGCATTTGAGCGGACTAACAACGAATTGAGCGCTCGCATGAATTGCTCAGGTGTCGCTGTGCTTACGCTGCGGGCGCCAGCCACACTCGCAGCACCCGTCAAATCATCGTTACCTCTTCCTTTGCCCACTGCTCCATGCTGCCTTTGAATTTCCTGCTCGATCAAATGGGCGCTCGGCAAGCGTTTAAAGTCTTTGATGAGGGGCGAAGTGAGCGCCTGGTTAAGATCGACATCAACCGGATCTTCCAATCTGTTAGCGACTGGATCAAAGGTCAGCTTTTGGCCCGCATGAACCATAAGCGATTGCCCCACGTTCTCCAGATGGATGCACGCGGTTCCTTCCAGCACCGTAAACGAAGTGGTTCCATTGGGATTAACGTTGCCCAGCACCGTTGTGCCTGTGATCGCCGCCGTGACCGCACCCATCTTCACTTTTGCGCCACCGGATTTTTTGGGCACGTAGAGCAAAAATTGGCCGCTACTCAGATCAATGGTTCGGGCCCCTTCGCCGACACTGAAGATCGTCTTCTCGCCCAAGCGCGTGATTGTTTTATCCTTGAACGTCAGCTCGCTCCGTGACTGGACGCCGGTCTGCACCGCTGTGCCGTGGCGCACGCTATCGTTTACTACGGCTGGATGGGGGGATGCATTCGACGGAAGCAGTTTAACGTCCTGGATGATTTGCGTCACCTTTGCTTCCTTGAGCTCATCCGCACCGACCTGGTTCGGGAGCCAAATCGCAAGGCACGCGATCGGCAAAATGAGCCGGAATTCGATATTCATGTTCGATCTATAGGGCATTCTCCATTGCTTGTTAAGCTTTTTCTTCTGAAGCCTCTTTGAAGCTTGAGACCGCGATGCCGGGCATGCGCGTGAGAACCGCCCCTTCATAACCGCTCATCCTTTGGATCATCACGGTTGTTACAGAAGTAACAGGGCAGATCCGGGCGCTTTGCACGCCCTAGGTTTGAGCAAAATACATCAGTCGCTGCTAACATGAGACGGAAACGCGCCTTTGCTGTTCTTCCAATGGGCAGAACAGAAAGGCGCGATGGAGACAAACGAGACTAGATCTTAATCCTCGTCGAGGATCACGCGATCAACCATCATGCTGTCGCCTGTTCCCGCGTAGTGGACGCGGACTGGGACACCGACTTTGATTTTCGTTCTCACGGTGTCTTCGTCGAGGACCTTGCCGCTCCGAGTCACATAAGTGACGGTTTTGCCGAAGCGATAACGCCGCGGACCACTGGTTTCCTTGAGTACGATCGCACTGCCTGGAGTGTATTCCGTGATCGTCCCGTTGCCTTCAGTGGTGGTCGTCGTTGTGGTGGTCTCCGAGACCTGTGCCCATGCAAACGGGGCCACAACTGCCAATGCCATGCTTAAAAGCATTTTTTTCATGATTTCCCTTTCTTGTTTGAGTTGCTGTGGCAACAAGTCTCCTGTGTTCCGGTTCTCATCTGGGGCCGGGCAAGAGCTTGCCGCCATATTAGATTCGAACGCGCTTTGCTGGCTGGATGCATCGAAAGGTTTTTGAAACGGCGCTTGAACCGCGATTTTGCTGAGCGATTCTTGGCCTGAGGAGTTTACGTGAAATTTTGGATCGGCACGTCGGGTTTTCAGTACGCGGAGTGGAAGGGAAATTTTTATCCGGAAGATCTGCCGGCGGCAAAGATGTTGCCGTTTTACGCGGAACATCTTTCAACCACCGAGATCAATTATACGTTCCATCGCATTCCGGCCACCAAAACGATCGACAATTGGAAACAACTGACGCCGGAACATTTTCGCTTTGCCCTCAAGGCACCGCAGAAGATCACTCATTTTGCGAAGCTACACGATTGCGCGGACACGCTGCGATATTTTAACGATGTTGTTTCGGGGCTCGGCGAAAAATTGGGACCAGTGCTGTTTCAGCTTCCGCCCAATTTCAGAAAGGATACTTTTGTGCTTGGCGATTTCGTGAATGGGCTGCCCGGCGGAATGCGCGCCGCCTTCGAGTTTCGTCACGAATCGTGGTTCGACGACGAAGTCTTCGAAACGCTGAAAGCAAGAGAAGCCGCGCTGTGCATTGCCGACACGGAAAAACTGGAAACACCGAAAATCGCGACAGCGAACTATGGATATCTTCGATTACGTCGCGAAGATTATTCTAAGATCGACATCGAACGCTGGGTGAAATTCGTTCGGCAGCAGCACAGTGGCTGGGACGACGTTTTCATCTACTTCAAACATGAAGAAGCTGGGATTGGCCCGAAACTGGCCGCCCAGATGGTGGAATTGCTCGCTTAGCCGGCCAAACCCTTTGTCAAAAACCGGCCAGCGCGCGCTATTTGCCGATGAGAATACAGACACCGGCGGCCACTGCCACAATGTACATCAGGAAAATCCATGGTCCGAGATGTAATCCGAACCCTAAAAGGCCATCGACGATCAGATAAACTGCGAGCAGAAGCATGCCAATGTTTTTGGTGAATTTCATGGCGCCAGTATTTTCGAACGGTCACTCGACTGACAATCCAAATCTGGCAGCGGTGTAGCCGCCTCGCACTGAACGCCATCGGCGCGAGACGGCATTCTAAGATTGGCGTCGTGAACCGACACCCTGGAGAAGCACTAGCTCGCGCTATTTGCCGCCCGTTCGAATCACGACTGCCGAAATGTCGTTCACGTTGACGAATGCGTCGAAAAATTCTGCGCCGGTCAAATGAGAAAGATGGACGACATTCTCGTTAACTTGTTCGACTTTGCCTCCGATCTTGTCACCGGCTTGCAGATGCAACTCGACAGTTTTACCGGTGTTCTCCTGGAGGATGCTGAGAACGGTCTGAGCGGACAAACTGGAACAGACGGATGCGACGATGAACCCGAGCAGAAGTAAGTAGCGTTTCATGATCAACTTCTTTGCGTAATTCCCGAGCGATTTGCCAGCAAATAATGATGTAGCTGCGCGCATATCCATTCGAGGAAAGCGTGAGTGCGCGCTTCGCTCAGGAGAATCCTTGCCGCGCGATTCCAGCAATGGAAACGTTCCGCGTGGAGAAAATTGCGGAGAACCTGGAGCATGTGCGAGCGCAGATTGCTGATGCAGCTGAAAAAAAAGGCCGCTCTCCGGACGATATCGAGCTCGTGGCGATTTCTAAAACTCACGACGCCGAGAAAGTTCACAAAGCGTACGAGGCCGGTCAGATTTTATTCGGCGAGAGTCGAGTGCAGGAGGCGCGCGCGAAGATCCCGCTGCTCCCGTCGGGCTTGCGCTGGCACTTTGTTGGCCATCTGCAAAAAAACAAAATCCGGCACGCGCTGCCGCTCTTCGAGCTTTTTCACAGCGTCGATTCGCTCGCGCTCGCGCAAGAGATGAATAGGATTGCGAATGAAGACGGAATGCATCTACGCGTTTTACTCGAAGTGAATGTGGCGGGTGAGGGGAGCAAGTTTGGTTTCAAACCGGAGACCGTACGCGCGGAAATGGAATTGCTGCTCGCATTGCCGCGATTGTCGATCGAGGGTTTGATGATAATCCCGCCGGTTGCTGAGGAAGCAGAAGCGTCGCGGAAATATTTTGTGCGACTGCGCGAGTTGCGTGCCGTGCTCGAAAAGGAATTTGATGTAAAGCTTCCCCACCTGTCCATGGGAATGACGAACGATTTCCCAATCGCGGTCGAGGAGGGCGCGACGCTGGTGCGCGTCGGCACGGCAATTTTCGGCGAACGCTCTCGTACTAAACGTGAATGATTGGAGGGCGTCCGCGCAGTCTGCCCCTGAGCTTGCCGAACGGGCGGCCGGAATTCCTGGGAGACGACAGCGCGTGTCCCTCCAAGGTCAAACGTGGTAAGGTCGATTTCATGCGCGTCGAACCAACGGACATTCAGCAAATCGGAAACGAACTGGCGATCCATTGGAACGACGGAACCGAGTCGTATTTCAACCTCGAGCTTCTACGACGCGCATGCCCCTGCGCGGCGTGCGGTGGCGAGCCGGATGTGCTCGGCAATGTCTTGCGCCCGCATGTGACCTACACCGAGAAGAGCTTCCAGCTTTCCGGCTTTGATCTCGTAGGCGGCTACGCGCTGCAGCCGCGCTGGCAGGATGGTCACAGCACCGGGATTTACAGCTTTACTTATCTGCGTCGCTTGGGGCAGGCTTTGGGATGAAAGGCGTGCGACAGGCAAAACCCATGAGCTGGACCGTGAAGATCGTAATCGTTGTTCTTTGCTTTTCACTGTGCGGCGCCGGCAGTTTCATTGCCTCGACTGCGCGCGAAAGAAGTGAGCGGCAAAAGATGAACGCGATTCCAGTGAAAAACCGCGACCTTGCCCGGCGCGTTTGGATTCACGTTTGATTCGGAATCGTAACGCGCAGCAACGATGTTCCCTCTTTGACAGGTTCGATGCGTCGGTCCGGCAATTGAGCCGGCACGAGAAGAAATTCACCCGGCACAAAATCGACATCGGCGCACCGAAGCGAGCCGGTCAGGCTGCAGACAATTGCGAATTGTCCACGCGGTGCGATTTCACGTGGAGAATTGAGATTCCATTTTTGGATCTCAAATAAATCGTGGTGCAGAAGCACTTCGGCTTCGGTTTGCAGTAATCGCGGTCGAACGTCGTTGAAGTCGATGCATTGTAACGCTTGTTCGACGTGCAACTGCCGCTGCCTGCCGTTGTCGGCTCGGTTCCAATCGAAAACGCGATACGTCGTATCGCTGTTCTGCTGGATTTCGACGAGAAGATTACCTCCGCCAACCGCGTGCAAGCGGCCGGCAGGAAGAAACATCGCGTCACCGCTCTTGACGCGAATTCCGTGGACGTACTGCGCAACTGTTCCTGAGTGCAGGGCTTCTTCGAATTTGCCACGCGTCATCGCTTCCTGGAGTCCCACAAAAAGTTCAGCATCCGGCTGGCCTGCCGCGACGTACCAAAATTCCGTCTTTGGCTCGCCCCCTAATTTCGGCGCCGCTTTTTCGGTCGGATGGACTTGCAACGAAAGTCTCTCGTGTGCATCAAGGAGCTTTAGCAGAAGGGGAAAGCGCGGAGCGTTGGGAACATCGCCAAAAACTTCTTCTCGATGTTGCGTCCAAAGCTCGTGCACCGTTTTCCCGCGCAGCAGGCTATCGCGCACGACGCTCTGCGCCTCGGGACGATCGACGATCTCCCACGATTCGCCGATGTGTTTATTTGGCGGCAATTCTTTCCCGAACTCAGTTTCCAAACGCCGGCCGCCCCAGATACGCTCCATGAAAATGGGCGAGGAGGTTAGGGGACTCGCGAGATTGAACTTGGACATGGGACGCAGAAGAAAACGTCGAGCGTCCAACGTCCAACGTCCAACACTCAATTAAGAAGGATGCTGCACCCTACGCTGCCATTGGACGTTGGATGTTCGATGTTGGATGTTCGGCGTTTGCTTCTATTTGGCCCCTAAATGAAATCTTTTCTCAAATACTGGCTACCGCCTTTCATTTGGCTCGGTGTGATTTTCGTAGGCTCAACAGAGGTGATGTCGGCCGAGCAAACATCACGCTTTCTTGTGCCGTTCTTGCGGTGGCTCGATCCCCAGATCTCTTTTGCAACAATTGCCGCGATTCATTTCGCGTTGCGCAAGCTCGGGCACTTGACGGAATACGCGATTTTCGCTGCGTTGTTGTGGCGGGCGCTGCGCTGCGGTACTTGTTTGCAGGCAAAGATGTCGATCTTGTTTTTGCTCGCCTGGCTGGCTGCGGCGATTTTTGCAGTGACTGACGAATTCCATCAATCGTTTGTGCCTTCGCGGACGGCGTCACCGATTGACATTATGATCGATATTTGCGGAGCGATGATCGGACTGATCATTTGCATGATGTTCGCCACGCAAGGACGCTCCAGACCTTTGAATCAGAAAACCAGGAAGCCGCAAAAAGAGCGTTAGGATGCAAGATTGGAGAGGACGTCGGTTATTGCTTGAAATCGCAAATCTGCAATCGACATTCGACAATTCCTAGTGTGGGGGCATAGCTCAGTTGGTAGAGCGCCAGCTTTGCAAGCTGGAAGTCAGGGGTTCGAATCCCCTTGCCTCCAAAGCCTGAAAGGCGTGGAGGCAACGTTTAACGAGAAGGGAACATTATCGGATGCACTAGCGGGAGCGTAATCCCCTTGCCTCCAATTTTCTGAAATCGCGTTGCGAATCTCGCTCCGCACGATAAACTGACCGCGCAATTTTCCGGGCCTGTAGCTCAGTTGGTTAGAGCATGCGCTTGATAAGCGCAGGG
>Ga0066710_100000597_pt1 | contig 22770 bp, 24 predicted proteins | sample GraSoiAngelo_159_FD_79666 | JGI IMG/M metagenome (GOLD analysis project Ga0066710, IMG submission 79666) | Grasslands soil microbial communities from the Angelo Coastal Reserve, California, USA - 14_1009_16_40cm | ecosystem: Environmental > Terrestrial > Soil > Grasslands | place: USA...
AGATTGCCCTCCGAAAACCCGAGGTCCGTCTGGATCGAAGGGAGCGCGACGTTCACGATCGCGATGTCGAGCACGACCATGAACTGCACCGTGCAGAGGAGAGCGAGGGCGAGCCACTTGCGTCGGGCGGAAGCGATCACGGTTCTGTCCTTTCGTCGTTCGAAGTCATCGGCTTGCAAAACTATATGAACTGCTTTCTTTTTGCAAGTATTCCCTTCTCAATGGCAAGTAATGCGCTAGAATCGCAACCAATGTCGAAGCGCTACGACCAGTACTGCCCGGTCTGCCACGCGCTCGGCCTCGTCGGCGAGCGCTGGTCGCTCCTCGTCGTGCGCGAGCTGCTGCGGGGCCCGAAGCGCTACACCGATCTCGTCGAAGGCCTGCCGGGGATCGGCACGAACATCCTGGCTGCGCGGCTTCGCGAGCTCGAGCAAGGCGGAGTCGTACGTAAGCGCAAGCTGCCTCCCCCGGCCGCGTCAACGGTCTACGAGCTGACCGAGTACGGCGCCGGGCTCGAAGAGGCCCTCTACGCGCTCGCCCGCTGGGGCGCACGCACGCTCGGGCCGCCGGGGCCGAAGGACGATCTCTATCCCGGCTGGGGCCTGAACGCCTTCGCGGCGCTGCTCGATCCCGAGGCTGCCCATGGCCTCGCCGAGACCTATGTCCTTCGGATCGAGGAGGACGTTTACTCCGTGCGACTCGAGAGCGGTCAGGTACATGTCGAGCCCGGAGAGACCGAGAACGCCGATCTCGACGTCGCCATGGACATGGGCACGTTCTACGAGCTCGCCTCGAGCGAGCTCACGCCGCGGACCGCGCTCGCGGAGGGTCGAGTGCAGCTGAACGCAGGCAAGCCCGCGACGCTCGAGCGCTTCTTCACCGTCTTCAGCTTCGCTCCACGCGCGCAAGTCGCCGTCTAGCCCTTTGCGGCTCGAGACCGAGCGGCTCGTCCTTCGCAAACCGGACCGGGAGGACGTCGACGGTTACGTCGAGATGTGGAGCGACCCGGAGGTCGTCCGCTTCATCGGCGGCAAGACTGGTGGGCCCAAGGAGGCCGCGGACGCAATCGAACGCATGCTGCGCCACTGGGACCGACACGGGATCGGGCTCTTCACGGTGGTGCGCAAAGAGGACGAGCGGATGATCGGTCGCACCGGCTTTCTCCTCTGGGACCCCGAGCGATGGATCAGCGCGCTGCGGGAGGAGCTCGACGGCCCACTCGAGAGCGAGATCGGCTGGACCTTCGCGCGTGCCTTCTGGAACCGTGGCTACGCGACGGAAGCAGCGCTCGCCTGCCGCGACTTCGCCCTCGGCGAGCTCGGAAAGACCCGTCTCGTCAGCTTGATCGCGTTCGGCAACGATCCATCCGTTCGAGTCGCGGAGAAGATCGGCGAATCACTCGAGCGAGAAAACCTTCCCGGCGAGTTCAGGCGGCGGGTCGACCTCTACTCGCTCGGGAAGCGGCCCGCCCGGTAGAGCTGGCCCTCGAGCGGCCGGCCGAGGACACCTTCGAGCCACTGCGAGATCGCGATCAACGCGTCGAGGTCGACACCGGTCTCGACACCGTCGCCCTCGAGCATGTAGACGAGGTCCTCGGTCGCGACGTTGCCTGTTGCACGCGGCGCGAACGGGCAGCCGCCGAGGCCTCCGATCGAGGAGTCGAGCGTCGTGGCGCCTCCTTCGAGCGCCGCGTACGCGTTCGCGAAGCCCGTGTTGCGCGTGTTGTGGCCGTGGAACCCGGCCGCGCCGGCACGGCCGACGAGCGTCTTCACCTGGTTTGGCGTGGCGACCCCGATCGTGTCCGCAAGGACCACCTCGTCCGCCGCGCCCAGCCGCTCGGCGAGCTCGGCGACCTTGTCCGGGTCGACCCGCCCCTCGAACGGGCAGCCGAAGGCGACGCTGATCGTCGCCGTCGAGCGGACGCCGTCCTCGCGGGCGTGCGCGAGAACGCTCTCAGCGGCGGCGACCGCCTCCTCGACCGAGGCATTCGCGTTCCGCTTGCTGAAGCTCTCGGTCGCGGCGACCGCGAAACGCACCTCGTCGAGCCCGGCGGCGCGAAGCCGGTCGTAGCCCTGCTCGTTGAGCGCGAGCCCGGCATAGACGGTGCCATCCCGACGCTCGATCGCATCGACGACCTCTTCGGGCCCGGCCATCTGGGGCACCCGCTCGGCGCTGACGAAGCTGACCGCCTCTACCCTCGGAAGGCCTGCTGCGGCCAGCCGGTTCACGAGCTCGGCGCGCCTCGCCGGTGGCAGGACGTCCTTCTCGTTCTGGAGGCCGTCGCGTGGCCCGACCTCGCAGATCACAGTCACTTCGGGTAGACGCGCGCCGGCGTGATCCGCACAATGACACGCCTCTCGCCGGGCTTGTGATTCTGGAACTTCCGCCCTGTGTACTTCTCGGACAGCTTGTCGATGTGCCGGTTCGCTTCCTCTTCGTCCTCATCGAGCTCGGCCGTTCCGGTCACCGTCACATACGCGTAGGGGTTCGCCTCCGAGTGCACCTCGACAGTCACGCGTGGATCGCGCTTCAAGTGCTTCCATTTCGCGCGTGGAGCAGCGGTGTTGAAGAGGACATGCTCCCCGTCGTAATCGACCCAGACGGGCGTCACGTGGGGAGTCCCGTCGTCTCGGATAGTCGCCGCCGCCCCGAAGTTCTTGTCCAGGAAGAGCTGCGCCTGCTTCTCGCTGAGCGTCGCCACGAAAACTCCTTTCGCTCTCGGTAGGCTAGCCACGACGATGAGTCTTGCCATTCTCGTGGGTACCCGGAAGGGCCTGTTCGTGATCCGCGGCGACGAGGGCCGCCGTAAGTGGACGGTCGAGGAGCCGGTGCTCCCCGGGTGGGACGTCTTTCATGCCATCGCGCACGACGGAACGGCGTATGTGGCCGCAAACAACTTCGTCTACGGCGCGACCGTCCAGCGCTCCACCGATTTCGGCAAGACCTGGGAGCGAGGCGAAGGCCTCGGGCTGCCGGAGGAGAGCGGTCTCACCCTCGAGAAGGCGTGGCATGTCGAGCCGGGGAGCGACGACACGCTCTGGCTCGGGGCTGCGCCCGGAGTGCTCTTCCGCTCGGAAGACAAGGGCGAGAGCTGGGAGACGGTTCAGAGCCTGCTGGACGAGCCGACCCGCGAGCGCTGGCAGCCGGGCGCGGGCGGGATGTGCACGCACTCGATCCAGATCGACCCGGAGAACGAGCAGACGATGTACGTCGGCATCTCGGCCGCCGGGGTCTTTCGCAGCGAGGATGGCGGCGATTCGTGGACGCCCGCGAACAAGGGCACGGCGGCCGACTTCATGCCGGACGATCCCTTTCCCGAGGTCGGCCAGTGCGTGCACAAGCTGCTCGTCCACCCTGCGAAGCCCGAGCGCCTCTGGCAGCAGAACCACTGCGGCGTCTATCGCTCGGACGATCGTGGCGAGAACTGGGACCGGCTCGAGGGGAACGGGCTGCCGAACGGCTTCGGCTTCCCGCTCGCGCTCCATCCGCGCGATCCCGACGTCGCTCTCGTCGTTCCCGAGGACGGCGCCGAGAATCGCGTCACCTCCGACGGGCGCCTCGGCGTCTACAAGACGACCGACGGCGGCAAGAGCTGGCAGCTGAGCTCGAAGGGCCTTCCCGAGCCGGCCTGGGGCGCAGTGATGCGCGAGGGAATGTCCTACGACCGGCTCGACCCGTCCGGCGTCTACCTCGGCACACAGAGCGGATCCGTCTTCGTGTCGCCGAACGAGGGCGAGGAGTGGATCGAGGCCGCGTCGCAGCTGCCGCCGATCCTGTCGGTCGAAGTCGCGGAGTGGCACTAAGGCGCCGCTTGCGGCGCCGACCTCAGGCCGCACGGGCTTCGCTCGTGTGGCCGTCGGAAATGACCGGTCGACCCAATCCGGATCAATCCCGATGGCCGTAACCGTCCTCTTGCCCGGGCTGCTCGCCGACCAGGCGGGCGGTCAGAAGGAGTTCGAGCTCGACGCGCCGACTGTCGGTGCCGCGCTGCGCGCATTGCCGGTGCGCGACCTTCTGTTCGACGAGCAGGACGAGCTGCGCCCGCTCGTCAACGTGTACATCGACGGAACCGACGCGCGCCATCGCGGCGGCCTAGAAGCCGAGCTCCGCGGCGGCGAGACCGTCAGGGTCGTCGCGGCCGTCGCAGGCGGCTAGGCGAACTTCTGGCCGCGCGTTTCGCGACCGAACACGCCTGCGACGAGACCGCCGGCCGCCATCACGATCGCGACGAAGGTCAGTGACCAGGTCGTGCTACCGGTCGCGTCCTTGAGGTGGCCGAAGATGTACGGACCCGCGATCGCTGCCGCCTTCCCCACGCCCTCCATCAGGCCGAACGCGCTCGAGCGCAGCCGCGTGGGAAAGAGCTCGGCCGTGTACGGATAGACCGCTCCCCACGCGCCGAGGTTGAAGAAGCCGACGAAGAAGAGCGCGGTCACGTAGACGCCGGCCGAGTCCGCGACGGCAAAGGCGTAGGCGGAGAGACCGCCGAGAAGCAAGAACGTCGCCAGTGTCGGCTTCCGCCCGATCCGCTCGACGAGCCAGATCGCGGCCGCGTACCCCGGGAACTGCGACAGCGCGCTTAGAGTCAGGAGCAGATAGAGGTCGATGTGGAAGCTCTTCTCGCCCTGGAGCACGAACGGCAGCCAGAGGAAGAGGCCGTAGTACGAGACGTTGAGCGCGATCCAGACCAATGCGGTCGTGATCGCGCGGGTGCGCAAAGCTCCGGTGACCAGATCGCGGATCGACGAGCGAGGCTCCGACGGCGCTTCGAAGTCACCCTCCTCCACGCGTTCGCCCGCGATCTCGCTCAGCACCTCGGCGGCCTCGCGAGCGCGGCCGTGGCGGGCGAGGAAGTACGGGCTCTCGGGCAGCGTTCGCCGAACGAGGAAGGCGAGAAACGCCGGGAAGGCCGCGGCGAGGAAGAGGTAGCGCCAGCTCCAGTCGCCGAATCGATGGAAGTTCGGCCCCAGGAACAGGAACGAGAGCCCGGTCGCGAGCAGCAGGCCGACAGGCCACCAGAAGTCGAGGAAGACGAGCAGCCGGCCGCGGCGCTGCGGCGGCAGGTACTCGGCGAGCATCGACGGGTCGACGACGAGCATTCCGCCGAGCCCGAGCCCGGCGAGGAAGCGGAATGTCATCACCGACCAGGGCCCCCAGCTCAGCGCGGTAATGGCCGTGAAGGACGCGTACCAGAGAATCGAGTACTGGAAGATCGCGCGGCGGCCGATCCGATCGGCGAGGCGGCCGAGCGTGAGGCTGCCGACGAGCGAGCCGGCGAGCGCGGCGCTGTTGACGAGCCCCTGCATCCGGCCGTCGAGGTGCCAGAGGCCCGAAAAGATCGGAGCGACGAAGCCGACGAGCAGGATCTCCATCGCGACGAACGTCCACGCCGCGCCGGTGACGAGAACGGCCTTGCGGTGGAACCTCGTCAACCCGTGCTCGCGGAGCACCTCCTCCACGTCACGCTTCGGGCCTGGAACTGCGACCTCGGCGACTCCCAACGTCCGCTCCTGTCAGGTAGTTTTAGACTCGTAGTCGAAAACTATGGCCGAGTCTACCAAACCGTTCCACGCCACTCTCGCCGTGGTCTTTCAGGTGCGTGCAGGGAAGCTCCAGGTGCTCCTCTGGCAGAGGGCGAAAGACCCGTTTGCCGGCGCGTGGTCCCTCCCCGGCGGCTACCTCGAGCCGGGCGAGACGCTGGAGCAGTCGATCCGCAAGCACCTCGCCGCGAAGGTCGATGTCCGCGAGCTCTCTCATCTCGAGCAGCTCGAGACTCGAAGCGATCCCACGCGGAACCCGAAGGAGTGGCAGCTCGCAACCGCGTACCTGGGGCTCGTCCCGCGTGGAGTCGATCCCGCTCTCCCCGAGGACACCGACTGGCACTCGGTCGACCGGCTGCCGACGCTCGCGTTCGACCATCGCGCGATCACCCTCGCCGGCCGCGAGCGGCTGCGCGCGAAGCTCTCCTACACGAACATCGGGTTCGCGCTCGCACCCGAGACGTTCGCGCTGAGTGAGCTACGCGACGTCTACAGGGCGGCGCTGGGCCACGACGTCTCGGCGACGAACCTTCAGCGGGTGCTCGTGCGTCGCGGCGTCCTCGAACCGACCGGAAAGCGCCGCGGGTCGGGTCGAACCGGCGGCAGGCCGGCCGAGCTGTTCCGTTTCAGCGCGCCGCGGCTCGAAGTGACCGATCAGTTCGCGGTGCTGCGCCCGCCCCCCTAGGCGTCGCCGATCGGGGCTAGAGGCCTACAGAGCTGAGCTCGCCCGGCGGAGTTCCGCCTGCGGTGACGAGACGGTCGCGGCCCATCCGCTTCGCCTCGTAGAGAGCCGCGTCGGCCCGGCCGACGAGCTCCTCGGCCGACTCGCGGCCGTTCCAGCAGGCGACGCCGGCGGACACGGTCTGATCAGCGGGCATCGCCGCGCGCAGCCGCTCCACGATCGTCTTCGCATCGGAGAGCGTGCAGCCCGGGAGCACGACGGTGAACTCCTCGCCCCCGTAGCGGGCGAGCGTGTCGCTCGCGCGCAGCTCGGCCGCCCAGGCAGAAGCGCTCTGCTTGAGGAGCCGGTCACCCGCCTGGTGGCCGCGCTGGTCGTTGTAGTTCTTGAAGAAGTCCAGGTCGAGCATGGCGACGCAGAGCGGATCGGTCTGTCGCCGGGCCCGCGCCATCTCCCGCGGCAGCTGCTCGTCCCAGGCGCGGCGATTGAGGAGCCCGGTCAACTCGTCCGTTCGCGCACTGGCCTCGAGCCGGGCCAGGAGGTCGGAGCGCTCGAGAGCCATCGCGGTCTCGGCCGCGAGCATGCGCATGGATGCGGCAATCCGCCCCGAGCCGTCGACTCGCCGGTTCCAACCGACGACGAGCACCGCGACGGTCTCCTCGTTCCTGAGCACGGGCTCGAAGTGCATCGAGATCGCGCCGGCCGCCTGCACGACACGCTGCAGGATCTGCTCCTGCCCGCGGGCGTCCTCGATGAAGAGTGGAGTCTTCGAGAGGAACGTGCTGCCGGCGCCTGATGTCTCGCTCTCGACTGCCACCTTGAGCGGCGGGGCACCCTGGAGCCCGTAGTTCGCGGTCATGACGAGGTCGCCGCCGGGATCGCGCTCCATGAGCTTGGCGAAGCGGGCGCCTGTGACCGTGCACGCCGCCGAGCAAATGACCTCGCGGGCGAGCCGCGAGTCGGTCGTTCGCGCGATCTCGCGAGTCGCCTCGGTCACGGCCGCCATGCTGACGACGAGCTTGCGCGTCTCCTCTTGGCTGACCTGAAGCTCCTCAGCGCGACGGGCAGCCTCGTCCGCACGATCGCGGAGCTGCCGGACGAGCGACTGCACCGTGAACCCAACGATCGGCGCGACGCAGATCCAGAGGAGCGCGCGCGTCCATTCGCTTGTCGGATACTCGGGCGCCCCGACGATGAGCAGCGGCATCAGGAAGACCGACGCGACACCCACGATGCTCACCGCGAGCTGACGGCGCGTGCCGTAGAGAGCGAGCCAGAACACCGGGAGCATCGAGAGCACGGCGTAGGCCGAGGTGCTGCCGCCGTCGGCCTCGCGCAGGAGGGCGATGACGAGGAAGTATGCGAACGGAGGCACGATCTGCGCAAAATGCGGCAGCCGCCGCCACGGCATCGCGAGCGCGCTGATCAGAACGAGCGCGTTGAGGACGACGGCCGCCAGCAGGGCGTTGGGCTCGTTTCCGTTCGGCGGCAGCGGATAGACCGCGATCGCGAGCGCCATGGCGCCGAGGAAGGGCGCCGCCCGTGAGAGGAGGCCGCTTCGCTCGAACGCCTGGAATGCCGATTCGTCGACGATCGATGGTGCCGCGGTGATAGGAGGCGCAGAGTTCATCCGCCTGAGTTGAGATCGCCCTCAAGCGGCCTCCACTGGATACCCGAACGAGGGAGGAGCGGCTTAAGGAACCAGCGAGCGCCGCGAGCACAGCAGCCAGGGCAAGTAAAGGCGCGGGGGAGCGCCGTCTCATCCCTCTGTCTTCGGCGTTCCGAGCCCGAAGCTAGGGGGTGACTGTCCCTCCTAGCCCTCCGCGTCTCTGCGGGCCTCGCTCTCCGGGACCATGATGCGGGCAATCGCATCGGCCAGGCTCGTCTCGACGGCGAATTTCCCGGCCAGTCCTGTGATCTCGAGGGTCCTCTGCACGCGGCGATCATCCGAGACGAGAATGAGCTGGCCTCCACGGTCGGCGAATCTCGGCAGAGCTTCGACCAGGACCTTCAGCGCCGTCGAATCGACGAATCCGACCTCCACGAGGTCGACGATCGCATTGTCGGCACCGTTGCCGAGCACCCAGTTCAGCTCCTCCTCGAGTGCGGGCGAGCTGTGCATGTCGATCTCGCCGCTGACCGAGACGACGTAGGTGCTGGGAGTGAGTACGGCGGTACGAACCTGGAAGCCGATTACCGACACATCGTCCCTCCTGAGCCCTCGGAGCCAAAACGCTCTCCAGAGGCCGGACGTGTCCACGACCATGTCTCTTCGTGGCGGCTCATTGCGAGCTCACCTGTGCCCTCTTCCGTTGTTGTCCGCGGCCACCCTATAACCGCCAGCGGGATGTCGCGGCGGTCCGAGAAGACCCGCGCCGGCTTGGGTTACGGCGACGGAGGCGGGACCGGCCGCGGGCTGACGGCGACGACGCCCGTACGAACGATGCGCCGCGGGCCCCGCGAGATGCAGAAGAACCGATAGATGCCGTTTCTCGTGAGCCGCAGGCGCATCGTCGCCGAGCGCCGAGGAGCCACGTACCTCGTGTGACGCCCGTCGATCGTGAACAAGCTGGGCCGCCGAGTTCGGTCGGTGAAGACGAACACCGTGTCACCGGGCTGAAGGCGGGCGGGCACCGCTGCGCAGAGCTCGGCAGTCATCGTCACCCGGACGCGCACCTGTGCGGCATGCCTATCCGGCGCGGCCAGCCCGGCTAGGAGAAGCGCGCCCGCAGCAACCAGCCCAAGTCTCACACCACCGTTTTACCCGACGGGCAGGCTGCCGTCGCCCTGCGACCCGGGAATGTAGACGCGTGCGAGCTGAAAGAGGATCGCGTCCTCGGGCGAGGCGACGAAGCGCACGCAGTGCAAAACCGAGCGGGTTCCGTGCATCGCATCGTCGTCGGTCGGATCGGCGACGGCGACCACGGGCAGGCCGCGCACGAACCCGATCGGGAGAGACCTGAAGTCATGTGCGAGCTCGGCCGGGAAGAGCTTCGCGGCGGCCGGGTCGATCGCCATTCGCCGCACGTCGACGAAGGGGAGCCCCCGCTGAGCCGCAACCAGCCGGACCACCTCCTGCGGAGAGACGAGGCCGTGTTCGACGAGAACCTCGCCGAGCCGCTTCCCGCTCTCGCGCGCGCACGCGAGTGCGTAGTCAATCTCGGTCCGGTCCAGGAGCCCCGCTTCTGTGAGGAGGGCGCCCAGGGGAGCGGTTTGCACCTCGTGTGCTCCCAGGAGCGTCTCCGCGAGACCTTCGAGGATGAAGCCTGGCTCGAGATCCGGCGAGACGAGGGCCAGCTCCGGCGAGAAGTCGCGCCGCGCGGGCACGGGCAGCTTCAGAAGCGTCTCACGCGCAAAGTCCTCTTGGCGCTCGCGGACGAGCTCGAGCCGAGCACGCAGGCCGGTGCCGAACTCGTTTGGACGCGCGAGCTCTGTGAGCACTATGTCGTCGCCTCGGGCCGCATGAAAACCTCCCGCTTCCTGACTGTAGGCCCGCAGCCGCCCTCCGGCCTCCCCCTTTTAGGCGGCTGAGATCCAGAGCACGTAGCCGTCTGCTTCGCGCGCGTGGGCGAGACCCTTCTCGACGAGCCGGTCGAGCGCGGATGCCGCCTCGCGGCGGGTGCCGCCGATCACGGCGGTGAGATCGGCGGCCGAGACCTCGCTTGCCGAGCGAAGGACGGTCGCCGCAAGCTCCGAGCGCGCGTCATCCGGCTTCGGCAGGCGACGACGCAGTGCCTGCCGGTAGCGCCGCGGAAGGACGTCGAGGACGACCGCCGGCCAGCCCCGATCGCGCTCCTGCCTTCCCGCGGCGGTGAGAACGAGCCGGCGCTGGAGCCGGTCGGTCGCGGCAGAGATCCGCTTCCGCTCGTGGGCGACGAGCTCGGGCAGGTCGGCGGTGCTCACCGGCCCGTTCGCGAGCACGGCTTCCGCCACGTCGAGCTCGACCGGGGACAGCTCCTCGTCGCGGAAGTCCTCCGGCTTGCCGCGGCGGCCCGTGAGCGAGTAGAGCGCCGGAAGCAGCTTGAGCGAGACGAGCGATGCGCGACCGCCGAGATGCTTGCCCGCGCAGACGAGGCGCTGCTCCGGCAGGTCGTCCTTCCAGCGCCACACGCGGGCGAAGTCGGGCGTGAAGTCGACGAAGCGGCCGCCGTCCTCGCGCACCGCCCAGTCCACGTCTTGCCGGCCGGTCAGGGCCTCCCAGAGCGAGGGCAGGACTAGGTCGTCGTTCGGGTAGAGGACAGCGAGCCCGACACGGTCGACCCAGGCGGCCGCGCCGCGGATCGACCGGATTCGACCCGCCATCGAACGGACATTAGTGGACGCCTCCGCTCAGCGCCTCCCGGAGAGTGGGCCAGTGCCGCGGCGCCGGCGACAACGGCGGCGAAGGCGAGAACCCGAGCCGCTCCCGCGAGGCCTCCGGGGACCGGCTCGGCGAAGACGAGCGTCCCGGCCGCGATCGGCAACGAGTTTGTCAGGAGCGTCGCCAAGCCGGCCGTCGCCAGAGCGCCCCCACGTTGAAAGCCGAGCTGGAGCGAGACGAAGGCGAGGCCGTGCAGGAGGAGCACGGCGGGCACGAAGAAGAGAGCCACACCGCCCACGACGGCTGCCTTCGTGGCCACGTCGCCGGCGGCATAGAGCAACCCGGCGGCCATGCCGAGGCCGGCCCCGGCGGCGAGCGCCCACTCTCCGAAGCCCGCCGCGAGCCCGGCCGCGAGCAGCGAGGCAGAGATCCAGACGACGATCGCGACCCACGACGACGACGACGACCCACCCGCGCTGCGTCCGGCAAGGGAGGCTCCGAGCAGCGCCAGGCCTCCGACCGCCAGGGCGGTCCCGGCCGATTCCCGGCCCGAGAGCCGGATGCCGGTGGCTCGCCGGACGAGCAGCGCGAGCACGCCAATGCCGCCTGCCGAGACCGCCTGCACGAGCGAGAGGGGCGCGAGCGCGAGCGCCGCGACGTAGAGAGCCCAGCCGGCGATCCCCGTCGCGAATCCCGCCAGCCACCGCCTGCTGGCGAACAGCAGCATCAGCGATCGGAGCGGACGGCGAACCGTCAACCGTGGCATCCCCGCCGCCGCTCCGTGCTGTGTGAAGAAACCCCAGTTGAGCGCAACCGCCGAAGCGAGAGCCAGAGCGAGGCCCAACGCGAGCGATACGGTCACTCTTCCTTCTTCCCGCTGAACGGCAGATACGCCTCGGCCGCGAGGGCTGCGATGCCGACTCGAGGCAGGTCGCGGCGACGCTCGTAGACGACGAACCGCCGCTCCCAGCCGGGAAAGAACTTGCGATTGAACAGGAGCAGATTGTCGAGCTGGAACCGACCCTTGAGGGCCAGCAGGGCGCGTCGCTCGACTCGCTGGAGCTTCGAGAGCTCGGCCTCGGGCGCGAGCAGCGCCGCGAACGGGGCGAAGTTGAGCGAGAGCCGCTCGAGCCCGTGCCCCCGTCCCCAGTCGACCGCTTCGCAGACCAGCCACTCGATGAACCCGTTCGGCGTCGATCGCAGCCGCGGCATGGATGAGAGCGACAAAGCCGAGCCTGCGTGCGAGACCGCGAAGTGCAGGAAGCCGGCGGGCGAGCCGTCCGGCCCGAAGCCGATCACGAACACGGCGTCCTCGTCTTCAAGCCGGAAGAGCGCGTCGAGCGCCATCGCGAATCCGCGGTTAGGCTCTCCGTTTCGCCACTCGCTCGCCACCGACTCGAGCCGGGAGCGCAGGGCGGCGTCGATCTCGTGCGGATAGAAGACGCTCGCCCGATAGCCGGCGCGCTGCAGCCGGTGCACCGACTGGCGGACCTTCCGGATCGGCCGGCCTTCGAGCGAGAAGGCGGCGATGTCGATCACCGCCTCGTCGCCGTGGTAGAGCGCGTGCAGGCGATGCGCCCGGTAGAGCCCGAGCCATCGCTCCGAAGCGCCCAGTATCGCGATCCGCCAGTCGCGCGTGTGGGCGAACGCGATGAACGCCCGGACGAGCTCTTCGAATGCGGCAGGCGGTCCGACCGGGTCGCCCGAGACGATCGCGACGCCGCCGACCACCCGGTACGCGAGGAACGCGCGATTGTCCTCGCTGAAGAAGTACGACTTGTCGGCCCGCAGCACGAACGGGGCGAGCGTGTCCGCCCCCAGGCTGCGACCAGTGATCGCACCAGCTCCTGTTCGCGGGCCTGCTGGCGAACACGGTGCCGCCAGGGGGCGAGCCAGGCGTGCAGCAGCCAGCCGGCGGCCAGCAGGCCGAGCACCGGCACCGAGAGGACGAACCACGCGCCGAAGTTCCCGGTCAGGTGCTCGGACCCGCGAAGATGGAGGCCGACGAGGGCGCTCCCGGTTTCCCGCAGCGCGAAGCCGAGCGAGAACGGCCGGTCGGCCTCCGCGCGGTTGATCCAGACCGCGGCGACCCCGTAGGCCGCGATCACGCCTGCGCAAAGGAGGCCGCGGAAGAGCACACGGGGCTGTGCTCCCGGGTCGCCGGGCCCTTCGAAGTCGTGGCGCCGCGCCACGAGCGCGAGCGCGAGCAGTCCGACCGGAGCCGCACCGTAATCGGCATGCAGCAGGTGGAGAATCGCCGACCCGGCGAGCAGCCCGATCGCAACCTGCCAGGCGCGATGGCGGCCACGGGCCAGGCCCGGCGCAACGAGCACGAGCGCGAGCCCCACCGGAGCCGCGAGGGCGACGGCGACATGTTGAGCTAGAGGCGAGATCTCCTCCACGAGCGTCCCGCCGGTGTCGGGCAGCAGCGCGTCGAGGATCCCGAGCAGGCCCGTCGCGACGACGAGCCACGCCACGATCAGGTGGGAGCGCGGGCGAGGCGCGCGCTCGTGCCGCCCGAGCAGCGCGCCCGCCAGCCCTACGAGTGCCGCCGGGAGATAGACGGCGCTCAACTTGCCCGCCAGGCGAAATGCGTCGTCGCCGGGAATCTGGCGAACGACCGCCACGCTGGCACCGGTCTCGAGATACGCGAAGAGCCCGACGCCGAGCGCCAGGACGAGCGCTGCGCTCAGGCGCTCGGCGCCGGCGAGACGGGCGAGCAGCCCGAGCAGCAACGCGGCCCCTCCCCAGACCGCGACGAAGACCACGAGCGGCACACCGGCGTGATGCGGCAACTCGTCCAGCGGGACGGCGTCCGCGACCTGCACACCGAGCCCAGGCGTGTGCCCCTGGAGCAGGTAGAGCCAGCCAGTCGCGGCGACGACGACGGCCAGGCTCAGCACCGCCAGCAGCGAGACCCTCGCAGCGCGGGCCAGGCTAGCCATGAGCGAGATGCCTGGACACAAGGGCAAGCGCGCGCGGGGTCTGCGCCCGCCACAGCGCCCAGCTGTGTCCTCCCCGGAAGACGTTGTAGCGGTAGGCGATGCGCCCTCGGCGGAGCTCGGCGGCGAACGCTGCGCTCTCTTGCTTCAGCTTGTCGTCGGTGCCCGTGTACAGCCAGACGTACGTGCGCGCCCGGCGCAGCTTGGCCTCGGCGTGCGGGAGCGTCAGCAACGGGCTGTTCACTCTGAGCAGGCGATGGTCACCGCCGAACACCGATTTCACGTTCTCGGCGAGCACGTAGCCCGACCAGCTCTCGAGGACTCCGAACTCGCCGGGATGATGGAGGCCGATGTTGAGAGCGCCGTAGCCCCCTTCCGAGAGCCCTCCGAGCGCGCGACCGCGACCGCTCCGAATCGTGCGGTAGCGGTGATCGATCGCGCGCACGACGTCGTGCGCCATGAAGGTCTCCCAGCCCTCCCCCAGATGGATCCCATTCGCCCATTCCTTGTCGGTGAAGAAGCCGGTCGAGCCGTACGGCATGACAAGGATCGCCGGGTGGACGGTGTGGTTCGCGACGAGGACGTCCTCGTCGACGCCGACCTGATTGGTCCAGAGGAATGCGCCCTGAGGCCGGCCGGGGAAGCCGTGCAAGAGATAGAAGACGGGGTAGCGCCGGCGTGGGTGATTCCGATAGCCGGGGGGCAGGTAGACGTAGACGGCCTGGCTGCGTCCCCCGATCGCTTCACTCCTGACGAAGATCTGCTGGGTCGCGCCGCGCTGCTTGACGAAGGCGGGATCGCGAGGAGGCGGAAACCCGCGAAAGCGCCAGAAGTTGTCGAGGTAGCGGAAGACGCCGACGAGGCCCACCCCGAGAAAGAGGGCGACGACCGGCAGGACCCCGACTGCGAGCACGAGACGCGGCCGACCCGACACGGGGTGCGGAACGGTCGCTTCGGCTTTCCCCATTGGCAATAGGGTCCGTCGCCCGGCCTGCGCCCTCAATCGGGCGGAGGAACGATTTCCACGGCCGTTCGCCGTCGCCGACCGGATGGTCTCGGGGTCGTCCTTCGGCTCGTCCGATTGGCTACAGGATCTTCGAGAGGAAGCGGCTCGTCCGTTCTTCCTGCGGCGCCGTGAAGAAGCGATCCGGCGGGCCCTCCTCGAGGATGCGGCCGTCGTCCATCATCAGCACCCGGCCGGCAGCCTCACGCGCGAATCCCATCTCGTGGGTGACGACGATCATCGTCATCTTCTCGTGGGCGAGCTCGGCCATCACCGCTAGCACCTCGCCGATCATCTCGGGGTCGAGCGCGCTCGTGGGCTCGTCGAAGAGCATGAGGGCGGGTTTCATGGCGAGAGCGCGCGCGATCGCCACACGCTGCTGCTGCCCGCCGGAGAGCTTCCCCGGGTAGACGTCGCGCTTGTGCCCCAGCCCGACCCGTTCGAGCAGAGCCTCGGCCTCGGCGACCGCGCGATCTCGGGGCGTGAGGAGGACGTGGACGGGCGCCTCGATCACGTTCTCGAGCGCGGTCTTGTGCGGAAAGAGGTTGAACCGCTGGAAGACCATTCCGATCTGGGTCCGCTGACGGGCGATCGAGCGCTCGGAGTCCTCGACGAGCCGGCCGCGGCGCTCGCGATAGCCGATCAGATGGCCGTTCACCTCGATCCGGCCGCCGTCGATCTTCTCGAGGTGGTTGACGCAGCGGAGGAAGGTCGTCTTGCCGGACCCGGACGGGCCGATGAGGCAGATCGTCTCCGCCCTCCGGAGCTCGAGCGATACGCCGTTCAGCACTTGGAGCCGGCCGAAGCGCTTCTGGACCCCGGTCGCCCGCAGGACGAGCTCGTCCTGCGCGGCGCGGCCACGCGCGCTCATCGCGCCCCTCCCGTGCGCCACGCGGCGACCGGAGCCCAGGCCTGGAAGACCCGCTCCCGAAACGACGGCGCTTCGCCACGCTCGTCACGGGCGAGCGCCCGCTCGATCTGAGCCTGGATCAGGCTCCAGACGGTCGTCAGCACGAGGTACCAGAAGGCGACCGCGGTGAAGTACTCGACCGGCTGGAACGCCGTCGAATTCCGGATCTCCGCGTCGCCGAACAGCTCGGTGACTCCGATGAAGAACACGAGCGAGGAGGTCTTGAGCATGTTGTTGAACTCGTTGCCGAGCGGCGGGACGATCACTCTGGCCGCCTGGGGGAGCACGATCCGCCGCATCGCCAGCCGATAGGTCATGCCGAGCGATTTCGCGGCCTCCATCTGCCCCTTGTCGATCGCGTCGATGCCGGCCCGGATGATCTCTCGCATGTAGGCGCCCTCGTTGACGGCGAGCGCGACGATGCCCGCGAGCGCGGCGCCGTCGAGCGAGATGGGCCCCGCGCTCACGGTGTTCGGGATCAGCGTGAAGCCGAAGAGGAGGTTCACGCCGAAGTAGACGAAGAAGATCTGCACGATCACGGGCGTGCCACGGAAGACGAGCACGTACGCTCCCGAGAGCAGCCGCAGGATGCGGAGGCGCGACATCCGCATCAGCGCGGCGACCAGCCCCAGGACGACGCCGAAGAACTGGGCGGTGACCGACATGTAGATCGTTCGCCAGAGCGCGAGCGCAAAGGCGTGGTCCGGGTGAACGATCCGTTGCCAGACGACGTGCCAGGCGACCGCGGCCAGCGGCATCAGGTCACTTCGTCTTCAGCGCGAAGGCGCTCATGTGCCACTTCGCCAGGATTCGCTTCATCGAGCCGTCGCGGTACATGAGGCGCACCGCCTTGTGCAGCGCCGCGTGGAACTGCGCGTCGTCCTTCCGGACGGCGATCCCGACCGGGATCGGGTTGATGGGCTGGCCCGCGAAAGCGAACGACGAGCGATCCTGCTGGATGTACCAGGCGACGACCGGAGAGTCGCCGAAGTAGGCATCGACGCGACCCGTCTTGAGCGCGGTTGCCGCGTCGGTGTCCTTCGGGTACGTGACGATCTTGATCGTCTGCTTCCCCTGGCCGGTGAGCTTGGCGTTCTCCTTCTCGAGAAAGCCTGCGTTCGTCGTCCCGAGCTCGACCGACACGGAGCGTCCGGACAGGCTGGCGAGCCCGCTGACGTGGCTCGGATTCCCCTTCCGCACCATCAGCGACTGACCGACGCGCAGATAGTCGACGAAGCCCACCTGGCGGCGGCGCTTGGCCGTGTCGTTCATGCCGCTGATGATCGCATTGCACTTGTGGCTGAGGAGCGCGGGGATGATCCCGTCGAAGCCTGTGTTGTCGAACTGGGCCTTGACGGCCATCAGCTTCGCGATTTGCGTCCCGATGTCGATGTCCGAGCCCGCCGGCTTCGTGGAGCCCTTCGCGTAGAACTCCTCCGGCGGGTAGGTGATGTCGCTGCAGTAGACGATCTTTCCCGCCCTCTGGATCTCGGTGGGCGGCTGGACGCGTGCGCGTGTCCGCGCGGAGGCGGATCCGGCAAGTCCCGCGACCAGGATCGCACCTGCGATGACCGCAACGAGCTGGGCGACACGAGATCTGGGCATGGTCGCTCCTTTCCTGGTGATGCGTGCCTCCCAAGCCTGGCCACGGCCACCCGCACGGACCATCGGGCGAATAGAGGATCCGGCGAGCCTCTCTCGCCCGCGTTCAGGAGGATGGGGGCGTCGTCCGCCGGCTCCGCTGATCACCCCGGGACATGGATCCTCACGCTCGTGCCCCGACCCGTCACGGAGAGGATCTCCACCCGGCCGCCGATGCTCTCGATGCGCTCGCGCTGGGACTGAAGCCCGATGTGGCCTTCCGCGATCCGCTTCGGCAGCTCGCGAGGGTCGAAGCCCGCACCGTCGTCGCGAACCTCGAGGCTGACCCCCCCGTCGGCCTCGGCGAGCGAGACCGCAACCTTTCCTGCGTTCGCGTGCTGCGCAGCGTTGGCCAGGGCCTCACGGGCCGCCAGGAGCAACATGCTCTCGTGGGGATTGCGGCGCCCGTACCGGAGATCGAACTCGACGTCGAACCCGCCCTGCCGGGCGGCTCTCTCGGAGACCGCCCGGAGGGCCGTCGGGAGGCCGGCCTGCTCGAGCACGTAGGGGTGAAGCTCGAATACCGCATCGCGCAGCTCGCCGATCGTCTGGGCCAGGGCGGCGTCCGCTCGCTCGAGCGCGGGGTGAGGGGATGTTCCGCCGGCCTCACCGAGGTCGTGTCGCGCCGACAGCAGGTTCTGGATCGCGTGGTCGTGCAGGCCCTCGGCGAGCGTCCGCCGCTCCCGCTCCTCGGCGGTCAATGCGTCCGTGATCAAGCGTCTCCGGGCCGCCGCCAGCTCGCTCGATCTCGTCGTGCGCCGCTCCAGCAGAGCCGAGAGGAGCACCGCCGCCAGGCCCAGCCAGACGAGAAATGCAACCTGGACGACGATGAAGCGGCCGGCTCCCGTCTGGTGGCGAGCCGGATGCGCGAGCGACTGAGCGATGTACGCGACGACGGTGGCTGCGCTGGCGGCGGCCGTCAGCGTCGGCCTGAACCGGAATGCGACCGCCACCGGGACGAGGAAATAGGCGAGCCGTGCCTGGGAAAAAGCTCCACCGGAAAGCGCCACGAGCGCAGTGATCGCGGCGACGTCGAGGACCGTGGCGCCGAGCATGAATCGCGCGGTCACGGGACGCGTGTAGGTCCAAACGAGCGCGGTGATGCCGTACGCGGTGACGACGCCGACTGCGATGTCGAACGCCGCGCTCTCGGGGTACGGGTGAGGCAGGCTCTCCGCGGCGAAGATGAGCGGGATCAGCGCGAGCCGGAGCCAGGCGATCGGTCGCTCGGCCTCGGCCGCGGTGTCCGGCATCCCGGCGGGAGCGATCGCCGTAGCCCGGACCAAGCGCTACTCGATCAGCCGGCGGCGCATCGCCTCGGCCACGGCCGCCGCTCGGTCGGAGACTCCGAGCTTCGTGTACATGTGCTGGACGTGCGTCTTGACCGTCGTCACCCCGAGGAAAAGCTCGCCCGCGATATCGGGGAGGCTCTTGCCGGCGGCGATCATGCGCAGAATCTCCTGCTCGCGGTCGGTGAGCACCGGGCCGTCGTCCGCGGCCCGCATGCGGATCTCGGTGACGAGCCCGGCCGCGAGCTCGGACGGAACGACCGTCTCGCCTCTGGCGCAGGCGAGCACCGCGTCCACGATCTGCTCGCGCCTCGCCTCCTTCGGCAGAAAGCCGGCCGCGCCGGTCTGGAGCGCCTCGTAGACCAGGCCGCTGTCGGTGAAGGCCGACAGGAGCAAAACCCGAGTCGGCAGGCTGTCGCGCGTCACCGCGTGCACGACGGCGACGCCGTCGAGACCGGGGAGCTTGTAGTCGAGCAGTGCAACATCGGGCGCGTGGGCCCGGATCTCTTCCAGCGCCGCACGACCCTCCCCGACCTGGGCGAGAACCTCGATCTGGCCGCTTGCCCCGAGCGCGCGGACGACCCCTTCGCGGTAGAGCGGGTGGTCGTCGGCAATCACCACTCGCACCTTCTTCTTGCTGGTCACTTCGACAATCGTACGCGTCTGTTCAGAGGCAGATTCGGCCGCGTTGGTGATCATCACCCGCCTTTCGTCGATTCGCGGTCAGCATCGCGGCTCGACTTCCGTGGAGGTATGGGGCGGTGGAACGATCGGCCTGTCGACGCACTCCTCATCCGGCGGCTCGTCCGATCGGAGCCGCCGCGAAGCCTTCAGCCAGAGAAGACGAGCTTCTCTGCGTGGTCGATCACCTCGCGGGGCTCGGGCGGCTCGACCATCATCTCGACGATCGTCTCGACACCGGGTTGGCCGCTCGACCGGTAGCGGGCGAGCGTCTCGTCGAGGTCGTACTCCGTCCGGCGAAGCTCGACATCGGGCCCGAGCAGCGCCCAGTAGGCGCCCGGCCTCCCCTCGTACGGAAGACCGACGCTGCCCGCGTTCACGCTGCGGATTCCGGCGACTTTGCGGTCGAACTGGATGTGCACGTGGGCCGTGACGACCACCCGCTCGTCTACGCCTTCGCTGAACTCCCGCACCCGGGCCTCGGGCGTCTCGGGAGTGACACATTCCTCGTCGCTCCGCGGCGAGCCGTGGCAGAAGCGAACGGCGCCGAGCCCGTCGACATCCTTGACGACGACCTGCTCCTCGAAACCGGCAAGGAACTCGCGCATCTCCGGCGAGTGATGTGCCTGCATCCACTGCTCGCGCTCGGTCTCGGACAGATTCTCGAGGACGGCGCGGTCGGCGTTTCCCCGGACGAACCGTGCGTTGAGCGTCCGCGCAAGCTCGAAGGTCTCTTCGGGAAGCGGGCCCCAGGTGAGGTCGCCGCCGGAGACGATCAGATCGGGCCGCACGCGCTCGAGCTCGGCGAGGACGGCGGCGAGCGCCACCGCGTTGCCGTGGACGTCGGAGATGGCGGCGACTCTCATGGGAACAGGACCATTCGATCACGGTGGACGGCCTCGAGCCCTCGCGGCCGGCCGCCCAGCTCTTCGGACCCCGCACCGGCGATCCCTTTGCCGAACACCGTCCCGTCCGGGCCCACGAGCTCGATCGCGGCGCCGGGCTCGAACTTGCCCTCGCAGCTGACGACACCTACGCCGAGGAGGCTCGCCCCCTTCTCCACGAGCGCTCGCCGCGCGCCCTCGTCGACATGCACCCGGCCGGCGACCGGCTTTCCGAAGCGCAGCCAGAGTTTGAACGCGGACTCTCCGCGGTCACCGGGAGTAAAACGCGTGCCGCGAGCCTCGCCCGCCAGGATCGGCCCCAGCACGGCGTCGCCGCTCCCGGCCGCGATCACGGTCGGGATGCCCGCGGTCGAAGCCATCTGCGCCGCAACCACCTTCGAGCCCATGCCGCCGCGACCGAGCTCGCTCCCGACGCCGATCTCGGCTTCACCCGCGAGCTGGCCCTCGGCGAGCAGCTCGGCGCCGGGCGTCCCGGGAGCGCGCGAGTACACGCCCTCGACCTCGGTGAGGAGGATGAGCAGCTGCGCGCGGACGAGCACCGCGACGTGCGCCGCGAGAGCATCGTTGTCGCCGAAGGTGATCTCGTCGGTCGCAGTCGCGTCGTTCTCGTTCACGACCGGGACGGCACCGAGGCGAAAGAGCTCGGCGAAGGCCTGCTGCGCGTTCACCCACGCACCCCGGTCGGCGAAGTCTCCTGCCGTAAGAAGGATCTGGGCAGCGGCGACTCCCTCGCCGTCGAGCGCCTTCTCCCATGCGCCTTGCAGGCGCGCCTGTCCGAGCGCCGAGGCGGCCTGCAGCCTCGCGATCGTGCGCGGCCGCCGCCGCACGCCAAGCCGCGGCAGCCCAAGGGCGATCGCGCCCGAGGACACGATGCTCACCGCTCCGCCACCGCCGACGACCTTCGCCACCTCGCGCGCGCGCGCGTGAAGCAGGTCACGGCGCACTTCCCCCGCTTCATCCACGACGAGGCCCGTGCCGAGCTTGACGACGACCGGCGCCTTCACCGCTTCTGGGTTGTGTCGCCGACGACCCGGTACTGACGGAGCCAGAGGTCTCGGTACGTCACCGGTCCGCGAGGCCCCGGCACGTGATCGACGTTGATGCCGGTCTCGGGAGCGCCCGTGAGCTCGAAGCCGTCGGTGAAGCGAGTCGTCGCGTGCCAGAAGGCGGCTGTCCCGCGGTAGCCGTCGAGGAACACCTCGGCGGCGGCCTCGTCCTCGGTGACGATCCCGGCGGCAAGGCCCGAGGTCTCCTCGTTCGCGATCTGCAGCGCGTCATCCAGGTCGTCGACGACGTCGAGGGTGATCGTCGCCACCCGTTCCGGGTCGCTCGCCCACTCGTGGCCGATCGGCTCGTCGAGCGGCAGGACGCCCTCGCCGGTAGCGCGCTCGGTCCCTCGAACCTCGAGCCCCTTCTCGTGGAAGAGGGCGAGCAAGTCCAGAAGGAGCCCGGCAGCCTCCCGATCGACGAGAGCGAGGTTGAGCCGGTTGCAGACTCCGAGCCGGTCGAGCGTCGCCTCGGCGATCGCGAGCGCGCGGTTGCGATCGGCGGCCGCATGCACGTAGAGGACGCCGCCGCCCTCGGCGTGCGCGAGCGTTCGCACCCCATGCTCTGCCGCGAGCTGCGCAAGCTCGGCCGTCGTCGGGCCGCTCCCGCGCAGGATGACGAGCGGGATCCGCTCGGGCATGGTCACGAGAACGCGTGCGCCTTCCCGCTCGGGCGAGCGGACGAGCCCGACGGCGCCCGCAGGCAGACCGGCGGCCTCGAGCGCCGGGCGGAGCGCCTCGTCGACAAGCACGGTCACCGTGCGCAGCGCGGCGCCGCCGGTGCGCAGGACGGCCGTGTTCAGGCTCTTCAACAGCTGACCGGCGACGTCGAGGGCGACGTTCGGGCGCGCCTCGAAGTTGGCGCCGACGGTCCCGATCGGGATGCGCCGTTCGCTCACCTCGAGGCCGTTCGCGAGCGTCCACGAATCGATCTCGCGCTCCAGCGGCTCGACCGCCGCCACGGCCTCGACTTGGGCGGCCAGCCCCTGCACCCGCTTGTCGTCGAGCCGCAGGCGGTCGAGCATGCCCTCGTCCAGCCGGCCCGCGGCCGCCTCGCAGTCGGCCGCGTTGGCCTCGAGGATCTCCGCGCGCCGCTCCAGCACGCGTGACGCTGTCTCGGTCAGCGCAGTCGCGACCGAGTCGTCGGTCAGGTGCCTCGCGGCACGGTTTGCCTCGAGGGCCTCCTCCTCGACGTTTGCCCGGAGATCGACTGTCGCCATGGCTCAAATCCTGGCACGAGCGCGAGCCTTCGTCACGGATCGGCCCGCGTCGCCTATGGTGCCGGGGTGGCGCTCAAGTACGAGGTCGTCACCAGCACTCGCTCCGGCAAGGAGCGCCGGCACCAGTACGCGACCGACTCCGCGCTCGGCCCCGGCGCCGTGATCGTGCTCGACGGTCGGCACTGGCTGATCGAGCGCGTCGAAGAAGAAGGCTCGCCCCCACGCGCTTTCGCCAAGCCCGCCCGGTACCGCCTGCGCCTGCGGCATCCGGCCGGCCGCGAGGAGCTCGGAGCCTTCCGGCGCTACCGGCCCGACGGGCCCCGGCTCGGGCACGCTTTCACCACGGTCGAGGACGGGCTGCCGGTGAACTGGGAAGTCGTCGACGAGCAGCTGGCGCTCGATGAGCAGGGCGAGCCGTACCTCGCGCTCGTCGCCGAGCGCGACTACAGCGAGCTCGAGGAGATCCCCGACCACGAGCTCGAGCACGCCCTGGCCCGGGGTGAGTGGAGCCTGCCCGAGGCAGCGGCGGCGATGTTCTCGCGCGCGGAGCAGGCGGGCCTCCTGATCGAGCTGGTCGCGCTGGAAGCCGGCGAGGAGCCCGACTGGGAGGAGGC
>Ga0066710_100000598_pt1 | contig 22766 bp, 19 predicted proteins | sample GraSoiAngelo_159_FD_79666 | JGI IMG/M metagenome (GOLD analysis project Ga0066710, IMG submission 79666) | Grasslands soil microbial communities from the Angelo Coastal Reserve, California, USA - 14_1009_16_40cm | ecosystem: Environmental > Terrestrial > Soil > Grasslands | place: USA...
CGATGTCGAACGAGCAGTAGACGGGTCCGCCGGCCAGCCGGCGGAAGCGCTCGGCCACCCAGGCGGTGCCGTGCTCCTTCACGGCCTCGATGCGGACCACTTCGATGCCGTGCTGGTCGTGGAAGGCGAAGTCCTCGGGGCCGTAGAGCGGGCCGCGGATGCCGACCTGGATCATCCGTCGAGGATCGATCAATCCCTCCTCGACTCCGCGGCGGAACGGCGTGCCGTGAAAGAACTTGCTCCCGAAGTATTCGTCCCACGTGTCGGGATGCGCGTCGAAGTGCACGATGCCGAGTGGGCCGTGGCGGCGCGCGACCGATCTCAGAATCGGGAGCGTCACCGAGTGATCGCCGCCGATCGCCAGTGGCATCGCGCCCGCGGCGATGACTTCGTTCATCTTGGCCGTGATCACGTCGAACGTGCGCTCGATGGAGATCGGCACGACGTCGATGTCGCCACAGTCCGCGACACGGAGCTTCTGGAACGGATGGACCTTGAGGACCGGGTGCCACGTGCGGATCAGCGAGGACTGCTCACGCACCGCGCGCGGGCCGAACCGCGCCCCGGGCCGGTACGACGTCCCGCCGTCGTACGGAATGCCCATCAGCGCCACGTCGAGCCCGGCCGGCGAGCTCACCGCGGGCAACAGCATGAACGTCGCGATCTGGCCGAAGCGGGGCGACGCGAACGGGTTCCGGGGCTCGAGGTCCATCTAGAGCGCTGAGGACAGCCCAGCTACTGCCGTCGCCAGCCGGTCGACGTCTTCCGGTGAATTGAACACCGAGAAGCTCGCGCGCGACGTGCCCGTCACGCCGAGGCAGCGCATCAACGGCTGAGCGCAGTGGTGACCCGCCCTCACCGCGATACCTTCGGCGTCGAGCAGCGCGGCGACGTCGTGAGGATGGAGCCCCTCAACGCTGAACGCCACCACCGCGCCGCGCTGCTCGGGCTGGCGAGGACCGTACACCGTGACGCCGACAACGGCGCTGAGCGCCTCCACGCAGAGGGCGGTCAACTCGCGGCCGTGCTCCTGAATACGCTCCATCGACAGCTTCTCGAGGTACTCGATGGCCGCGGTCAATCCGATCGCCTCGGCGATCGGGGGCGTGCCCGGCTCGAACCGCCAGGGCAGATCGTTCCACTGCGCGCGATCGATCCAGACTTCCTTGATCATCTCGCCGCCCCCACGCGTCGGCTCCAGACGCTCGAGGACGGCACGCCGGCCCCACAGGACTCCGATGCCCGTCGGCCCGAGGATCTTGTGGGACGAGAAGACGTAGAAGTCGCAGCCGAGCTCAGCCATGTCGACCGCCATGTGGGGAACGGCTTGCGCACCATCGACGACGGTGAAGGCTCCCACCGAACGAGCCCGACGGCAGATGTCAGCGACGGGCGTGATCGTCCCGAGCACGTTGGACACGTGCGTGAACGCCACCACGCGCGTCCGTTCGCCGAGCAGGCGCTCGTAGGCGGCGAGGTCGAGGAAGCCGTCGCCGGTGACCGGAATCGCCTTCACCGTGGCGCCGGTCCGACGGGCGGCCATCTGCCACGGGATCACGTTCGAGTGATGCTCCATCTCGGTGATCAGGATCTCGTCGCCCGGGCGCAATGTCTGAGCGATGGCGTCGGCGACCAGGTTCAGGCCGTCGGTGGTCCCTCGCGTGAGGATGACTTCTTCGCGCGCCGGTGCGCCGATGAAGCGCTGCACCCGATCGCGCGCGATCTCGTAGAGCTCGGTCGCCTCTTCGCCCAGCGTGTGGATCGAGCGATGGACGTTGGAGTGGCTGCGCTCGTAGTAGCGCGTCATCGCCTCGAGGACGGTGCGCGGCTTCTGGCTCGACGCCGCCGAGTCGAGATAGACGAGCGGCCGGCCGTTGACGATCCGCTCGAGGATCGGAAAATCCGGCCGCGTGATTTCGTCGAGCCTCACGCCTTCACTCCGAGCGCGGCGCCGAGCACCGTGAGGGGCAGCGTGACGCAGCGCATACGGGTCGGTCGGACGTCGGACTGCAGCACATCGAGCACGTCGCTCACGTCGAGCGCGGCGGCCTCCGCGGCACGCCGGCCTTCCACCAGCTCGGCCACGACGTCGGCCGAAGCGGTACAGATCGCACACGAGTCGCCGAGAAATCGCGCGGCGCTGATCCGGTCGTCGCGGACCTGCAGCATCATGCGGACGCGATCCCCGCACAGCGGGTTCACGTCTTCGGCGACCGCGGTCGCTCCGGCCAAATCGCCGCGTCGCCGCGGATGCCGCCAGCGGTCGCGGATGACGTCGCTATAAAGAGCCGGCGGCGCAGTCACGGACATTCCGGCCACTTCACCGCTCGCCTCGCCGCGCGGCGCGCCTCGGCTCGCACATCATGTCGACCATTTCACCGCTCGCCTCGCCGCGCGGCGCGCCTCGGCTCGCACATCATGTCGACCATTTCACCGCTCGTCTCGTCGCGCGGCGCGCCTCGGCTCGCACATCATGTCGGCCATTTCACCGCTCGCCTCGCCGCGCGGCGCGCCTCGGCTCGCACATCATTCAAGCTCTCCGCGCGCGGCGCTCGCGCGGTAAGGCGGGAAGCGATAGGCCATGTCGCGGGAGAGCAGGCCGCCATGGCCCAGCTCGGCGATCTCGCGGTTGCCGACGCGCTCGCCGGCGAGGATACGCGGCAACATCAGGTCGAACGTCGTCGCCTGAGAAAACATGCCGCAGGTCGGCATGCCGAGCACCGACGCGCCCTGCCAGCGCGCCACCCACAGCAGGCTGCCGGGGTGAGCCGGCGCGCCGTGGCGTTCCATCCGCGCGCCCAGCAGCTCCAACCCTCCGAACACGGGATCGAGAGGATCGAGGGCGCTGGCACCGGCGACGATGAGCACTTCGGCGCCGCCACGACGCAGCGCTTCCAGCTCATCGGCCACGGATCGCGCACTCGCGCCGGCATAGCGGACCGGCAACAGGCGACTTCCGAACCAGTCGATCTTCTGCCCGAGCGCCGCTTCGAAGCGTGCGCGCTGCTTCGGCTCGAGCTTCTCGCGAGCGACCGCGCCGACCGACATCGGGCGAAAGGCGCGAACCGAGAGCACACCGCCGGCCGCCCGCGCCTCCTTCTCGACGGCGATCATCGTCTGCTCGGGAATCACGAGAGGCGTCACCTTCGCCTTGGCCACGGTCTCGCTCGGCTCCACGGGTTGAGCGTGGAAGAGCGTGAAGACCGCGATGCCTTCGTGGGTGTTGATCTCACCCAGAGCGGCCGCCGAGATCGCGAGGAGGCCACGCCGGGTTGCGCTCAGCGTCCACTGACCTCCCGTGTAGCCCTTCACCTCCACGCCGTCACCGACGACGGCGCGCGCCAGCCGCGCTCCGGCTTCTTCCTCGTGGAGATCGCCGGGCTCGATGGCCAGCACGTGCAGCTCGTCCCACGGCGCGGCCAGGACGGCGCGAGCCGACGCCGCGTCGAGCTGAGCGCCCTTGCCCCCCACCACCCTGCCGTCGGCGTCGCGCACGTCGTAACAGAGCACGGTGCCGGTGAGGCTCTCGACGCTGCCCGTCTCGCGCCGCTGGGCGATGGCCTTCATCGCGTCTTTACCTTCGACGACAGCGGCTGGCCGTTCGCACCGGTACGTGCGGCCTGGATTTCGGCCAGGATCGCCAGCGCGATCTCCGGAGCGCTGCGGGCGCCGAGATCGAGCCCGATGGGCACGCGCACGCGCTTGAGCTGGGCGTCGCTCACACCCTCGTCGGCGAGGAACTTCAGGATGGTCGCGCCGCGGCGCGAAGAGCCGAGCATGCCGACGTAGCCGATGTCCGTCCCGAGGGCGTGGCGCAGCACCGGGAGGTCGTACTTGTAATCGTGGGCGACGAGGACGAGCGCCGCCGCCGGCGTCAGCGCATAGTCGCGGATCATCTCGGACGGAATGCCGACGCGCAGCTCGTCGACGTCGGCGAAGCGCTCACGCGTCGCAAAGCGCGGCCGCCCGTCCATCACCACCGTGTGGTAACCGAGTGTCCGCGCCAGCGTCGTGAGCGGCATGGCCACGTGGCTGGCGCCGACGACCAGCAGCAGCGCGGGCGGTGCGAAGACCTCGACGAACGCCCGAACACCTTCGAGCAGGAGCGTGCGCGAAACTCCGGCGGCCATCGCTTCACGAGCTTCGGCGGCGAACCGTTCGTCAAGAAAGGCCTCGCCGAGCGTGCCCTCGCTGTGGCCGGTGTCGAGCAGCAGCAGCTTGGCCCCGGTGTCGAGCCGCGTGACGATCGCGGCGTGACCACCGCGGGCGGCGTGCTCGCGAACCTTCGCGTACAGCTCGGGCTCGAGTGGCTCGACGAAGACCTCGATGGTCCCCCCGCACGTCAGCCCGATCTCCCACGCCTCCTCGTCGCCCAGGTTCAGCTCGAGCAGTCGCGGGCGGTTCTTGTCGAGGACGTCAGTGGTTTCTTCGATGACCTGGGCATCGACGCAACCGCCGATGGTGACCGAGCCCAGGACGTCACCGCCCTCCCCGACCAGCATCTTGGCCCCCTCTTTTCGCGGTGTGGTGCCGCGGGTGTTGACGAGGGTGGCGACGGCAACTCGACCAGGAGCACGGCGCAATTGATCAATCTGTTCGAAGAGTTCGGCCATGGCAGGACAATCATACGCTGCGAAATGAAAAACGGAAACCGCGGGCGCGCGGCCGGCGGTCAGGCGGCGCGCTGGCTGGGGGCGCCATCTTCTGCAACAGGTTGCAGAACCACCGCAGCGCGGCCGTCGGGTTGTGGCGCGTGCTGCTGAGTCTGTCGTCGGGCTACAGCGTCAAGCGAGAGGCGAGATCACGCAGCGAGGCGAGATTGTGAGCCGCGGCGAAGTCGTCGACGAGCGGGAGCGCCGCCGCCATCCCCCGAGTCAGAGGCTCGTAGGAGGGATTGCCGAGGAGGGGGTTGAGCCAGATCATCCGCCCCGCTCTCCGCTTGATGCGCAGAAGCTCACCCGCCAGGAGTTCGGGCTCACCGGTATCCCAGCCGTCGGAAAGCACGATGACGATCGTTCGACGGTCGACGACGTGTGACCAGTCGCGATTGAACTGCGCAAGGGATTCCCCGATCCGCGTGCCTCCTGACCAGTCGCGCACGTCGGTCAGTCGCCGGAGCACCTGCCGGTAGGAACGTCCTTTCAGATACTCGGACACCCGGGTCAGCCGCGTCGAGAAGGTGAACGTCTCCACGCGCCCGAAGACGTTCTGGAGTGCGAAGAGGAATTGCAGCAGGAACCGGCTGTAAAGGTCCATCGAGCCCGACACGTCGCACAGCAGCACGAGCCGCAGCTTGCGGCGCTTGCGCCCGCGGAATTTGAGATCGATCAGGTCCCCGCGACTGAGATTGGCTCGCAGGGTCCGCCTCAGGTCGATCCGTCCTCGCCGGCCGACCGGCCGCCGGCGCCGGCTCAGGCGCCGGGCCAGACGTCGCGCGATCTGCACGGTGAGACGATAGACCTCGTCGAGCTGATCCGGGGTGAAGGTCGAGAAATCCCGGCCGGACAGAGCCTCCTGGTCGGACACGGCGGGAACACCCAGCGGCTCGCCCGACTCCGGCTCGTCCTCCCCGGCCCACGTCTCGAGCGCGAGCGCCTCGCGCTTCTGCGTGCCCCCGCTCACGCTCCCGTTCTCGTCGCCCGACGGCGTTGGCTGGACGAGCCCAGGGAGCCCGACGTCGGCCGCGCTCTCCGGCCGCCAGAACGCGTCGAAGGCGCGATCGAAGGCCGGCAACTCCTCGGGTCGACCCACGAAGACGGTGCGGAGCCCCAGCCGCAGCTCGTCGCGATCGCCGAGATCGAGATGCTCGAGCGCGCGCACGGCGTCGGTCGTCTGCACGAGCGTGATGGGAAGGCCTTCGCGCCGCAGGAGCGCGGCGAAGCGGATCATCGCGCTCCCGAGATCGCGCGAGGGCACCGCTAGGGCTGGGCGGGAACGAAGGGCGTCAGACCCGAGCGCGCCACTTCGGCGCGGAAGCGCTTGATGTCCTCGGCGTCCTTGAGTACGCAGCCGAGCGTCTCGGTGACGAGCGTCTCGTCGAGATGGTCGGCGTGCAGCGCGGCCAGGGCTTGCGCCCAGTCGAGCGTCTCGGCGACTCCGGGCACCTTGCTGAGCCGCACGTGGCGCAGCGCCTCCATGAAGCGAGCGATCTCTCGGGCCAGGCGCCCATTGAGGCCGGGCACCTTACGTTCGACGATCCGCACTTCCTTCTCGAACGTCGGGTAGTCGATCCAGAGATAGAGGCAGCGGCGGCGAAGCGCGTCCGACAGCTCGCGCGTGCGGTTCGAGGTCAGGATCACGTGCGGTGGGTGGGTTGCCTTGATCGTCCCGATCTCGGGAATCGTCACCTGCCACTCCGAGAAGATCTCGAGCATGAAGGCCTCGAACTCCTCATCTGCTCGATCAACTTCGTCAACGAGGAGCACCGGCGACTGGCCCTCGTGGCTGATCGCCTGGAGCAACGGGCGCCGAAGCAGGAAGGGCTCGGAGAAGATCTCGTGCTCCTCATCGGCCGCCGAATGCCCGGAGCGAATCTCGGCCAGCTTGATGTGCAGGAGCTGCTTCTGATAGTTCCACTCGTAGAGCGCGGTGGAGGCGTCGAGGCCCTCGTAGCACTGCAGACGAATCAGGTTGGTGCCGAGAACCCGCGACATCACCTTGGCGACTTCCGTCTTCCCGACACCGGCGTGGCCCTCGATGAGCAGCGGCTTCCTGAGCGTGAGGGCGAGGTGGACTGACGTGGCCACGGGGGCGTCGGTGACGTACTCCGCCGCCTCCATCATCTTCTGGATCTTCTCGATCTCGGGGCGCACGGGCGCCTATTCTACATGAAGCCGCGCGTAGTCCTCGGGCGTATCGACGTCAGCCGGCATCGGCACATCGATGGCCAACAGCTCCACTCGATCGCGGCGAGCCTGAACGACCGACTTGGCCCCACTGTCGCCTGAGAGCGCGCGCAGCTCGGCGAACACGTCGGCGGCGAAGAGCACCGGTGTCCCCTGCGTCCCTTGATAGACCGGCGCCACGATGGGCTTGCCCGTTCGCTTCCACGCCTCCAGCAGCTTCGGGGCGACGTCGATGGGCACGCGAGGCTGGTCGCCGAGCGCGATGAGCGCGGCACGGGTCCACGGCGGGAGCGCGGCGACGCCGACGGCGATCGACGAGCCCTGGCCGTCCTGAGGGCGCGGATTGGTCGCAAAGCGGACGTCGAGGCCGGCGAGCGCTTCGCGCACCGCGGCCTCATCGCGACCGGTGACCACGACGAGGTCTTCGACGTGCGGGCGGAGCGCCTCGACGCTGAGGCGCACGATCGGCATGCCGCGCACGGCCAGTACCAGCTTCTGCCGCCCCATGCGCCGGGCGAAGCCCGCCGCCAGCACGATCCCGGCGATCAGCGCGAGGGCTCGCGTCGCCCGTGCCCACCCGGGCCGGGGACGCCGAGGGGAGCATCGAGATCGGATGGCTGCTGAGCGATCTGATAGCGCAAGCGGCGCCGGATCATCCAGCGCACGGCCAGCAAGTCGATGAAGGCGCGCAGCGCCCGGTTCCTCACGCCGAACTTCGAGTGACCGAACCGCCGGGGGCGATGGCGCACGGGAATCTCCACGACGCGGAATCCGGCGAGCTTCACCAGCGTCGGCACGAAGCGGTGCATGCCGGCAAACGGTGGGATGGCGGCCAGACACTCGCGGCGCATCGCGCGGAAGCTGCTCGCGCTGTCGGCCACCGGATCGTCGGTCAGCCGCGTCCGCACCCGGTTGGCAAACGTCGACGAGACGCGCCGCAGCCACGTGTCACGCCGGATCTGGCGCCATCCCACCACGACGTCGGCGTGGTCGAGACTCGCCAGCAGCAGAGGGATGTCGCGCGGATCGTTCTGAAGATCGCTGTCCATCGAGACGACGATGCGCCCGCGGGCTGCCTGGAACCCTACGTAGAACGCCGCGCTCAAGCCGGCGTTCGTCTCGAAGCGAATGAAGCGGATCCGCCCGTCCGCCTTGGCCAGGCTTTCGAGGGCGTCGGCGCTTCCGTCCGTCGACCCGTCGTCCACGAAGATGACCTCGGCTGACCCTGCGACGGCGGGCAGCACGGCCACCAGTTCTTCCCAGAGAATCGGAAGATTCTCGGCCTCGTTGTACACGGGAAGGACGACCGAGAGGTCGATCGGCGCGCCCGTCATCGACGCTCTCCGGGGCTGGCCACCACTACCGCCTTGCCGGCGAACGTCGTCTGATCCCAGACTTGCCACGGCCGGCCCGTCGCCTCGGTGACGGCTCGCCACGACCGCTCCTCGGCGACGAGATGCACGGGTCCGCTCGCCTCCAGCAACTGCTCCACATCGGCGGGAGAACGCACGGCCCGCGCGCTGCGATGCGAATAGAACTCGATCGACAGCGCGCCGACACCGAGCGTGACCAGCCGAGCGTCGGGGGCGAGGCGAGCCTCGAGCCGGCGCGCGAAGCTCTTCACGTCGAACGCTCGGTTGAACGCGGGCACGAAGATTCTGGTCTCGTAGGCGAGGATCAACGCCATCGGCGTGCACACCGCGACGTAGGCAGTCAGCGGACGACCCGCGCGCGCAGCGGCCACCATCACCACCGCCCCGGCCAGCAGCAATCCCACCAGCCAAAGCTTCCCGCCGACCGTGGCCGGAATCAACACGGCCTGTTCCAGCCGCACCCGCAGCGGAAGCAGCACGACGACCGCCATGACGGCGGCGAGGGTACCCCACGCCCACGCGTGAGCTCGGAGCGCGCCGGCGGCGGGCCGCGTCGCCCACTGGCTCCACAGCCAACCGATCATGACCGCGAGGACCGGATAGGTCGGCAGCAGATAGCGCTCACGCTTGTGCGGCATCACGGTGATGACGATCGCATAGACGAGCACCCAGATCAGCAGAAAGCGAAAGCGTCGGCGCACGTCCTCGTCCTCGGCGCTCCACCATCCGCCGCGCACCGCGGCCGGCAGGAACAGCGTCCACGGCAGGAACCCGATGCCGATCGGGCCGACGATGAAGAACAGCTCCGAGAATCGGTTCCAGAGCTTGAGCCGCGGGCCGAGGTAGTCGCCGATCAACACGCTCGTCACGTAGCTCTCCTCGCTCTGGAGCGCAAACGCGAGCACCCACGGAGCCGAGACGAGAGCGACCAGCGCGACACCCATGAGCGGACGGAGCCGACCGAGGCCATGCCAGCCATGCTCCACGATCAGGAACACGGCGCACGGCACGATGGGCATGAGGCCGGCGGGCCCCTTGGCGGAGTAGCCGAGCCCGAGACAGAGCCAGAAGAGCGCGAGCGGGCCTCGCCGTGCGGCGCCGCTGCCCGCGCCTGCCCAGAACCCGATCAGGCCCGCGACGATGAAGAAGGTCACCATCATGTCGGCCAGCGCCAGCCGGGCGTGCCAGAAATATCCCCAGGTGGTGGCGAGCGTGAGCGCCGCCAGCAGCCCGGTCAGCGTGTCGAACATCTTTCGACCCAGAAGCAGCGTGGCCCCGACGCCGGCGATCCCGCTCAGCGCCGACGGCAGAACCGCGGTCAGCTCGGTCACTTCCCGGCGGCCCAGCGAGAGCGCGGCGATCGACCAGATGAAGAGCGGCGACTTCTCCAGGTGGACTTCGCGGCCGATGCGAGGCACCAGCCAGTCGCCGGTCTCGACCATGTTCCGGGCGAGGAGCGCGTACCGGGCCTCGTCACCGCCGTAGAGGATGCGCTCGCCGATCCCAGGGAGGAAGAGCATCGCGGCCAGCGCCATGGGCGCGAGCACGATGAGTCGCCAATGTTGATCGATCGCGTCGTCTCGGCTAGACTCTCTCGTCACGTGAGGTCCTCGGGCCCTCATATCCTATGCGAGTCTTGCTGGCCGTGATGCTCGGAAATCCGCGTGTGCGGCCTTAGCGGCTTCGTCGCCCCCGATCATCAGCGCGCCGATCCCGCGATCGTCCGCCGGATGACGGCCACGCTGCGCCATCGCGGGCCCGACGACGAGGGTTACTACGTCGACGGGCCCGTCGCGCTCGGCCACCGGCGGCTGCAGATCATCGACCTCGCCACCGGGCACCAGCCGATCGCCAACGAGACCGGGACCGTCCACGCCATCCTCAACGGCGAGATCTACAACTACCGCAGCCTGGCCGAGCAGCTCCGCGCGCGCGGCCACCGGTTCACCACCAATTCCGACACCGAAGTGATCGTCCACGCGTGGGAGGAGTTCGGTGAGGACTGCCTGAGCGAGTTCAACGGGATGTTCGCCCTCGTGCTCTGGGATGCCGAGCGCCAGACGCTCTTCGCAGCCCGCGACCGGATGGGAGAGAAGCCCTTCTACTATGCGGAGCGCAACGGCTGGTTCGTCTTCGGTTCCGAGCTGCGCGCGCTGCTGGCCCATCCCGAGATCGGTCGCGACCTCGATCTCCGGAGCGTCTGCCGCTACCTGAGCAATGGCTACGTGCCGGATCCTCACACCATCCTGACCGGCGTTCAGAAGTTGCCGCCGGGCCATTTCCTGAGCCTGACGTCGAGCAAGGTGCGGATCGGCCGCTACTGGGATCTGCCGTCAGGTGCGAGCAGCGTCGGCGAGACGCGGGCGAGGAGCGAGGCGGAGTGGTCGGACGCGCTCTGGGACTCGCTCTGCGTGTCGGTGAAGCACCGACTCGTGAGCGACGTTCCCGTCGGCATCTTCCTGAGCGGCGGCATCGATTCGAGCGCGACGACCGCCGCCGCCGTGGCGGTGGCGCCCGGCCAGATGTTCAAGACCTTCTCCATCGGCTTCGAGGAAGCGACCTACAACGAAGAGCCGTACGCCCGCGCGGTGGCCGAGCGGCTCGGTACCGAGCATCGTCAGTTCACGTTCACGCCAGCCGAGGCCGCCGCGCTCCTGCCGCGCCTGGGCGAGCTGCTCGACGAGCCGCTGGCCGATCCCGCGTTCTTGCCGACGGTCCACCTCGCGCGCCATATCCGGCAGTGGGTGACGGTCGCCCTCAGCGGCGACGGTGGAGACGAGTTGCTCGGTGGGTACCCCACGTTCCTCGCGCTCAAGCCCGTTCAGTGGATGAACCGCTTACCCGCGCGCATCACGGGCGCCGCCGCGCGACTCGTCGGATCGCTACCCGGCTCGACCCGCTACGGCAGTCCCAGCTTTCTCCTCAAGCAGTTCTTCCGCGGCGCCGTCCACCCACTCGACGTTGCCACCCAGATCATGATGAACGGGCTCACGCCTGCGGAGCAGTCGAACCTCGTGTCTCCTGCGGTGCGAGCGGCCAGCGCCGGCTTTGATCCCTACGACGACGTCACAAGCATCATGACGTGGGCGCCGACCGACGACGCCGTCAGCCGGCTCGTCTACCATCACTGCAAGCTCTATCTCGCGGGACAGACGCTGGTGAAGATGGATCGCGCGACGATGGTGCACGGCGTGGAGGCACGGGCGCCGTTCCTCGATCCCGCGCTGGTGGCACTCGCGTGCGCGATGCCATCCTCGCTGAAGCTTCGCGGCTGGACGACCAAGTACGTCCTGAAGCGCGCGCTGAAGGGCCGCCTGCCGGACCAGATCCTCACGCGGCGAAAGCAGGGCTTCGGTGTGCCGCTCGCCCAGTGGTTTCGAGGTCCGCTGCGGCCGCTGCTCGAGGAGACGCTCGACGCCGCGCGGCTCCAGCGCGTCGGCCTGCTCGACCCCACCGGCGTCGCGCGGCTCGTGGCCGAGCACGTCGGCGGTCGTCAGAATCACGCCAAGGCTCTGTGGAGCCTGTTCACTTTCGAGCGTTGGCGCGAGGCTTACCTGCCCGGAGCCACCTGGACCTGACGGCCTCCCCGCTCAGGCCTACTTCCTACCCGCGCACTTCACACTTTCTTCTCGAATGACAGGTCGTCGATCCAAAGAGATCGCGTCCGATTCAGGTGGCCCCAACGGGACGCGATCGAACTTGCAGAATTGAAGTGCGCGATTTCATTGCGCGCTGAGCGGGTGCCCCTGTAGCTCAGGGCCGGTTGCGTGGCCGAGACGGTGTTCCGCTGTCTCTGCATGGTTGCGGGGGCCCGCAACCACCTACAGGCAAGCGGACCGCTCGAGTTCAGGCTCGAAGTAGCGGTCTGATGCGATGAGTTGGTGACCCCAGGAACCCGTCAGCAGAGCCGGGCAGGTCAAGCCGCGCCGATCCCCGGTCCCGGGGGAGCTCATGTCGCGATGTGGCGCCGGAGATGCTCAGCTACCTCGGGGGCCATGGAGGTGAACCGAACGGTAAAGCCGGTCCCGACGACCGGCGTACCTTCGACCACCTTGGCGTAGAGCTCGACGGGCAGCGCTCCGGCCTCGATCTCGGGAATCCAGATCTTCAGGTTGCTGAGGGGCGGAACCAGTACGGGCGACCGGACCTCAGCGCCCTTGAGGGACAGGCGCACGATGCTCGCGTCGAGCGTGCTCCGGCCCACGTGCTTTTCCTCCAAAACCGCATAGCGGATCTGGATCTCCTTGGCGAGACCGACCATCGCTGGCTCAACCGCGCGCAGGGTAAGTCCGTGCGAGCCGCCGATGCCGACCACTTCCCACACGGTCATCTCACGCCGCGCCCCCTTCGGCTCGATGCGCAGCGAGCGGCCCACCTCAATGATCGGGGAGATCTCCTGCAGCGTGCTCTCCGAGATGAGGAGCTGTCCCCCCGTGGTGTACGACTCGATCCGGCCCGTCAGGTTGACGTGGGTCCCGACGGCCGCGTACTTCATGCGCCGGTCCGAACCGATGTTGCCGACGATCACCTCGCCGGTGTGGATGCCGATTCCCATCTCGACCTCGGGCAGCCCCCGCTCGCGGCCTCGCGCGTTCACCTCGTCCATGGCGCGCTGCATGGCCACGGCGCACGCTACGGCGCGCTCGGCGTCGTCCGCCGCCGCCTTGGGCGCCCCGAAGATGACGAGGATCCCGTCGCCCATGATCTCGTTGATGGTCCGGCTGTAGTGGAGGATCAGGTCGACCATCGTCTGTAGATATCCGTTCAGAAAGCGGATGGCCTCTTCGGCGGTCAGCCGCTCGGCGAGCGACGTGAACCCGCGCAGGTCGGACATCATCACCGTGACCTTGCGAAGCTCACCGCCCAGCTTGAGTGCCTCCGCGTAGCTCAGCAGGCTGGCGACGACGTCGTCCGAGACGTACCGCCCGAACGTCTCCCGTATGAACGCGCCGCGCGCTTCGAGCGCCTTGACCTCGGTCAGATCGTGCGCGGCGCAGACAATACCCTGCACCGCGTTCGTGCCTTGCTGCATGACGGCGCTCGAGAATAGGACGGGGACCTCGCGCCCGTCTTGGATCTTGTACACAACTTCCCGGCTTCCGATGCGTCCGAGCCTCAGCACCTCCTCGAGCCAGAGGACTCTCTCCCCGGCTGGACCGCTCGGCCCCGCGGTGATGTCCGGAATCAGGTTACCCACCGGGTGGCCGAGTATCTCGTCTTGCTTGCGGCCCAGCATGGTGGCCGCCGCCGGGTTGACCGTGATGATGACGGCCTCCCGCCAGTCAGCACCCGTGTCCGGTGGGCGGACGACGATCACCGCGTCGCTCATCGAGTCGAGGATGCTGGTCACGTGGTTGCGGGAAACCGTCGTCTCCTGGAGGTCTCCGGCCATCCGGTTCAAGGCGGTCGCGATCTGGCCGATCTCGTCTTGCCTGCCCTCGCCTACGCGGTGCGACAGCTCGCCCTGGCCCAGGATGCCCATGTCGGCGATCAGGCGGTGGATCGGCGCCGTGAGTGACCGCGCCAGCACCAGCGCGAGCACCACCACGAGTCCCGCGATTCCCGCCCCCGTTCCGAGTAGGGCACGCCGGAGGGTGGTAACAGGTGCGAATGCCTCCGCGGTGTCGAGCTTGGCTACGATCGCCCAGTCCAGATCCGGAATGGCCAACGGGCCGTATGAGGCCAGGACTGCCTCGCCCCGGTAGTCGACCTGGAGAATCGTTCCCATCTTGCCGGCAAATGCCGCTTGCGCCGCCGCAGTCGTGATCTCCTGGAACAGGACGGTGCTCTGGTGGGCCTGCATCAGCCGGAGCGGCTCCCCCGGAACGCCTCTCTCGGAGATCTTATCGAGGTACTGTTGCGGCGCTTCCAGAAAGAACCGCGAGTCACTCCGCATCCGATGATCCGAGCCCACGAGGTACGTCTCGCCGGTTCGGCCCAGTCCTCGTTCTTGCCACTTCCGATCCCCGGTCATGACGGCATCGATCCGATCGAGCGGGATCTGGAGAGCCAGAACGCCCAGGCGGCGGCCGTCCTTGAAAATGGGCGTGGCCACGAACGCGGCGGGCGCCCCCAGCGACGGGGTGTATGACTCGAAGTCTACGAGCTTGACGAAGTCGGCCTCGATCGTGTTCCGCGCGGACCGAAAGACCCGGCCGAGCTTCGTGTCCCGGTACGGCCCAGACAGGAGGCTCGTCCCGAAGTCGACCTTCTTGGTCACCGTGTAGACCACGTAGCCGTTCTCGTGGTCGATGAGGAAAAGGTCGTCATAGCCGAGCTGGCGAGTAGTCGAGCGGATGAATGGGTTGAACTTTGCGTGGACTTCCGCATACCGACCGCCACCCGCCGGGCGGTCGAGGCGGTCGCGCGAGCCTTCGGAGTTGGGATTGTCCGCAATAAAGAGCGCCTGGAGCACGAGCGACGCGTTGTCGGCCGGCAGGTACCGCCTGCTCTCGTCGACCTTGAACTCGGGTTCGAGCGTCTGCAGGCGGCGCAGGAAGTCGAACCTATAGTAGCGCTCGACCTGCGTCCGGTATCGGGCCCGCGCGTCCTCGGGCCCCCGCGCCACCTCCGCCTCGAGATCCCGGTTTGCCGCTTTGAAGTCCGCCATCGCCCGTGATGTCGCGGGACTCGGCGAGCGTCAGCGCGTCCCGCCGCACGTTCCCGAAGTAGGTCTCGATCTGGCGTCTCCGCTCCTCGCGAATGGACGTTAGGTGATTGATCGAGGCCTGCCGGAGCGCCGCCTCCGCCCGCCGGTACGCTTGCCACCCCGTCGCGACCAGCGCGACCAGGCCGACGCCCAGGAGCGCGGCGAGGAGCTTGGTCCGCAGCGAGAGGTTCTCACGGTGAGCGGGCCGGCTTCTTCTGGGCCATCTCCCAGATTTCGTGGGTGTAGGCGGCGGAGTCTGCGGTCTTCTTGATGACGCCGAACCTGTAGGCGATATCGGCGGTTCGCTTGAACGCCTCCGGATCCATCTTGCCGAGCGGACTTCTGGGCGCGGGCGGTCCCCAGACCAGCTTGCTCACCTCCGCTAGCATCCACCCCTGATGCTCCCGGCCGCGTCCCTTGGTCTCCTTGAGCACGATCTCCAGGCACTCGGCCGGCTTGTCCCGACAGTGCTCCCAGCCTTTGAGCGACGCGCGCAGGAAGCGGGCGGCAATCGCCTTGTTCTTCGCGTCCCGGATCCAGTCGGCCCGAACGAAGATGCCGTCCTGGAGCATCGACGTGCCCTCCTGGTTGAAGTCGATGACCACCAAGTCCTCGGGCTTTACCCCCGCGTCCAGCACCTGCTTGTACTCGTTGTAGGTCATGGCGGCAGCGGCATCGACCTTCTTCTGGAGGAAGAGGTTCATGTCGTACGGCTGCGGGACCAAGATCACGTCCCTGTTCCGGTCGATCTTGTACTTCTCCAGCGTGGCGAACAGCTCGAACTCGCTGCCGCCGAACCATACGGCGACGCGCCGGCCACGGAGATCGGCGGGGCTCTTGATGCCGGACGACTTCAAGGCGATCTCGCGCGTGCCGCTGTAGGCAAACACCTGCGCGATGTTCACCAGCGCCGCGCCCCGGTCGCGCGCGGCGAGGAGGCTCGGGAGCCAGCCGATCCCGAACTGCGCGCCGCCGCCCACCACGATCTCCTCGGGGACCCCGTCTGGCCCGCCTGGCCGAATCGTGACGTCGAGCTTCTCGGCCGCGTAGAGGCCTTTGGCGCTGGCCGCGTAGTACCCGGCGAACTGCGCCTGCGGGACCCATCTGAGCTGGAGTTGCACCTTGTCGGCGGACTTGAGCGCAGCCTTCACCGGCTGTCCCGAGGACCGCCAGGCAGCCCACGAGCACCGACAGCAGGGATCTTCCCCTCGGCATGGGCGCGCTCCTGTCCTCAGCCGCCCACGAGGCGGGATTCGAACGGGGCGAAGTACCGGCGCCACAGCTCGCCGTAGCTGCCATCCCGGCGCATCTTGGCCAGCCAGCCGTTCACCCATCGGATCAGCTCGGCGTCCCCCTTGCGGGCGGCGACCGCATACGGTCGCGGCCCGATGGGCTGGCCGATCACGTGGAGCGCGGGATCGTGCTGCGCCAATCCCAACAGCACCACGTCGTCGTAGACGAAGGCATCCGCCTGGCCGCCCTTGATGGCCCGCGCGCCCTCCGCGACGGACGCGACGGCAACCAAGAGCGCTCGCGACTGGAGCTCGGCGACGTCCCGCTCCTGCACGGAGCCGCGGACCACCGCGACCCGCCGTCCGCCCAGATCGGCGAGCTCTTCTACTTTGCTCGCCCGCGGCACGAGGATCAGCGACGCCGACATGAAGTACGGGTCTGAGAGCTCCGCCAGCTTCCGACGCTCTCCCGTCGCCGTGATCGTGGCGGCCACCAGGTCGACCCGTCCCGCTTGCAGGACCCCGAACCGCGTCGCCGTAGTAACGGGCACGAGTTCGACGCGCCGGTCATCGTCGAAGAGGACCCGCGCGAAGAGTCGCGCCAGGTCGATCTCGAAGCCGACCGGTCTGCCGAGTGCATCGAGCGAGCTGAACGGGGGCGCGTCGGACTTGACGCCGACGCGGAGCACGCCCCGCGCCCGGATGGTGTCCAATGACGACTCGGCATGGACCACCGTGGTAAGAGCCAGCACAATCGCGACGGCGATGCCCGGGCGCAGGCCGCGACGCATCACTCCGAGAGGGTTCGGGTTAGGGCTCGACGTCCAACGTGCTCGCTGCACATCACGTCCTGGATCTTACCGAGATTCGGCGCCGACATCGAGATGCCCTCGACGAAGGAACCGGCGACGACGTGTCAGAAGAGCCGAGGTGACGATTTGCCGACTAGATCGGGAGACTTTGCCAGTCGTCGGGACACAAGAGTACCTACCAAAATCATTTCTTTCTGTCTTCTCCAATTCTGGTCAGTCGCGGTGAGGAAGAATGCGGCCTTCCGATCAAGCCGTACATCCACTGTTTTGGCATGTTCGCCCGTTGCCTGCGCTTCCACCGCCGCACCGACGCTCGCTTGGCGCACGCCCAGGCGCAGAACTTCTTGTTGGGTCGCCCTGAGAAGAAGAGATGCTTGCTACGCGCGGATTCAGCCGAAGGAGCTGAAGGAGTCGATGAGCTTCTACGAAGGGCGAGCCTTGGAGGTGCTCAGCTAAGGAGGAACTTCGCTGCGTGTTTGAGGACATTTTGAAAGTTCCTTAACCACGACGACGTCAAACATCAACGAAATCGAACTGGTGGCGCCAACGGGATTCGAACCCGTGTTTGGTCACGGTCGCGTTAGACGTTCTGGAGCTCGTCCGCCAGCGCGTGCGTCAGACGATTACAGGTTGGCGCCCCAAAAGACTTGCAGCCCGAATCCTTAAATCGGCATCGGTAATGGCAGGACGACAGGAGGCGAGACGTGGCGCCCGCCGAACGGGGGCTACATTCTCCGACGTGCCCTCGTCAATTGGAGCCGCGGTCGATCGACGTCGCGATCACACGATCTCGCCCAGGTGACACCGTGCCGGTCACGACGACTCGGTCGCCTGGGGCCAAGCTCTGATAGTCCCCTTGATCGGCGGAGGTCAGATCGATCGGGACGCTCGCTCCGTTATCGAGCGCAAGAGCCATCCTCTCGCCCGCGATCCACTGTACCGTGCCGACAAGCCGCTCCGAGTCGGACTGAGCGCCCGCGACCGTAGCGACGGCCAGTGTCAGCAGAACGACAACGGCTAGCGTCCTGATCGCCTTCATCGTGACACCGCGCGCTCACACACGTGTTGTTGAGACATCCCGCCAAGAAAAGTCTCCCATTGCGTGACCGCGATCTATGGGACCTTAGCCCGCCATGGCCCTCCTTCTTCAGCGCCCTCCCGGCTAACGGCAGACCAGGGTCGGGATCTTACTATGCGTCAGGACCTTGGTCGTCTCGCTGCCGAGCACGAGCGCCGCAACGCCTTTGCGACCATGCGAGGCCATGAAGATGAGGTCACACCCCTTCGTCCGGGCTGTATCGATGATGCCGTCGTACGGGTGATCATTCACCACGTGGACCCCCTCGCACGGCACACCCGAAACCCGGGCAATGTCCCGGGCGAATGCCAAGTAGCGTTCCGCCATGGCTTCGCAGTCCTTCTGGTACTGCTCGCGCGTGTCGCTCACCATCATCGGGTCCATCGACATGGTGTGGAAAGACGGGGACACGGTCACGGCCGTGACCGTGGCGTTGATCGACTTTGCGAATGTGACGCCTTGGCGGATCGCCTCTTCAGACAGGGCAGAGCCGTCGGTGGGAATCAAGATGTGCTTGTACATAGCTGCCTCCTCTCCCGGGCGAGCGCCGCTACCCCGAAACCAGGATCGGCTCGTAGACTGTCGGCTGCGTTGAGCCAGTGCTAGGGCGCAAGACCGTAGCAAGTAGCGGCGACCCTGGCGGGTCACGTAGACACGAACGCCCCCGCCGGCCATTCGCATGGTTAACGAGGGCGCCGAAAAGCTGTCCGGGGATTCGATCCAGGGGCATGATCGCCTTCTCCCTGTCAGGATTGAGCCCAAAGCTAGAAAGACTCTGAGCCGCTCTGACCGGGATTGTCAAGGCGATGGTGAACTTGGCCCGCCCGTGACCTGGGCTTCCCCGAGCTTATCCGCACGCTCTTTGACATGGCTGTCGTGTGGGACGATCGGTGGACCTCGTTCAACCTGTAACCTTGGTCCTGCAGGGGATGGCCTGCGGTCGGTCACCAAAATTTTGAGTCGATGCGACCGCTTGACCGGGGTTTTCTCCGAGCCTAGACTTCGGCTTGGTTTCATGGCCCGGACCGCCCGAGCGTTGGGGGGTGGTACGTTGCTGGGTCAGAGTTCTCGGTAGCGTCTCGGTGCCTCCGTTGGCCGTCACGACGGCCGGCTGGGGCATTTGTGTTTTCGGGAAGGAGCTACGCCATGAGTATCGTCGCCATTTCGGAGACCGCGGGCAGCCTCGGCAGGGAGATCGGGCGCACGGCCGCGGTAACCCTTGGGCACGAGTTCGCGGACCGAGAGATCATCTCGAAGGCCGCCGAGCGCTTCGGCGAAGGTGTCCTGGAGCTGACCCACGCGACTGAGGAGAAGCCAACCCTCTGGGAGCGTTTCACGGAGACCCAGCGCCGGTACATGGCCTACGTCGAGGCGATCGTGCTCGAGATGGCCGCGCGCGACAACGTCGTCCTGGTGGGCCGAGCGTCCACCATCATCCTCGGGAAAATCCCTCACACCCTGCGCGTACGCATCAGCGCCCCCGAGGGCGCCCGCGCGCAGCGAGTCCACCAGGAGCAAGGGCTCACCGCGGAGGCGGCGGCCAATTACGTGCGGCGATCGGACCACGAGCGCGCGGCGCGTGTGAGGTTCCTGTACCACGTGGACTGGGACGATCCTCTGTCCTACGACCTCGTCATTAACACTGAACGGCTGAGCGTCGATGGAGGTGCCCGACTCATCCGCGATGCGCTTCAGGAAGCACGTTTTGAGACCACCGTCACCGCACGGAAGACGACGAGAGACCTGAGCGTGATCGCGCAGGCGAAAGCGGCGCTCCTCGCGAATCCGCTGACCAGGCTCCAGCAGATCTTCGTCTCCTCCACCGACGGGTACCTCGCCCTGAGCGGAACCGTGCGCACCGAGCAGGAGCGCAGAGCGGCACAAGAAGCGGTGGCCAGCATTCCGGGCGTCACGGGAGTGCTGAACGACATCGTCGCGCTCCCTCAGAACCTGAGCAGGTTTGGCGCCGGGTAGAACCCGCGGCGACGGAGGCCTTGGCAGTCAGAGAGCGCCGGAGGAACGGAGCAAGCTGATGCGCAAGGGCTGTGCTCGCCCGCTGGAGCCGGGCGAAGAAGACCAAGACAACGGAGAAGGAGTGGCTTCGCGCTCAAGGCCGAAGAGTCGCGCATGGAGTCGCCTGTCTCTCGCCCCCGTTGAGGCGGCAAGGCGCCGGTTCCTGAACGTCGTCGGGGTCTCCCTGGGAAAGAGACCGCGGTGGCGCTGGCGGATCGTGAATGGCCTCGGGGAGATTCTTCAGGAGTCGGCAGCGTCGTTCCCGATTCTTCTCTCCGCCCTCGCCGACGGCAGGCGAACCCTGGTCAAGATGCGGGATTGACCGAGACGGCATCCTTGGCCTTGGTCACGCCACACGGGCAGGCTACCTCGAGGCGATAGCCATTCGGCGTCAGCTCACCCACTATCGGCGTCAGCGCGCCGTGCGCACGGTGAAGCGCAAAGAACGCGTCCAGATAAGGCCAACGTCGTCCGCCGTTATGCCGATCAGCTTGTGAAGATGATCGTAGGCGTTGGTGTCGAGGTGGACGATGCACGCGTCACCCTTCATAAATGTGCCTTCTCTTCAAGCTCCGACAGGTTCAACCCCAGGTAGCTCCCCGTCACGTTGCCGCCAGCAGCACCAAGCGCGACATCCGCGATTAGGCGGTGAAGGAAGAGATGGCAACGGCGAAAGTCCGTCGAGTACAGGCAGCGGGGCGGCTGAGTGTCGCGATGCGCACCATCATTGAAGACACGCGCGCGGCGCGAAGACTGATGCGGCCGGGGTACGGGGCGAGGTTCTCGGACCCGGCGGCCTAGTCGGCGCCACGTACGTCGTCCGGAACTCCGCCCCGTGCCCCGGCCGAACGGCTATCCGTGAGCGCGCTTGACCGCCTCGGTGATCGCGCGCTTGGCGAAGACGCGGCAGAGATGCGACTTGTACTCGACCGACCCCTGGAGGTCGGCCTGCACGTCCACGCCCTCGGCGGCCTTCTGGGCGGCGGCCTCGATCGTCGCCGCGTCGAGCTTCTTGCCAACCAGCCCCGCCTCGACGCCCTTGGCCCGGACGGCCTTGGTGCCGGCGCCGGTGATGGCCACGCCGGCCTTCGTGCACTTGCCCTCTTTGTCGAGCGTGACCATCGCCCCCACGCCGACGACCGCGAAGCGCGAGGCGGGGTGCGGGAACTTCAAGTAGGCGCCGCCGCTCCCGGCCGGCCACGCGGGCACGCGCATCTCGACGAGGATCTCGTCCTCGCCGACGGCAGTGGACATCAGGCCCTTGAACCAGTCATCCACCTTCACGGTCCTTCGCCCCTTCGGCCCCTCGCAGACGAACTCGACGCCGAGCGCGAGGACCGTCGCCGGCTGGTCGGCGGCGGGGTCGGCGTGAGCGAGCGAGCCTCCGATCGTCCCGAGATTCCGGACGGCCGGATCACCGATCATGGCGGCCGTCTCGGCGAGGATCGGGCACTTCGACTTCAGCAGCGACGACGATTCCATCTGCCAGTGGGTCGTCATGCCACCGATGACGATGGCCCCGCCCTCTTCCTTGATCCCGGTGAGCCCGGGCACCTTGCGGAGGTCGATCACGTGCTTGGGCTGGGCCAGCCGGAGCTTCATCATCGGGATCAGGCTGTGGCCGCCGGCCAGGAGCTTGGCGTCGTCGCCGAGGCGACCCATCAGCCCGAGGGCGTCTCTCACGCTGGTCGGAGCGTGGTACTCGAACGCGGCAGGGTACATGGTCGTCTCCTATCGCCTGGCCTTGGCGGCCTGGATGGTCTTCCACACGCGCTCGCTCGTCAGCGGCATGACCTCGATGTGGTCGACGCCGAACGATGACAGCGCATCCACGACGGCATTGACGACGGCCGGAGTGGCCGCGATCGTGCCCGTCTCGCCGGCGCCCTTGACGCCGAGGGGATTCACGGGCGTGGGGGTGACGGTGCGATCGGTCTCGTACATCGGGAGCATGTCGGCCTTGGGGATGGCGTAGTCCATCATGCTGCCGGTCATGAGCTGACCGGACTCGCTGTCGTAGACGGCGCCCTCCCACAGGGCCTGGGCCACACCCTGGGCGATGCCCCCGTGCACCATGCCGTCGACGATCATCGGGTTGATGACGTTGCCGACGTCGTCGATCGCCACGTAGCGGAGGATCCTGACCTTCCCGGTGTCGGGCTCGACCTCGACGACGCAGGCGTGGGCGCCGAACGGGAAGCAGAAGTTCGAGGGATCGTAGAAGCTCGTCTCCTCGAGCCCGGGCTCGAGCCCTTCCGGATAGTTGTGCGGGATGTACGCGGTGAGCGCCACCGCGCCGAACGGTACCGCCTTGCTCGGCACGCCGATCACCTGGAACTGTCCGTTCGCGTACTCCATGTCCTTGGGCGAGGCCTCCAGCAGGTGGGCGGCGATCCGCTTGCCCTTCTCCTTGATCTTGTTGAGCGACATCTGGATGGCGGTGCCACCGACGGAGGCCGAACGGCTCCCGTAGGTGCCCATGCCGAACGGAATCGCGCCGGTGTCGCCGTGGACGATCTCGATTTGCTCCATCGGAATCCCGAGGTCGTCGGCCACGAGCTGGGCGAACGTGGTCTCGTGGCCCTGCCCGTGGGAGTGCGATCCCGTGTAGACCGTCACCATCCCGGTCGGGTGCACACGGACCTTTCCGGACTCGTAGAGCCCGGCGCCGGCGCCGAGCGCGCCCACGACCTTCGACGGAGCGATCGAGCACGCCTCGATGTAGGTCGAGAAGCCGACGCCGAGGAGCTTGCCCTGCTTGCGC
>Ga0066710_100000599_pt1 | contig 22755 bp, 18 predicted proteins | sample GraSoiAngelo_159_FD_79666 | JGI IMG/M metagenome (GOLD analysis project Ga0066710, IMG submission 79666) | Grasslands soil microbial communities from the Angelo Coastal Reserve, California, USA - 14_1009_16_40cm | ecosystem: Environmental > Terrestrial > Soil > Grasslands | place: USA...
GCGAGGCGCGCTGGGGCCGACCGGTCGCGATCCTGCAGGATCTCCAGGGGCCGAAGATCCGGCTCGGGACGTTCGGCCCCGCCGGCGGCGGCCGCGTGGACCTCGAGGCGGGTCAGCCGTTCACCCTCTTCGCCCGTCCGGTCGTGGGCACGGTGGAGCGGGCGTCGATCACGCATCCCGAATACTTGAAAGATCTGCAGCCCGACGACGAGATCTGGATGGACGACGGGATGATCCAGCTCCGCGTCGAGGCGACGTCGCCGGACGAGGTCCGGTGTCGGGTGGTGGTCGGCGGGCGCGTCAGCGACCACAAGGGACTCTCGTTGCCGCATGTCACGCTGCCCGTGTCCTGCCTGACGCCGAAAGATCGCGAGGACTTGCACTTCGGCCTCCGCCACGGCGTCGACTTCGTCGCCGTCTCGTTCGTCCGCTCGGCCGACGACATCGAAGAGGTGCGGGGCTTCCTGCGTGAGCAAGGCGCCGACCTGCCGATCGTCGCCAAGCTCGAGCGCCACGAGATCCTCGCCAATCTTCCGGGCATCCTGAGCAAGGTCGACGCGGTCATGGTCGCGCGCGGTGACCTCGGCGTCGACGTCCCGCTCGAGGACGTGCCCCACATCCAGAAGGAGATCATCCGCCAGGCGCGCGGCGCGAAGATCCCGGTGATCGTCGCGACCCAGATGCTCGAGTCGATGGTCACGCATCTTCGGCCCACCCGCGCCGAGGTCTCGGACGTCTCGACGGCGATCTTCGACGGCGCCGACGCGATCATGCTCTCCGCCGAGACCGCCACGGGGCGGTATCCCGACGAAGCCGTCGCCGTGATGGCGCGGGTCGCCGAGCGCGCCGACGGCGCCGTGCTGGCGATCGACCGGGAGCGCCGGCGGCGCCCCGGCGGGAGCTTCCCCGAGGCCATCTCCGACGCGGCGGCGACGGCGGCGCACGTGCTGGGCGCGCGCGCCATCGTCGCGTTCACCGAGTCGGGCTTCTCCGCCCGTCTCATCTCGCAGGCTCGACCCAGCGTGCCCATCATCGCGCTGACGCCGTTCGTCGAGGTCCAGCGGCGGCTGGCGCTCTCGTGGGGTGTCTCCTCTCGGCTGATCAGAAAGGTCGAGACGACCGACGAGATGATCGAGGAGGTCGAAGCGACGCTAGTGGGCGGCGGCGTGGTGCGCCCCAACGACGTGATCGTCATCATCTCCGGCTCGCCCATGTGGGTCCGTGGCACGACCAATCTGCTGAAGCTCCACCGGGTGGGCGAGCGCCGCGCGTGAGGCCACGGCCCAGGCGTCGATCCGTCCGCCGCCTCGTTCTTCTCCTGATCGGCCTCCTGGCGCTCTGGTCCGTCGCGGGGGGGCTGCTCGCGAGGCACCTCGCCGCGCGTCACGACACGGCCGTCGCCGCCACGCTCACATCCGTCCGGGCCATCGTCGTCGCGACGCTCGACGAGGTGCGCCGCGAGGCGTGGCTACTGGCTCAAGACCCCGCCGTGGTCGAGGGGGCGACTCGGAGCGACTGGGCCACGCTCGCGAAGGGCGCGTGGCCGCGGATCCTCGCGCTGACGCAAGAACGCATCGCTGATCTGCTGCTGATCGTGGACGCGAGTGGTGCCCCACTCGTCCAGGTACCGGCCGCGCGTCAGCTCCTCGTGGGGACGGTCGCTCGCCCGCCGCAGGCCACCGCGCGGCTCGCCGTCGTCGACGGGCGGGCGTACGTTCTCGGCATCGCGCCGATGCCCGCCGGCATGGTGGTCGTCGGGCGGCGCTTCGAGGCTCTCGAGGCGGCGGTCGCGCGGCTGCCGTCGCGTCCGGTGCTCGCGGTGGTGGCGGACGATCGTGTCTTCGGCGCCGCGTTGCCCGCCCCGCCGCAGCTCGACTGGGACGCCGCGGTACGAGCCGGGCGGGTCACGATCCGGGGCGAGCCCTGGCTCGCGCGCCCGCTCGGCGAGGCGGACGGCGGTCTCTGGGCGCTCGTTCCGGTGCTGGAGCTCCGAGGCGAGGCGCGGCGGCTCTGGCTCTGGTGGGCGGCCTCGCTGGTCACGGCCCTGACGCTCGCGGTCGGGATCGCGATGGTGTCCGCGTCGGGGCGTGGGCACGGGGCGACCGGCGGCGAAGCGCCCGACAAGCGCCGGAGCCGGGAGCTGGAGGCGCTGCACGCGGTCGTGGTGGCGACTGGCAGCGGCGATGATCTGGCTCTCACCGCCGAGCGGACGCTCGAGGTCGTGTGCGGTGTCGCGCGGATCCACTTCGGCGGCGTGTTCCGTTTCGACCGCGCGACCCAGACGCTGGTGCTGATCGCCCACCGCGGGCTCCAGCCCGACGACATCGAGCAGCTCCGCACCCGCGCGCTCGACCAGAGTCACGTCGGCGAAGTGATCCGCACCGGCCGGCCGGTCGTCACAGATCTCGCGGCCTCCCGCGTGCTGACGCCCGGCGTCGTCGAGCGCGTGAGGGTCGGCGGCTACCGGACGCAGCTGGCGCTGCCGATCCCGGTGAACGACGAGACGTGGGGCGTGATGGCGCTCATCTCACAGGAAGCCCGGACCTTCGGCGCCGACGAGCTGACGCTCCTCGAGGCCGTCGCGCACCAGGTGGGCCAGGCGGTCGCGCGGGCCTCCCTCCTGGCCGAGAGCCGGGAGAAGAGCCGCCGGCTCGAGACGCTCGCGCGTCTGGCGCAGACGCTGAACGCCACGTTGTCGCTCGACGAGGTGTTCCGGCGGGTGGTCGACGCGGCGGTGGAGCTCTTCGGGTCGAGCGCCGCGCAGCTCTGGCTCGTGGACGACGACGGACAGCACGTCTCGCTGCGCGCCGAAGCGGGCACCGCGTCGCCGGCGGAAGGCGTCCCGCTGCGGGTGGGTGAAGGGCTCATCGGAACGGTCGTCGCGACGCGCGAGGCACTGGCGGTCGTCGACGTCCTCGGCGATCCGCGGACGCGCAACGTCGAGCGGATCCGGGCCGAAGGCGTGGTCAGCGTCGGCATCGTGCCGCTGCAGCTGGGCGAACGGGTCCTCGGCACGCTGGTGATCGGCGTCCGCGCTCGGCACGAGCACACGTCCGAGGAGACGCAGCTGCTCACCTCGCTGGCCTCGCACGCGGCCAACGCGATCAACAACGCTCGGCTCTATCGAGAGGCGACCCGTCAGGCGCAGCGCATGAGCGCCCTGGCCGACCTCGGCCGGCTCCTCTCGGAGACGCTCGATCTGGACCTCGTGGCGCAGCGAGTCGCCGATAGCGTCTGTCAGCTGCTCGGCGCCCATTCCTCGAGCCTCTACCGGCTGGATCCGCGCTCCGAGGCGCTGGTAGCCTTCGCGGTCTCCGGCGAGGCCGCAGTCGCGCTCGGCCAGAACGTCACCTTCCCGCGAGGGCATGCCGTGGTGGGTCTCGCCGTTCAGGAGCGAGGCCCGGTCGCCACGTCCAACCTGTTGGCCGACCCGCGCTTCACGTTCACGGAGGAGATGCGGGCCCGCATCGAGCGCGCCGGCCATCGGTCCGTGCTCGCGGTACCGCTGCGCGTGGGCGAGCGGGTGATGGGCGCCCTCGCCGCCGCCGACGAGCCGGGACGGCGCTTCGGCGACGACGAGATCCGCCTGGCCGAGGCGTTCGCGGATCAGGCTGCGCTCGCGCTCGAGAACGCGCGGCTCTACACGGAGGCGATGCGCCGACGACTCGAGGCCGAGGAGCTGGCGCGGCTCGCTCAAACCCTGACCGAGAGCCTCGATCCGCGTGCGGTCGGTGATCGGATCGTCGAGAGTGTCCTGGCCCTCTTCCAGGTCAAGTCGTCCGCGCTCCGACTTCTGCGGCCCGACGGATCGCTGGTCACGCTCTCGCTCGGCGGGCGCCGTCGCGACATCACGCGGCTGGGCGCCGTCCTGCCCCCGGGCGTCGGGCCGTCCGGGCGGGCGGTGGTCGAGGGGCGAGCCGTGGCGTCGTCCGACGTCTTCAACGACCCGACGATCGTGCTCAGCGAAGAGGTCGCGGCGGTGATGCGGCGGGTCGGCGACGGGGCGCTGCTCGCGGTGCCGCTCCGGGCGAAGGGCCGGATCATCGGCACGCTGGCGCTGGGCGACGCGGCGGGCCGGGTCTTCTCGGAGGCTGAAATCGCGCTGCTCCAGACGTTCGGCGACCAGGCGGCGCTCGCGCTCGAGAACGCGCAGCTCTACGCGCAGAACCAGTGGCAGGTGAACGAGCTGTCGGTGCTCCACGAGCTCTCACGGGCGGTCACCGGCCAGCTCGATCGCGCCACGCTCCTCGAGGCCATCCGGACCCAGGTCGGCCGCATCCTCGACGCCGCCAACATGGCCATCGTGCTCCGCGACGACGAGCGGCAGGATCTCGAAGTGGTGCTCCGGACCGTGGACGGTGGGCGCGACATGCGGTTGCCCCTGCGCTACCCGAGCCGCTCGATGGGACTCATGTCGTCCGTGCTCGAGACGGGCGAAGCGATTCGGACCGACGACTACCTCGCCGAGTGCGCGCGGCGCGGCGTCGAGCCCGTGGCGACCTTCACGCGCCCGCGACACTGGCTCGGTGTCCCGCTGAGGGCCGGGAACGCGGTGATCGGAGTTCTCACGTTGCGGAGCGCGGAGCGCGCATTCACCGAAGCCGACGAGCGTCTCCTGACGAACATCGCCGATCTCGCCGCGCTGTCGCTGCGCAACGCGCTGCTCTTCGAGGAGCGGATGCGAGCGTATGGCGAGCTGGCCGCGGCGCAGGACCAGCTCGTGCGCACCGAGAAGCTGCGCGCGCTCGGGGAGATGGCCTCGGGTGTGGCGCACGACTTCAACAACCTGCTCGCGTCGATCCTGGGACGCGCCCAGCTCACGCTCCAGCGGCTGCAGGATCCCCAGCTCCGCCGGTGGATCCAGGTCATCGAGCGCGCCGCCCTCGACGGCGCGCAGACCGTCCGCCGGCTGCAAGAGTTCACACGGATCCGGCTCGACCAGCCCTTCGTGGCGGTCGACCTCAACGAGGTCGTGCGCGGCGCGCTCGAGATCACCCAGTCGCGCTGGCGCGAGGAGACACGGAGCCGCGACGTCGCCGTCGAAGTGCAGACCGCGTTTGCGAGCCTGCCCTCGGTAGCCGGCGATCCCGCCGAGCTGCGCGAGGCCATGACGAACCTCATCCTGAACGCGGTGGACGCCATGCCGACGGGTGGCGCCCTCACGCTGACGACGGCGTTCGAGAACAACGAGGTCGTGGTGACGGTGGCGGACACGGGAGTCGGGATCCCCGAGGCGATCCGCGGCCGGATCTTCGATCCGTTTTTCACCACGAAGGGGCCGCAGGGGACGGGGCTCGGGCTCTCGATGACGTACGGGATTCTCTCGCGTCACGCCGCGCGTATCACGGTCGCGAGCCACGAAGGTCGCGGCACCACGTTCCGCATGACGTTCGCGCCGGGCGGCGCCCCCGACGTCGAGGCGCCGGCCGAGGCCGCCGAGCCTCTCCCGCCCGGCGTGTCGCTCCGCTGCCTGGTCGTCGACGACGAAGACGAGGTCGGCACGGTGCTGGGCGACGTCCTCAAGACGGGCGGGCATCAGGTCGTGGTGCTCAACGACGGCGCCGAGGCGATCGCGCGGTTCCGCGCCGAGCCGTTCGACCTGGTCTTCACCGACCTGGCCATGCCGCGGGTCTCGGGCTGGCAGGTCGCCCAGGCGGTCAAGGCGATCGCGCCCGCGGTGCCGGTCGTCCTCGTCACCGGCTTCGGCGTCGAGCTCTCGGCCGAGGAGCGCCGGGCCCACGGCGTGGACCTGATCCTGGTGAAGCCGTTGAGGATCAAAGATGTCCTGGACGTCGTGGCGCGGGCGGCCCGCCGGCGCGCCCAGCGGACCTGAACGGAGGACGATCCCATGGACTTCCAGTTCCTGACGCTCGAGCGCCGCGACGGAGTCGCGACGATCACGCTCAACCGCCCCGAGGCGTTCAACGCGCTGAGTCTCGGCCTCGGCCGTGAGCTCTTTCACGCGGCCCTCGAGGTCGACGAGGACCCGGCCGTCCGCTGCGTCGTCGTCACGGGCGCGGGCCGGGCCTTTTGCGCCGGCGGTGACGTCAGGGACTTCGCCGACAACCTGGAACACATCGGGGTGCTCATCAAGGAGCTGACGACGTACCTGCACGGGACCGTGTCGCGGTTCTGTCGGAGCGACAAGCCCGTCATCATGGCGGTGAACGGCATCGCGGCGGGCGGCGGGTTGAGCTTTGCGCTTTCCGGAGACCTCGTGGTCGCCGCCGAGTCCGCGCGTCTCACGATGGCCTACTCGAGGATCGCCGCCACGCCCGACGGGTCGTCCTCCTACTTTCTCCCGCGACTCATCGGTCTCCGCCGCGCGATGGAGCTGTACTTCACCAACCGCGTGCTCACGGCGCGCGAAGCCCTCGAGTGGGGCCTGGTGACCCGGGTCGTGCCCGACGCCGAGCTCGCGGCGGCGGTGGCGGCGCTGGCCGGAGAGCTCGCTCAGGGACCGTCGAAGGCGTTCGGCGGTGCGAAGCGGCTCTTCCACCAGGCGACGTGGGAAAGCCTCGAGACGCAGATGGAGCTCGAGGCGCAGGCGATCGCGGCGAGCGGCCATACCGAGGACTTCAAGAACGGCGTGACCGCGTTCGCCCGCAAGCAGGCGCCGACGTTCCACGGGAGGTGAGGCGAGGCCGCTCAACGATCGACCGTGGAAGCGACCGGCAGGAGGGACACCGTGCTCAACAGCATCGCGTTTGCTCACTCGCTTGCGATCCTCTCTGGCGGCCTCTACATCGCCTTCTACGTCCTGGCCGTTGTCTGGAGGGACGCGTTCCGGTTCCTGTTCAATGCCCAGTTCTTCGGGGCCGATGTTGCCGCCCTCATGCCCCAGCAGCTCACCTACGGCGGCTTTCTCGGCACCCTCGTCGGCCTCATCGCGTGCGCCTGGGTGGTGGGGTTCGCCTGGGCCTGGCTCTACAATCGGCTCGCAGCGCAACAAGCTCCGTGATCTCAGTGGCCTCGAGCGCGAACCGCGCGTGATAGGCTCGACGTAGCAGATGGCGTCGCGCAAATCTCGCAAGCGTCGTGAGCGCCCTCATCGCACGGCGGCCGAGTGGCTGGCCCGGCTTACGAGCAACGACGGGAACGATGCCCTTCAACTGCCGCCGGACTTCGTGCTGTGGGTGCTCGCCGGTCTGCTCGCCCACCTCGATCGCCGGGGCGACTCGCACGTCGCGGACCTCGCGGGGGGCGCGCTCATCCATGGGGGCGGCCTGGCCGTACCCGACGGCGCACGCTGGCAGAGGGGCGGACCCGCTCACCGGGCGGCCCTCCAGACGATCGCTCAGGCGTTTGCCGACCTCGACCTCCGCCGCGGCCGGCGCCAGGACAAGGGCGCGTGGGAACTTCTGAACACGGTCGAGGGGGCGTACACGGGACTTTGCGTCGGGCTCAAGCTCGACGGTTCGACGACCGACCGTGACTATCTCGAGGAGGAGATACAGCGGCTTGGGCAAAGAGATCTTGGCGACCCTGGGGTCCGGCAGCAATTCAGGACCAAGCTTCGGCGCCGACTCCTGAGTCTGGCGCTCGAGGAGGTCGCCCGCCGGCAGCTCCCAGCCCGCGCAACGGGACGAGACATCCGCGCACGAGGCCATGACATCCGCCGGCGCCTTCAGCGCGCGGGTCTTCTGAAGCTGGTGGCCGGCTCCGTCCCCTTCATCTCGCCCGAGGGGACCGAGCTCTGAGCGCTGCCCCGTCCGCTTCGACGGCCGAGGGACCCGTCGGGTACAATCACGAGCGCGATTCCCCGAGGAGACGCCCATGACTATAGAGGAGACGCCCATGACTATAAAGGATGCCGCGCGGGTTTCCGGAACGGTGGTCAAGCTCTTCTATCGGCCGGGCTGATCGTCCTGCGCCAAGACGAAGGAGCTGCTCTCGTCTTGGGGGGTCGAGTTCGACCCGGTGGACGTGCAGGCGAACCCGGAGGGGTACGCCGAGCTCGCGCGGCTGGGGATCGGGCGCGTGCCGGCGGTGACCGTCGGCGATCGCGCGGCCCACGGATGGAACCCGCCGGCGTACGCCGAGCTGATCGGCATCCCGTACGCGGCGGCCGCCAAGCTCTCTCCGACCGAGCTCGCCAAGCGGCTCGACATCATCCTCGACTCGACGCAGCGGCTCGTCCAGATCGTGCCGGAGCAGCACCTGGACTGGCGACCGCCCGAACGGAACCGGACCCTGCGCAACCTCGGCTACCACGTCTTCCGGCTGTCGCTGGCCTTCGTGGACGGGATGGACCTTGGCGAGTTCCCGGAGTCGTGGCTCCTCGACCAGGCGCCGGCCGACCTTCGCGACGGCCCGGCCATCGCGCGCTACGGCGCCCTGGTGCGCGGTCGCATCGGCGGGTGGTTCGAGGGCGCGTCGCCCCGTGAGTTCGAGCGCGTGATCAGGGTCTACTACGGTCCGCAGTCCGGCCACGACTTGCTCGAGCGCACGACGTGGCACGCGGCGCAGCACCTGCGGCAGCTCTATGCCCTGGCCGAGCGCCTCGCGATCACTCCGCCCGGTCCGATGCCGACCGACGCGTTCCAGGGACTGCCGTTGCCCGACGCCTTGTGGTAGCGAAGGTCGACTACGACCGGGGCCTCTATCGCGCGTATCACGCCGGCCGCGCCCTCTCCGCGGACACGGGGCGGCGCTGGATGGACGCGATCGCCGCACACCTCGCGGCGGCGCGTGCGGGCCTGAGGATCCTCGATCTCGGCGCCGGCACGGGGCGCTTCGCGGGGCTGCTGGCCGACGCGTTCGACACGAGCGTCGTGGCGGTCGAGCCGTCGGAAAAGATGCGCGAGGAGGCCCTCCGCCACCGCGCACATCCCCGGGTCGCTTACCGTGATGGTGCGGCGAGCGCCATCCCGGCCGCCGACGCCGAGTTCGACTTCGCGTTCCTGTCGATGGTCATCCATCACGTCCGGAACGTCGCCGCCTGCGCGCGCGAGCTCCACCGGGTCGTCAAGCCCGACGGGCTCGTGTTCATCCGCAATGTCTTCAGCGGACGCCTCGACAGCGTGCGCTACTACGAGTTCTTCCCGTCGGCCCGCGCCATCGACGAGGCGAGGCTTTCCACGGTGGACGGTGTCCGCGACGCATTCGTCGCGAGCGGGTTCACAGAGGTGGCGCTCGACTCGATCGAGCAGCAGATCGACCCGAGCCTCCAGGCCCACTACGAGCGGATCGAGCGGCGGGCCCTGTCGACGTTCGAGCTGCTCACCGACGCCGAGTTTCACGACGGACTCGAGCGCATGCGGCGCGCCGTCGAGCTCGAGGCCACGGCGGCTCCAGTGATCGAACGCGTCGAGCTGCTCGTCCTGCGCCGCCAGCGGGGCGGCGGCGCTCCGTGAGCCTCGTCTCGAGCTCGCCGGCCAGCCGTTGCGCGCGCTCGATCCCCCCGCCCCCAGCGCCGTCGCCGCCGCGCTAGTCCTCTTCGGCCCACGCGGCCGTCAGCCGGCGTGCGAGCGCGCGGTGCCCCTTGAAGAAGTACGCGAGCATGGCGGTGGTCGCGAGGAGGTTGCCGAGGAAGATCGTCCACCCCGCCAGCTCGTCGAGCACCCACTTCGCCGCGATCAGGACCCAGCCGATGAAGAACACCTCGAACGCGGTGAAGAAGATCACCACGGCGAAGACGAAGAGGGGTTGACGCTCGGCGGCGGCGATCAGCACGGCGCCGGCGATGCCGAAGAGCGCGAACGCGATGCCGTGTACGACCGTGTAGAAGATGATCGCCGCCCCCGGATCGGGCTGGCCGAGGATCGCGGTGCCGAGGAGCTTCGGCGTTCGGAGCGGCGCGCCCTGGATCCAGTCGATCGCCAGGAACCAGAGCGCGACCACGAGGGCGCCCAGGAGGCCGGCCACGATGCCCTCGCGGAGGACACTACCCCAGGAGCCGATCAGGGTCCGCGACAGCGCCCGGTGGGCGCGGAAGAAGTACCAGAGCATCGCGAGCGAGGCGAGGAGGTTGCCGACCAGGATCGCCCACCAGACGAGCGCGCCCAGCATCGACTTGCTGAGTGCGCCGACGACGCCGAAGACGAACACCTCGAAGCTGGCGAACAGGATCACGAAGGCGAGGAACAGGGCGGGCTCGCGCTCGCTGACGGCCATGAGGCTCGCGGCGATGACGCCGAACGCGATGAACGCCAGACCGTGGACGATCGTGTAGCCCACCACGTTGCCCACGGTGGGCTCGAGCCCGATCGGGTTGGTCACGCCCTGGAACACCGCGGCGCCCAGCAGCCCCGGGGTGAGGAACGGTCGGCCCCGCCAGATGTCGAAGAGGAGGAACCAGACGGCGACGACCGCCGCGCCGATCAAGCCGGCCACGACCCCTTCCTTCAGGATCGACCGCTGCGCGGGCGCCATCGTGATCGGGGTATTGTAAGCCTTCTGCCGTCACTCCGGGTCGCGCGCGAATCTCACGCCATAGTCGGAGTAGCGCAGGTGTGGCGGCAAGGAAGAGCGGTGGGCGACCGGGCTCCACGGGTCGGCGTGACGCCACGCCCCGCCGCGGCTGACGCGCCGCGTGCCGGAGGCTGCGCCGCGCGGATTCCGCGCCCCCGACCGGCCGTAGTACTCCTCGTCGAACCAGTCGGCGCACCATTCGTGGCAGACGCCGGAGAGATCAGTGAGCCCGAGCGCGTTCCCCGGTGTCTCGCCGACGCGCGGCGGACGGTCGAACGTGACGCCGGGCTTGGCGTCACCCCACGGGTAGCGCGACGCCTCGAGGCCGCCGCGCGCGGCCTTTTCCCACTCGGCCTCCGTCGGCAGCCGCGCCCCCGACCACCCCGCAAAGGCGACGGCCTCGGTCCACGAGAGACCGACGACGGGCTGCCGAGGGTCGGCGAACGCGGGGTCGGACCAGAACGGGGGCGCCGGGGCGCCGGTCGCGGCCAGATAGGCGGCGAAGTCCGCATTCGTCGCGGGCGTGAGCGCGACCAGAAAGGCGTCGACCCACACGACGTGCGGTGGGCGCTCGCACGGATGGCCGTGCGTCCAGCCCATGGTGAACGGCCCCGCCCCGACGCATGTGAAGTCCACGCCTTATAATAGAGGCCTTCCGAAAAGGGAGCGCGCCGTGCGAGGCGAGCCCATAAAGGAGAACCCCCATGAACGTCGCCCCGCGGATGGCCCGGCTCGGAACCGAGTCGGCGTTCGAGGTGCTGGCCCGCGCGCGGCAGCTCGAGCGCGCCGGTCGCGAGATCATCCACCTGGAAATCGGCGAGCCGGACTTTGACACGCCCGCACACATCAAGGAAGCGGCGAAGCAGGCGCTCGACGCGGGCGCGACGCACTACGGCCCGGCCGCAGGGCTGCCGGAGCTCCGCGAGGCGATCGCCAAGCACGTCGCCGAGACGCGTGGCATCGCCGTCGCGCCCGAGGAGGTGGTCGTCACCCCGGGCGCCAAGCCGATCATGTTCTTCACGATCATGGCCCTGATCGGTGAGGGCGACGAGGTCATCTATCCGAATCCCGGCTTTCCGATCTACGAGTCCGTGATCAACTTCGTCGGCGGCGTCCCCGTGCCGATTCCGTTGCGCGAAGACACTGGCTTCGGATTCGATCTTGAGCTGTTCGAACGCCGCGTCTCGCCGAAGACGAAACTGATCGTGATCAACTCGCCCGAGAATCCCACGGGCGGCGTGCTCGACCGGGGCCAGCTCGAACGCATCGCGGCGATCGCGGCCGCGCGGGAGATCCCGGTGCTGACCGACGAGATCTACCGCCAGTTCCTCTACGAGGGCGAGTTCGCCTCGATCACGGGGCTGCCGGGCATGCGCGGGCGGACGATTCTCCTCGACGGGTTCTCGAAATCGTACGCGATGACCGGCTGGCGCCTCGGCTACGGCGTGATGCCGCCGCCCCTCGCCGAGCACGTGGCGCGGCTCATGGTGAACTCCAATTCCTGCACGGCGTCGTTCGTGCAGCTCGCCGGCATCGCCGCGCTCCAGGGCGACCAGACGCCGGTCGTCGGCATGGTGGCCGAGTTCAAGCGGCGCCGCGACCTGCTCGTGGACGGCCTCAATCGCTTGCCCGGCGTCCGGTGCGCACGGCCCCGCGGCGCCTTCTACGTCTTCCCGAACATCACCGCAACTCGCCGGTCGTCCGCTGAGGTCGCCGAGCGGCTCCTGACCGAGGCCGGCGTGGCTGCGCTGTCGGGCGCGGCGTTCGGTGCCCACGGTGAAGGGTATCTGCGGTTCTCGTACGCGAACTCGGAGGCCAATCTGCGCCTGGCGCTCGAGCGTATGCGCCCCCTGTTCGAGAGCTTCGCGAATCGATGACGGTCTTCGACTACGGTGTCCCCACTCCGGAGAGCGCCTCGGTCCCTCTCGCGTCCCGATCTGCGTGAGCCGTCGCACCGTCGCCGACGTCGTCGTCGACGGCCTTACGCGCGCCGGGACGCCGCGGCTCTTCGCCGTGCCGGGCGAGGGCGCCGACCTCACGCTGCTCCGTGCGGTGCGGGCGGCGGGGCTTCCGCTGACGCTTGCGTCTGGAGAGACCGGCGCATGCATCATGGCCGCGGTGACTGGCGACCTCGTCGAGGCGCCCGGCGCGGCGCTCGGGGGCCGTGGCGTCACGGCGGCGATCGCCGGCCTCGCGCACGCGCTTGCCGACCGTGCGCCCATGGTCTTCCTCACCGACGGCCGCTCCGGGAAAATGCTCGTCTGCAAGGCGAGCCTCACCGTCGAGGCCGACTCCGCTGCGCGCCAGATCGTCGACGCGACGCGGCTCGCCACGACAGAGCCGCGCGGTCCCGTCCATCTGGAGATCCCGGCCGAGATCGCGCGGCAGTGGGCGCCGACCCTCGTGCCGTCGTCCCGACCCGATCCGCCGTCGGCCCCCGATCCTGCCGCGCTGGACGCGGCAGCCCAACTGCTAGCCCGCGCGTCCCGGCCGCTGCTCGTCGCGGGACTCCATTGCCGCTCGACCGGTGTCCAGCAATGGGTCCGCGCGCTGGCGGAGGCGCTGCCGGCGCCCGTGCTGGTGACGTGTCGGGCGAAGGGCGCGCTGCCGGACCCGCATCCGCTGATGCTGGGCGTTCTCGGCGCCGACGCCGTCGACGAGCGCTTGCTGCGACGCGCCGATCTCATCGTGGGCCTCGGGCTCGACGCGCTCGAGCCCGTGCCCGCGCCGTGGTGGTCGACGGTTCCAGTGCTCGCCCTCGGCCCGCCGCGGGCGCTGGACGATTGGTTCCCGGCGGTGGGCGTGTTGGGCGAGGTCGCCGTCGTCCTCGAAGAGCTGGCGCCGCGCCTGCATGACCGCAAACGGGCCGACTGGGACGTGGCCGAGCTCGACCGTCTCAAGCGCGAGCTCGCCGCAGGACCGACCGGGGCCCATCAGGTGCTCGCCCGGAGAGGGATCGTCCGTATCGCGCGCGAGGCGACGCCGGCCGGCACGATCGTCACGGCCGATGCCGGTCCGCATCTGCTGGACGTCGCCGTCTCCTGGCACACCGTCGCCCCGCGCGAGTTCTTGGTGTCGAATGGGCTCGCCACGGCAGGTTTCGCTCTGCCGGCCGCGATCGCGGCGCACCTCGTCCATACCGATCGGCGCGTCGTCTGCTTCACCGGGGCTCGCGGGCTGGCGGCGGCGGCGACCGAGCTCGAGACCGCGGTGCGGCTTGGCGCGTCCATCGTGGTGGTCGTGTTCGACGCAGACGAGTCCGATACGCCCGACCTCATGCGGGTGGCCCAGAGCTTCGGGATAACGGCGTTCGCCGCCGACAGCGAGCCGGGTTTCGGCGAGGCGTTCGGTCGGGCGCTCGGAGCGAGCGGACCGTCGCTGATCAGGGTCTGACCTTGACGGTGACGACCATGAGTGGTAAAAACCGCACAACCGTCTGAGCCGCGAGGGGGTGAGAGCTCTCCCGGTCTCCCAGAACCTTCCCCATCGACCTTGCTGAGTTCAAGGAGTGCACTATGCAAGGAACCTCGCGTCGACACTTTCTCCGCGGCGCTTCCGCCGCGACCGCCGGGATGGCGTCCTGGGTGGCCCTCGGCAAGCCGCCCGCGTTCGCCCAGAAACGCGAGCTGACGTTCCTCAGCTGGAACCACTTCGTGCCTGCCTCCGACGACGAGTTGCGCCGACAGGCCGAGGTCTTCTCCAAGCAGACCGGCGTCACCGTGCGAGTAGACACCATCGCTCACCTCCAGCTTCCGGCGAAACGGGCCGCGGAGGCCCAGGCACAGTCGGGCCACGACCTCATTTTTGTGGGTGGGGCCGACCCATTCCTCTTCGAGAGCCAGCTCGCCGACGTCAGCGACATCATCGACGAGCTCGGCAAGAAGTACGGCGGATGGTACCCGTTCGCCCGGGAGGGATCCCATACGACGTCCGGCTGGAAAGCGGTGCCGTGGTTCTGGATCTCGTTTCCGGCGACGTACAACATGACGCATTTCAAGAGCGCCGGGCTCGAGTACCCCAAGACGTGGGACGAGTTGCTCAAGCACGGTCGGATTCTCAAGAAGCAGGGCAACCCGGTCGGGATCGCCGTCAGCCACTGCGCCGATGCCAATACCACCTTCTGGTCGGTGCTCTGGTGCTACGGCGGTAAGGTGCTCGAGGCCGACGGGAAGACTCCGGCCATCAACTCGGACAAGACTGCGCGGGTGATCGAGTGGTACAAAGAGCTCTACAAGGACGCAATGGAGCCTGAAGTCCTGTCCTGGGACGACGCATCCAACAACCGTTGCATCCTGGCCGGAAAGTGCTCCTGGATTCATAACCCGATCAGCCCCTACAACCTGGCGCTGGCCAAGAGCATGCCGATCGCCGACGAGATCAATCATCACCCGAGCCCGGGCGGCCCGGCCGGCATTCACTCGGCGCCGCCGATCAACGAGGTCGCCATCTGGAAGTTCTCGAAGAACGTCTCGCTCGCCAAGGACTTTCTGAAGTTCCTTTTCCAGAAGGAGAACTACGACGCCTGGATCGTCGCGTCCAACGCCTTCAATCACCCGCCGCTCAAGAACCTGGCCGACCACCCCATCTGGGCGCGGAACCCGAAGTTCGCGATGCTGCCCAAGGAGGCGGAATATGCGCACGAGCGCGGCTGGCCGGCCAAGCCCAATGCCGCCGTCCAGCTCATCCAGGTCAACTACGTCCTGCCCGACATGGTGGCGAAGGCCGTCAACGGCATGCCGACCAAGCGCGCCATGGCCTGGGCCGAGGACCAGGTGAAGCTGGCGGTTCAGGGCAAGCTCAAAGAGAGCGGCGCGTAACGGCAAGGAGCATGGCCATGCGCAGCGCGATCACCCGCCGGCGATTCCTCAAGACCTCCACGGCCGTTCTTGCGGGCACGTCGGTCTCGCTCGGTCGCGCGCCGGCCTTCGCCCAGAAGCGGGAGCTGACGTTCCTCACGAGCAACCACTTCGTCCCGGCGTCAGACGACGAGCTGAGGCGGCAGGCCGAGATCTTCGCCAAGCAGGCCGGGGTGACGGTGCGCGTCGACACGATCGCCTTTCCGCAGCTGTTCGCGAAGCGCGCGGCCCAGGTCGCGTCGCAGTCCGGCCACGATCTCATCATCACGGGCGCGGCCGACCCCTTCCTCTACGAGCAGCATCTGGTCGACATGGGCGATCTCGTCGACTACCTCGGCGGCCGGTATGGCGGCTGGTACGCGTTCGCCAAGGATACGTGTCAGACGGCATCGGGGTGGCGGGCGGTGCCGTGGTACTGGGTCGCGTTCCCGGGGTGCTACAACGAAGTGCACTTCAAGAAGGCCGGGCTGCAGCCGCCGAAATCCTGGGACGAGCTGCTCAAGGCGGGGAAGATCCTCAAGAAGCAGGGCAACCCCGTCGGCATCCCGATCAGCCATTGCACGGACGCCAACATCTCGTTCTGGTCGATCCTGTGGTGCAACGGCGGCAAGGTGCTCGAGGCCGACGGCACGACGCCGGCGATCAACAGCGACAAGGCGGCCCAGGTGATCGAGTGGTACAAGGAGCTGTACCGGGACGCCATGGAGCCCGAGGTGCTGTCGTGGGACAACGCCTCCAACAACCGCTTCCTGCTCTCGGGCAAGGGCTCGTGGATCCACAACGCGATCAGCCCCTACGTCGCCGCCGTCGTGAAGAAGATGCCGATCGCCGACGAGATCAACCACCACAACAGCCCCGGCGGCCCGGCCGGGATCCATTCCTCCACCGGCGTCAACTCGCTGGCGATCTGGAAGTTCTCGAAGAACGTCGCGCTCGCGAAGGACTTTATCAAGTTCCTTTTCCAGAAGGAGAACTACAACTCCTTCATCGTCGGCGGCAGTGCGTTCAACCAGCCCCCGCTCAAGCATTTTGCCGAGCACCCGATCTGGGCGAGTAACCCAAAGTACGCCATGCTGCCGAAGGAAGCCGAGTACGTGCACGAGCAGGGCTGGCCGGCCAAGCCCAATGCGGCGGTGCAGCTCATCATCGTCAACTTCGTCCTGCCCGACATCGTCGCCAAGGCCATCAACGGCATGCCTACCAAGCGCGCCCTGGCCTGGGGCGAGGATCAGATCAAGCTCGCGCTGCAGGGGAAGCTCAAGACGGAAGGGAAGAGCTAGTATGGCCGTCAGCCAGCGTGCGCTCGAGGCGACCGGGCTCCCGCGGCTCGGCCGCCTCGCGCGCGTCCGCGAGTGGTGGGAGCAGGAGCACGTATTCGGCTACAGCCTGATCGTGCCCGCGCTGGCCCTGATCCTGGGCCTCGTCGCCTACCCGTTCGGGATGGCGATCTACTTCAGCCTGTCGGACTACTGGGTCGGGTCACCCGGGCAGTTCATCGGGCTGCAGAACTTCCGAGACATTCTCGGCAACGAGATCTTTCGGCAAACCGTCTACAACTCGTTCGTCTTCTCCCTCATCGCCGTCGTCCTCAAGACGGTGCTCGGTGTCTGGCTGGCGATGCTCCTGTTCCGGAACTTCAAGTTCAAGCGGCTGATCCGGGGCGCCGTCCTGCTGCCGTGGGTCATCCCCACGGCGCTGTCGGTGCTCGCCTGGGGGTGGATGTTCGACTCGCTCTACAGCGTCGTGAACTGGACGGGTATCCACCTCGGGCTCATCAGCCCGCCCGGCCCCAACTGGCTCGGCATGACGAGTTACGCCATGACTGCCGTGATCGCCGTCAACGTCTGGCGGGGACTGCCCTTCTTCGCCATCATCGTCCTCGCCGGTCTCGTCTCCATTCCGCGCGAGTACTACGAGGCAGCCGAGGTCGACGGCGCCAACTCCTGGGGCCGCTTCCGCCACGTCACGCTCCCGCTGCTCAAGCCCGTCCTTGCCGTCGTCGTGCTGTTCTCGACGATCTTCACCTTCTCCGACTTCAACATCGTCCAGGTCCTCACGCGCGGCGGCCCTGTCAACACCACGCACCTGTTCGCCACGCTCGCATACCAGATCGGGCTGACCGGCGGCAACCTCGGCCAGGGCGCGGCCGTCTCGCTCTTCTTGTTCCCGATGCTGGCCGCCATCGTGTTCCTCCAGCTCCGCTATATCCGGAGGGACTGAGGTGGACGTCGGCGTTCGATCGCGCGGAGCAAGGATCCGGTCGACGGCGTTCGGTTACGCGAACATGATCCCCTTTCTCGCGTTCGCGCTGTTCCCGTTCTACTACATGGTGATCACCTCGCTGAAGAAGGACGCCGAGCTCTACAACCTCAAAGCGGTGCCCTTCCTGATCCAGACCGGCGTGATCACCGACCACTATCGCTACCTCTTCTTCAAGACCGAGTTCCTGACCTGGATAAAGAACAGCCTGATCATCAGCGTCGTGGCGACCAGCGTCTCGCTCGTGATCGCCATCCTTGCAGGCTACAGCCTCGCGCGCCTCCGCTACCGCGGCGTCGGAGCGTTCGGCACAGCGGTGTTCATCACGTATCTTGTGCCGCCGACCCTGCTCTTCCTGCCGCTGTCTCAGGTCGTCGTCTGGCTCGGCATCTCGGACACGATCTGGGCGCTGGTCGTGACGTATCCGACCTTCCTGGTGCCCTTCTCGACCTGGCTCCTCATGGGCTACTTCCGGACGATTCCGCGGGAGGTCGAGGAGTGCGCGCTCGTGGACGGCGCGAGCCGGATGCAGACGCTCGTCCGCATCGTCTTGCCGATGGCCATCCCGGGGATCGTCTGCGTGACGCTGTTCGGCTTCACGCTGACCTGGAACGAGTTCACCTACGCGCTGACGTTCGTCTCGCAGACCGCCAACAAGACGGCGGTGGTCGGGGTGACTGCGGACCTGATCCGCGGCGACATCTACTACTGGGGGTCGCTGATGGCGGGCGCGGTGGTGGCGAGCCTTCCCATCGTCGTCATCTACGTCTGGTTCCTCGACTACTACGTCTCGGGCCTCACCGCCGGCGCCGTGAAGGGATAGGACGCCGGACGAGTCTCCCAGGAGCCTCGCGTCGCCTACGCGGCGACGATCGCCGGATCGATGCGCGCCACGACGTAGCCGGCGACCGCCCCGGCGCCGAACCCCGGAGCGAAGATGCGCATCGGTCGGTCGATGACTCCCTCGCGCACAGCGTCGTGGATCGCGATCGGGATGGACGCCGACGACGTGTTGCCGACCTTCTCGATGTCGAAGTAGAGGCGCTCGGGAGCGACGCCCGCGGCCTGCGCGAGCTTCACGACCATGGTCTTGTTGGCCTGGTGGGGCACGATCATGTCGACCGCGTCCAGGAGCGCGCCTGGCGCCCCGTCGGGGCGAGGGAGGCTCCGGAGCTCGTCGATCATCTGGGTGAGATAGCGCTTCACCAGCGCCATCACCTCCGGGCCGTAGACGGTGATGTTGTTGTCGAACTCGGGGTTGGGCCAGATGATCGAGTCCACTTCGCTCATCGGACCGCTCGCGTAGGTCTGGAGCCATTCGAGGTCGGGCGGGGTGCCGGCCGGCGCCGGGCCGACGACGAGCGCCGCGGCGCCGTCGCCGAAGATCATCCGCGACGTCCGCACCGTGCCGATCTTGTCCGAGAACTTCTCGCCGCAGACCACGAGCACCGGGCGGTCGACCTCCTGGAGCAGCCGCACCGCCTCGGCGAGGCCGTACGGCAGGCCGGCGCAGGCGGCGACCACGTCGCAGGAGGCATGGGTCTGGTAGAGGCCGAGCTGCCCCGAGAGCCACGTGGCGAGCGACGGCATCATTTTCGCGCTCGTGCACGAGCAGAAGAGCACGGCCCCGATCTCCTCGGGGCGCCGGCCCGATTTCTCCAGGGCCCGCTGCGCCGCCAGCAGCGACATGTGATCGAGGTCGAGCTCGGTGTAGAGCCGCTCGACGATGCCGGTCTTCTCCTCGATCTCTTTGGCCGTCATCGGTGACCAACAGTACGCGGTGTTCCGGATGAGGTCGTCGTTGGTGCAGACCCGCTCGCCCCGGTACACGGCGAGGGACTCGAGGCGCGGCATGACGGAGAACCTGGCGCGCACGTCGATCGGCGAGAACGGCCGCGCCGGCGGGCGCGACTCGAGGGGCGCCGGCCGGCGGAGTCGCACGCGCCGTCCGCCCTTCACCCGACGGATGAACTGGAGCACGTCGCTGCTGCGCGGCTGGAAGACCACGACGAAGTCGTCGTCGTGCAGCTTGCCCACCTCGATCACGCGCGTCTTCGCGCGGTCCCAGCGGTACTGGTTGTGGAGCACCATTGTCTGGCGCATGAGCGCCTCGACCTCCGGGACCCGGTGGGCGTACTCGATGATGTCGTCCCAGCCGTAGCCCGGATAGTCCGGGTTGTAGGCGAGGAGGTGATACGTGAGGTTCTTCGGGTTGGCGAGGATCTCGGCGACCGTCGGCTTGATCGGCGGCAGCTCGGCGCCAGCGCCCTTCTTGTGGCGGAAAATATCGAGGAGGATGCGCGAGATCTTGTCCTCGGTGCCCTCGTCGAAGCTCGGCGGCAGCGCCCGGTAGCCGGCCTCGATCGCGGCCGTCAGCTCCGTGCCTTCCCAGCCCTTGAAGACCGGCAGGAAGACGTCGTCACGGCTCTTCGGCACATCGCACCAGCGCGTGGGGCGCTTCTCGTACATCGTCATGGCGTACCGGTTGACCCAGAAGAGGTTGAGGGCGAGGTCACGCAGGAGGTCGTACCGCCCGGCGTACTGCCGCGCGTCGACGCGACCGACGATGTCGGTCTCGGTGGGCGCCTTTTCTTCGAAGTCCCGCTTGATGACAGCGGCGAACTGCTCGAGCGTCTGGAAGATCGAGAAGTCAAGCTCGGGGAAGAAGTTGAAGGGGAAGACGATTCGCCCGTAGCGATTGACGACGAACGGCTTCATGGTGTTGCTCCTTCGCGCGCGATTCTAACAGGTATAATGGCTCCATGCCGATCCTGACCGCACGTGACCAGGCCGCTGTCCGCAAGGAATTCGAGCGCATCGCCGGACCCGTGAAGCTCGTCATCTTCTCGCAGGAGCTCACCGCCGCCGAGCTCTGCCAGCAGAACGAGCAGCTCGTGCGCGAGGTCGCCGAGCTGTCCGACAAGATCACGGTGGAGGTGCTCAACCTCGCCATCGACCGCGAGCGCGCCGAGGCGTACGGTGTGGACCAGGTGCCGGCCATCGTCGTCGAAGGCAGCCGCGACTACGGCATCCGCTTCTACGGCGTCCCGCTGGGTTACGAGTTCAGCAACCTCATCGACTCGATCATCGTGGCATCCACCGGCGAGCCGGCGCTGGCCGAGGAGACGCTGGCCTCGTTGCGGGCGCTCGCGTCCGACGTCGAGATCAAGGTCTTCTCGACGCCCACCTGACCCCACTGTCCCCGGGCCGTGCGCCTGGCTCAGCACATGGCGGTGGCCTCGGACCGCGTGCGCTCGACCGTCATCGAGGCGACGGAGTTCCCCGAGCTGTCACGCGCCTATCAGGTGATGGGCGTGCCGAAGGTCGTGATCAACGACCGCGTACAGTTCGAGGGCGCCGTCCCTGAGCGGGACTTTCTCGGCGCGGTGCTCCAGGCGGTGGAGACGCCCTGACGGCTCCGAAACAGAACCTCCGCGCGCCGCAACAGCCCAGGCCATCCAGCTCGCAACATGCCGAATCCGCGCGGCTCCTGTTCGCGTACGGGACGCTGATGCGCGGCTACGCGTTGCATCGCGTGCTCGCGTCGGCCTCGACGTTCGTCGGCGAGGGCCGCGTCCGCGGACGACTGGTCGATCTCGGCCGCTATCCCGGGTTGATCGACGGTGTCGGCGACGTCCGCGGCGAGATCTACCAGCTGGACGATCCCCAACTTCTCGCGGTGCTCGATCGCGAGGAAGGGTACAATTTCGGTCGTCGCCGAGCCACCGTCACGCTCGCGAGCGGCCGGCGCGCGCGCGCGTGGGTCTACCGGTATCGCGGACGTCGGGAGACGGCCGTCCTCATCCCGGACGGAGACTACCGGCGGGCGTACCCGTGCCCCGTCACTCGCTGAACTGGGGAGGAAGCCAATGGCGCTGACCGCGGCTGAGCTCGTCAAAGCTGACCAGGAGCACCTGATCCATCCGCTCCACCACCCCGTCGACAACGCGGAGCCCGTCATCTATGTCCGCGGGCGCGGCGCGACCATCCAGGAGATCGGGGGCCACGAGTACATCGACGGTCTCTCGGGGCTCTGGAACGTCAACGTGGGCCACGGGCGCACCGAGTTGGCCGAGGCCGCGGCGGCGCAGATGAAGGATCTCGCGTACTTCTCCGGCTACGTCGGCTCCTCGAACGTCCCCGCCATCACGCTGGCGAACAAGCTCATGGAGATCACGTACGACAACATGCAGGCGGTGTTCTTCACGTGCGGCGGCGCCGAGTCGAACGAGTCGGCGTTCAAGACCGCCCGCTTCTACTGGAAGGCGCGGGGCAAGCCCGACAAGATCAAGATCATCTCGCGCGAGCAGGGCTACCACGGCGTCACGCTGCAGGCGATGAGCGCGACCGGGATGGGTGCCTACTGGAAGATGTTCGAGCCGCGCGTTCCGGGGTTCGTCCACGTCCAGACGTGCTATCCGTACCGGTTCCACGGAGCAAAGCCGGGCGAGAGCGTCGGCCAGGCGGCGGCGCGGGAGATCGAAGAGGCGATCCTGCGCGAAGGGCCCGACACGGTCGCCGCGATGATCGGCGAGCCGATCCACGGCGGCGGCGGGGTCATCTATCCGACCGACGACTACTGGCCGCGGGTGCGAGAGATCTGCACGCGTCACAACGTGCTCCTGATCGCCGACGAGGTCATCACCGGCTTCTGTCGCACCGGGCGCTGGTTCGCGCTCGGGCACTGGAACGTCAAGCCCGACATCGTCTCGTTCGCGAAGGGCGTGACGTCCGGATACCTCCCGCTCGGCGGCATCATGATCACCAAGGCGATCAAGGACGCCATGGACTCGGTCAAGCCCGAGGATCGCTGGATGCACGCCTACACGTACTCGGGGCATCCGACGTGCTGCGCGGTCGGGGTGAAGAACGTCGAGATCATGGAGCGCGAGCGTCTCTGGGAGAACGCGGCGAAGATGGGCACGCGGCTCCACCAGGGGCTCGAGCAGGCGTTCGGCGACCACCCGAACGCGGGCGACATCCGGGGTGGCAAGGGGCTGCTCGCGGCGGTCGAGCTGGTGGAAGACCGCGTGACCAAGAAGAACTTCGCCGCCGACCGCAAGGTCGCTCCGCGTATCCAGGCCGAGATGATGAAGCGCGGCGTCGTCACGCGAACCCGTCCGGTGGCCGGCGCCCATCCCGCGCCAGGCGACTCGGTCTACTTCGCGCCGCCCCTCGTCGTGACCGAGGCGGAGATCGACCGGCTCGTCAGCGTGACGCGCGACGC
>Ga0066710_100000601_pt1 | contig 22730 bp, 21 predicted proteins | sample GraSoiAngelo_159_FD_79666 | JGI IMG/M metagenome (GOLD analysis project Ga0066710, IMG submission 79666) | Grasslands soil microbial communities from the Angelo Coastal Reserve, California, USA - 14_1009_16_40cm | ecosystem: Environmental > Terrestrial > Soil > Grasslands | place: USA...
CACCTCGTCGACGCCACGAACGGTGCGGGCTGGCTCACGGCGCTGGGCGCGCTCGCGTCGGTTCTGCTGGTGGAGAACCTGCTGCTCTTCGTGTTCAACATGCTCCCGGTCCCGCCGCTCGACGGCGCCTCCGCGATCGGGGGCGTGCTGCCAGAGCGAACGGCGTTGCGGCTCCGGGCGTTCACGTCGAGCCCGGCCTTCTCGATCCTGGGTATCTTCATCGCCTGGCAAGTGTTCCCGCACGTGGTGGGCCCGATCTTCAGCGCGCTCCTCACGCTCGTGCATCCCGCCGACCGCTACTCCTGATCGCGGCGGAGTATAGAGACGCCGGTGGAGCTGCGGGTCAACGGCACGACGATCTTCTATGAGTCGGTGGGCGAGGGCCGGCCGTGGTCACCTCCCCGTCCAGCGCACACTCTTCAGCGACTGGTAGATGCCGGCGAACGTCGGAATCGGCACGAACCCCTCGTAGCCCGCGCGCGTCACGTACACCTGCTGCGGGAAGTAGAGGAAGACGTACGGCGCGTCTTCCATCAGGAGCTTCGAGAGCTCCGCGTAGTGCTTCTTGCGCTCGGCCGTCACGCCGGTGCGGCGCGCCGCCTCGAGCGCCTCGTCCACCCGCGCGTTCTTGTAGTGGGCGAAGTTGCGGCCTTTCCACTGGCTCGAGTGCCAGATGGTGTAGGCGAACGGGTCGGGATCGTGGTGGTTGGTCCAGCCGACGACGATGCCCTCGAACTCGGAGGCGAAGAGCTTTTTGACGAACGTCGGCCAGTCCAGCGGCTCGAGCTGCACCTCGACGCCGACGCGCTTGAGGTACTCCTGGATGATGACGGCCGTGTCCTTCACGCTCTGGTTCGCCTGGTCGTGGCGCACGGAGAAGCTGAACCGCTTGCCGTCCTTGGCCAGCACGCCGTCGGGGCCCGGCTTGAAGCCGGCCTCCGCCAGGAGAGCCTTCGCGCGCGCCGGGTCGTAGGCGTACGGCTTCACGCTCGGATCGAACGCCCAGCTCGACGGCGGGAACTGGCCGGTCGCGACGGCGGCGTAACCCTGGAGCACCTCGCGGACGATGCTCGGCACGTCGATCGCGTGGTAGAGCGCGCGGCGCACGCGAACGTCCGTGAACGGCGCCAGATCCTGACGCCAGCCGAAATACGTGTACGAGGTGTTGTCGGCCGCGAGCACCTTGAGATTCGGCGTCTGCTTGAGCCGCGCCACTTCGGTCAGCGGCGGATTCTCGATGAAGTCCACGCCGCCGGCTCGCAGCTCCTGGAGGAGGACGACGCTGTCGGGGATGATCCGGAAGATCAAGTGGTCGAGGGCCGGCAGGCCGCCGTGATACTCGGCGTTCGCCTCCATCACCAGGCGCTCGCCCCGTCGCCACTCGACCAGCCTGAAGGGGCCAGTCCCGATCGGACGCCGGTTGAACTCGGCGGTGTTGAGATCGGTGCCCTTGAGGATGTGTTCGGGAACGATCCCCGCGCGCGGATTGACGAGCACCGCCAGAAACGACCCCGACGGATAGCGCAGCCGGAAGCGCACGGTATGGTCGTCGATGACCTCGATGGGTCGGACGGCCAGCTCTTCCGGCCGCTTGGGATTCTCCTTCGCCGTCAGCTCGGGGAATCCGGCGAGCGCGTCGAAGTAGGCGCGATGCGGCGTGGTGACCTTGGGATCGAGGACCGAGTAGAACGTGAACGCGACGTCACGGGCGGTGAACGGCTTGCCGTCGTGCCACTTCACGCCGCGCTTGAGCTTGAACGTGTACGTGAGCCCGTCGCGCGACACCTCCCACGACTCGGCCAGGAGCGGCTTCACGTTGAGGCCCTGATCGAGCTCGATCAGGCTGTCGAACAGCGGCCACTCGGCGATGTACGACTGGCCGTCGGTCGCCACGACCGGGTTCAGCGACGTGGCGTCGCCGCTGAGTCCGATCACGAAGTCCTTGCCGGCGGCGAGACTCGCCGTGGGCGTCAGGCCGATGCTAGTGGCGAGCAGCGCGATCAGGATGGGATGGATCACCGTCGGTCCTCCGTGGGTTACGGCGTGCGCCCGCGCAACGTCGGATCCGATGCGTCGCGCAGCCCGTCGCCGAACAGGTTGAATCCCAGCACCGTGACGAAGATGGCGAGCCCGGGGAACGTCGCGATCCACCAGGCCAAGGCCAGGAACTGCCGCCCTTCGACGACCATGTTGCCCCAGCTCGGGAGCGGGGGCTGGGCGCCGAGCCCGAGATAGCTCAGGCCCGACTCGATCAGGATTGTCTGGCCCAGCAAGAGACTGGCCTGGACGATCACGATCGGCAGCGCGTTCACGAGCAGGTGGCGGCCGAGGATGCGCGCGTGCCCGGCGCCGAGCGCCGCGGCCGCGTGGACGAAGTCGCGGTTGCGAAGGCTCAGGCACTCACTGCGCACGATGCGCCCGACCGGCGCCCAGGTGACGAGCGCGATGACGAGCGCGGTGTTGGCGAGGCTCGCGCCGAAGAGCGCCACCACGATGAGGATGAGGAACAGCGCCGGGACGGAGAGGAAGACGTCGGCGGCGCGCATGATCGCGGTGTCGGTGGCGCCGCCGAAGTAGCCGGCGACGCTGCCCACCACGGTGCCCACGACGAGCGCCAGCGCGGTGGCGACGAGACCGATCTCGAGCGAGACGCGGCTGCCCCAGATCACCCGGCTCAGGACGTCGCGGCCGAACCCGTCGGTCCCGAGCCAGTGCGCGGCGCTCGGCGGCTTGAGCCGATTCAACAGCGACTGCGCGGAGTAGCTCTGCGGTGCCAGCACCGGTGCGAGCGCGCCGGCGGTGACCATGACGGCCACGACCACGCCGCCGACGAGGCCTCGCCGGTTGCGTGTGAACCGACGCAAGACCGACGGCCGCTCCGCGTGCGCCTCGGCCGTCACTGATAGGAGATCCGCGGATCGATCACGCAGTAGGCGAGGTCGGTGATCAGATTTGCGGTGATCACGACGGCGGCGACCATGAGGTTGACGCCCATGATCACCGGGTAGTCGCGCTCGAAGACGGCGCCGACCGCCAGGCGCCCGATGCCCGGCCAGGCGAAGACGGTTTCGGTGAGCACGGCGCCGCCGACCAGTGTCGGCAGCGAGAGACCGACCACCGTCACCACCGGAATGAGCGCGTTGCGGAGCGCGTGACGCCAGACGACCTGGCCGCCGCCGAGCCCCTTGGCGCGCGCCGTCCGCACGTAGTCCTGACGCAGCACCTCGAGCAGGCTCGAGCGCGTGAAGCGCATGAACGACGCCATCTGGATCAAGCCGAGCGTCAAGGTTGGCAGGATCGCGTGTCGCACGCGGGCGGTCAGGTCGCCCTCCCGTCCATACTCGCTGAGCCCCGAGGGCGGCAGGAGATGGAAGACCTCGGAGAAGAGGAGGATCAGCATGATCCCGAGCCAGAAGCTCGGAAACGACACGCCGAACAGCGCGACCGCCGAGCCGAGCGTGTCCCAGATCGTGCCGCGCCGAACCGCCGCGAGGACCCCGAGCGGGACGGCGACGGCGAGCGCCAGGGCGAGCGCGCCGAAGGTGAGCTGGATCGTCGGGCCGAGGCGATCGCGGATCAGCGCGGCGACCGGGTCGCCGGTCTTGAACGAGCGCCCGAGATCGCCGCGCAGGGCCGCGCCGGCCCAGCCGAGATACTGCAGCGCGATCGGGCGGTCGAGCCCCAGCCGCTGGCGGATCTGCGCGGCGGCCTCCTGCGAGAACTCGCCGCCGATCAGCACCGCCTCGGGCCCGCCGGGAGCCAGCCGCATGATCGTGAACAGGATGATCGAGACGCCGACGAGCATCAGGACGGCGAAGCCGACGCGCTTGAGGATGTACGTTCTCAGTCCCGGCTCCACGGTTCAGCTCGCGCCGGTGGCGGTGAGACCGCGGATGAAGTGGTCGAGAGCAACACGTGTCGCCACAACTGTCGCCGGGCCCGGAGCGCCACGGGCTAGAGCACGGTCAGGGGAGCGCCGGCGCGACGTCCACGAAGCAGGAGTTGAACGGCGCCGCGCCGGCCGGCGACGTGCGGTCGGCGGTGAGCACGTTGGCGCAGCCGCGCGTGTCGGCTCCGGAGGCGTCCGGCGCGAACCAGGCGCCTTCCTTGATGGAGACGACGCCCGGCGCGATCCGGTCCGTCACCCGCGCCGGGAGCCGCGTGGTCCCCCGCGCGTTGAAGACGCGCACGAGCTGGCCATCGACGATCCCGCGCGCGGCCGCGTCGGCGATGTTGATCCACACGTCGTCGGAGTCGGCCCGCGCGAGGATCGGCTGGTTACCGTGGATCGAATGCGTGCGGGCGCGCGACTTGGGCGTGACCAGGCTCAACGGATATCGCGCGTCGGTCGCGTCCGCGATCCACGTCGGGATCGGCGGGATGACGCCGAGCCCGTAGGGATCGGGCTTCGCGGCCAGGCTCATCGAGTAGATCTCGATCTTCCCGGACGGCGTGGTGAACGGATGGTGCTCGGGGTCGCGGATCTCGCGCGCGAAGGCGACGGCGTCGTCGGGGGCCGGCAAACGCGCCAGCCCGCGTTCGCGGAACGTGTCGAAGTCGTCGATCACACCGCCGGTCAGCTCGCGCAGCCACTCGTCCTCGGTCTTGTCGTTGTACCCGCTGATCCCGAGCCGGCGCGCGAGCTCGCTGCAGATGTCGAAGTCGTTCCGGCACTCGCCCATCGGCTCGATCGCCTGCTTCATGAAGATCGCGTAGTGACCTGCGCCGGCCCAGGGCGTGTGGACGTCGTTACGTTCCCAGAAAGTGGTCGCCGGCAGCACGATGTCCGCATGCCGCGCCGTCGGCGTCATGAAGTTGTCGTGGACCACCATGAACTCCAGGCGCTGGGCGGCGTCCGCGATCCGGCGCACGTTCGGGGCCTGGTTGAAGAGGTCGCCGGCCACCGAGTAGATCAGCTTGATGTCGGCCGGGTAGCCGCCGGCCCGGCCGCGATCGAGGAGATCGGCGAGCATCGACGAGGCGACACGCGCCCCGGTCGGATTGGTCCCGGCCGGCAAGAGACGGATCCCGCAGCGTCCGGTCGCGCCGTTGCTGGTGCCGGAGTTGCCGCCGGGAATCCCGACGTTCCCCGTCAGCGCGGCGAGCGCATAGGCCGCGCGGTGGAACTGCTCGCCGTGGATCGTGCGGCCCGGCGCATAGCCGCAGTGGAGCGCGGCCGGCTTGCTGGTCGCGAACTCGATGGCGAGCCGCTCGAGCGTGGCGGCCGGCATCCCGGTGATCTTCTCGGCCCACGCGGGCGTCTTCCGGACGCCGTCCGCCTCGCCCATGAGGTAGGCGCGGTACGACGCGCCCGCCGGCGCGGCCGGCGGCAGGTGCGCCTCGTCGAAGCCAAGCACGTAGCGGTCGAGGTAGGCCTGGTCTTGCAGCCCGTGGCTCGCGATGACGTAGGCCATGGCGATCAAGGCCGCGGCGTCCGTGGAGGGACGGATGAAGACGTGCTCGTCGGCCAGCTGGCGGCTCGAGCGCGTCTGGCGCGGGTCGACGCAGACGATGCGCACCCCGTGGTCCTTGGCGCGCTTGAGGTACTGCATGGTCCCCGTGCCGAACGTGCCGTCGCCCGGGCTCCAGCCCCACATCACGATGAGCCGCGAGTTGACGTAGTCGATGGGCTCGCGCCCGGCGCTCTTGTACTCCGCCTTGGCGCCGTAGGTCTGCTTGACGGCGAAGATCTCGGCTTCGGCCGAGAGGTTGCTCCAGAGCTCGGTGCAGCCGCCGAACATGTGCATGAGCCGCTGGCTGACGCCGCGGCCGTGCAAAGTCGACAGGCTGCCGGTGCGCGAGCAGTCGAGGATCGCGGCGGGCCCGTACGTGGCGCGGACACGGAGCATCTGGCGCGCGACCTCGTCGAGCGCCGCGTCCCAGGTGATCCGCTCGAACTGTCCCGAGCCGCGCGGGCCGGTCCGCCGCAGCGGACGCATCAGACGGTCGGGATGGTTGACCCGCTCGAGCTGGCCGAAGCCTCGCACGCACGCGTGGAGCGGCGGCATCTCCGGCGTCCAGCGGCGCGGATCGGTGCTGATCTTGACGATGCGCCCATCGCGCACGTGCGCGTTGACGGCGCACCGGCCACCGCAGTTGTGGCCGCACGTGCTGGTCACGACGGTCTCGCCCGGCTTGGCGGCGACCCGCGGCGCTTCGTAGAGGATCCTCGCGCGATTCACGGCCACCACCCTATCAAGTTTCGAGCCGAGGCGGAACTCGGGAGTTCGGCAAGAACCATAGGGAAGCAGGAGTCTAGCAGGAAAAGACCTGGTATCCCCATAGGTAATCCGCCTATCTCGACGGCCACCCACGCTCGGTGAATACTCTGAGGCGCCTATGGACTCGGAGCTGACGCGGCAACTCATCCGACTCCGACTCCAGGATGGTCGTCTCCCACGTGACCGCGCGGTTGAACTTGGGTTCGGGCCAGGCAGCGGGCAAGCGTGCGACGGGTGCGGTGCTGCGATCACGGCGCATCAGACAATGACGCTGAGGCTCGACGCGGCGGATTGGAGCGAGATCCGGTTCCACGATGAGTGCTTTCAGATCTGGGAAATCGAGAGACTGAAGGACCCGCACCCAGGCCGCCCGGGCTCAACTTCAGCCAAGAAAGATCGGGCGGCGTCGGAAGGAGAGCGGTCCATGAGGCGACGACTGGCTTCCTTGATCCTGTGCGGCGGCGTCGCCGTGCTCGGCTCCGCCTGCGCGACGAAGAGCTTTGTAGAGACGCAGGTCGGTGCGACGGAGAGCAAGCTCACCCAGCAGATGTCCGCGACCGAGACGAAGCTGCGTGAAACGGCGGATCGCGCCGGGGAAAACCGCCGCGCGGTCGACGTCGCCGATCAGCGGCTCAATGGCCTCGACTTGCGGGTGAGTGAGGCGGGCGCCCGCGCGAGCAGCGCCGAGACACGGGCGGATCTGGCGACGGGGGCCGCGCGTGATGTCGAAGCCCGGCTTTCGCAGCGCCTCGCGAGTCGCAACCGGTACAGGCTCCTGGACACGAAATTCGTCTACTTCGACTCCGGTCAGACTGAAATCCGAGGCCAGGACGTCAACGAGCTCGAGGACGTGGCCAAGGCTCTCGCCGCGGATCCCAACGCGATCCTCGAGCTGCAAGGCTATGCCGACTCGCGCGGGAGCGACCGATACAATCGCGAGCTCGCCCGCGAACGCGGGGAGGCCGTGGTGCGCTATCTCGTCCAGCGTCACGGCATCGAGCTGCGCCAGGTGAGGGCGATCTCCATGGGCAAGGTGGTGCTGGGGGCTGGCGAGAAGGTAAGTCCGGAGACCCTCGCCAGGGCCCGGCGGGTGGACATCCGGCTGCTCGCCCCGTGGTCCTCCTGGGAGGATGCCCAGGGCCAGATCGCGCCGACCGCCCCGGAGCAGACAGTGACACCCATCCCCGCACCGCGAGAACCCGCGACGATCTCCGCTCTGCCCGGTCAGGCGGAACCCGTGCAGCCGCCTCAGGAGTCACGGACTTATGTGCCGGCCCGGGAGCGTTTGCCCGAGTTCTTGAAGACCATCACGCCGAAGGATCTCGGCGGCGAGGACCGCTAGCCGGCTCAGCCGATTTGGTATCGCTTCATCGCCGCCTGATCGAACGCGAGCCCGAGCCCCGGCTTCTTCGGCACCACGAGCTGACCGCCTTCGATGGGCGGCGTTTGCTCGTAGAGATTCAAGGTCCACGGCATGTACTCGACGGTGAGCCCGTTCGGGATGGCCGCCACCAGGTGGACGTGGATCTCCGGCACCAGATGGCTCACCACCGGCAGGTTGAACGCCTCGGCCATGCCGGCGACCTTCATCCACTGCGTGATGCCGCCCACGCGCAAGAGGTCGATCATCACGATGTCGATCGAGCGGTGCTCCAGCAGATGGCGGAAGGGCACGATGCCGTAGTGATACTCGCCGGCGGCGATCGGCGTCGTGAGCGCGTCGGCGATGCGGGCCATGCCGGGATAGTCGTCGTGCGTGGTCGGGTCCTCGAGCCAAAAGAGGTGATAGGGCTCGATGCGCCGCCCGACCTCGATCGCCTGGTTCACGCTCCAGAGCTGGTTGATGTCGCACATCAGGTCGATGTCGGGCCCGATCGACTCGCGCATGACGCGCACGCGCTCGACCGACGCGGCCACGGTGGGCTCGCTCCCGCACTGCATCTTCATCTGACGGAACCCCATGTCTCTCAGGCGCGGCCCGGCCTTGGCGAGATAGTCGATCGGATGCGGACGCATCAAGGCACCGCTCGCGTACGTCGCCACGCGGTCGCGCAGGCCGCCGAGTAGGGCGCACACGGACTGGCCCATCGCCTTGCCCTTGAGATCCCAGCACGCGATGTCGACGGCCGACAGCGCCAGGGCAAAGATGCCGCCCGGGCCCGAGCTGCCGGCCGCGCGCCGGAGCTTGGCGGTGATCGCCTCCACCTGAGCCGGATCCTCACCGAGGGTGAGCCGCGCGAGCTCGTCGACCGCCGTCTTGAGCGCCGGGGTGAGCGCGCCGCCGAAGAACGTCAGGCCGAGACCCACCGCGCCCTGGTCGGTGCCGAGCTCCAGGGTGACGAACTCGCGCGTGTCGGTAGGCGCGGGCAGGCCCACCACGAGCGGGTTGTCGGCCGGCGTGCGCAGCGCGCGGGTGGTCACGTGCGTGATTTTCATCGGAGTCTCCTTCGAGGTTGTGGTCGCCTACAATACTCTTCCGTGAACATTCAATCCATCAAGGGTCTGGTTCAGCCCGACCGGGTCCACCGCGCCGTCTACACCGACCCCACCCTGTTCGAGCTCGAGATGGCCCGGGTCTTCGGGCGCGCGTGGCTGATCCTCGGCCACGAGAGCCAGGTCCGGAGCCCGGGCGATTTCTTCACGACGCGCATGGGGCGCGAGCCCGTCATCGTGACGCGCCACACCGACGGCTCGGTGCGCGTTCTGGTCAACCGCTGTGCTCACCGCGGCGCACGCGTGTGCGAGACGGCGGCCGGCACGACCGCCGAGTTCGTCTGCGCGTATCACGGGTGGACCTACGGCACCGACGGCCGCCTCGCACGCCTGCCGCTGCCTGACGGCTACGCGCGTCCGGCCGGTGAGTCGATCGGCGGCGGCCTCGCCCGTGTGCCGCGCGTCGAAGCCTATCGGGGATTTCTGTTCGCCTCGCTCGCCGAGCACGGTCCGACGCTCGCCGAGTTTCTCGGCCCGCTGCGGACGTCGTTCGACGATTTCGTCGAGCGCGCGCCGGATGGCGAGGTCGAGGTGGCGGGCGGCGTCTTCAAGCACGCCTATCAGGGGAACTGGAAGCTCGTGCTCGAGAACCACAACGACACCGTGCACCCGGCGTTCGTGCACGCCTCCTCCATCTGGGCCGCGCGCCAGGAGCCGGCAGCCGCCGAGGGCGCGTACTCGGAGATCGGCGTGCGCCAGATGCTCCAGAACGGCGCGCCGTGGGAGGTCTGGGAGAACACCGGGCTTTGGGTCGCCGGCTACGGACATTCGTGGATGGCCGACTATCACGACGACAGCCGGCTCGTGGCGGCCCTGGCGCATCCGGCCTTCGCGGAGTACCGCGCCGCGCTGGAGCAACGTCTCGGGCCCGAGGGCGCGGCGCGCGTGCTGGGCGAGCTGCGCTGGAACAGCATCGCCTATCCCAACTGCTCCTTCATGAGCCAGTTCCGCCAGCTTCGCGTCGTCCATCCCATCGCGGTGGACCGAACCGTCGTGTACGCGTACTCGTTCAGGCTCAGGGGCGCGCCGGAGCGGATGTTCCGCGACACCATCGCGTTCTCGAACGTCGTCAACGGGACGGCTTCGCCCGTACTCACCGACGACCTCGAGGTGTACGAGCGCACTCAGCAGGGGCTCGGTGCGCGCGGCTCCGACTGGGTGTTTCTCGGGCGGGGGCAGGGTAGGGACTTGCCGGATCGCGAGGGCACGCGCCGGGGTCGGAGCGGGACCAGCGAGGTCCACATCCGCAACCAGTTCGCCGCCTGGCTCGAGTACATGACGGCCGAGTCCTGAGATGCGCGCGGCGGACGACGTCGAGCTGCGCTCGGAGATCGAGCAGTTTCTCTATCACGAGGCCTGGCTGCTCGACCAGGGGCGGCTCGACGAGTGGCTCGGCCTCTTCACCGACGACGCGACGTACTGGATTCCGCTGCAGGCGAATCAGGCCGATCCGCTGACCACCTCGTCGATCGTCTACGACGACCGCCGCCTGCTCGAGGTCCGCGTTCGCCAGCTCCGGCACCCGCGCGCGCATGCCCGTATTCCCGCTCCGCGCACCGTGCATCAGGTCGGGAACGTCAGCGTCGTGGACGCCGCCGAAAGCGGCGACGTGCGTGTGGGCTCCACGCTCGTGCTGGTCGAGTACCGCCGCGAGCGGCAGCGCGTGTGGGGCGCGCTGGTCGAGCACCGCCTGCGGCGCAGCACCGAGGGCTTGCGGATCGCCGCGAAGCGCGTCGACCTCGTCAATTCGGAGGCGGAGCTGGACGGCATCGTGTGTTTGTTTTGATGGCGAGCCCCGACATCGCCCCCCCTGGCTCTCGCTCGATTGGTCTTGCGATGCTCCTGGCGATGCTTGCGCTCTGGCAGATCGCGACTCGATTCGACCATCCCGACTTCATCCTGAGCCCGGCGGAGATCGCACGGCACGTCGTCGAGGCGCTCCGGTCGGGTGAGCTCCTGCCGCATGTCGGCGCGAGCCTTGCCCGTTCGCTGCCCGGTTTTGTCATCGGATCGCTGATCGGAGTGGGGCTCGGGCTCCTGGCGGGTGTCGTGCGGAGCCTGGATCAGCTCCTGAGCCCGGTCGTGTTCCTGACATATCCGGTGCCGAAGATCGTCTTTCTGCCGATCGTGATGCTCTGGGTCGGGATCGGTGACGTCTCGAAGATCGCCGTCATCGCGCTCGCGTGCTTCTATCCGTGCTTCATCAACGCCTACTACGGCGCGCGCGGCACGTCCACGATCATGGTGTGGAGCGGTCTCAACATGGGGGCGCGCCGCTCGCAGACCTTCCGGAAGGTCGTGGTGCCGAGCGCGCTGCCGCTCGTGTTCGCCGGGCTTCGGGTCTCGCTGGCGCTCTCGTTCGTCCTGCTCTTCTCGACCGAGATGATCAACGCGCGCTCCGGCCTCGGATTCCTCATCCGCCAATCGGAGTCCAGTCTGAGATTCGATCTGATGTACGTCGCGATCGTCGCGGTCGCGGCGCTCGGCTACGCCAGCGATCAGATGCTCCTGCTCGTCCGAAGGCGGGTCCTCGCCTGGCAGGACGCCACGAGCCGATGAGCGTCCTGTGGTCGGACCCGGCGTCCGTGGTCCGCCGCGTGGCGCTTCTCGCGGTCGGGCTGGTCGCGTGGGAGACGGCGGCCCGCAGCGGCTGGTTCAGCCCGCTCATCGTGCCGTCGATCGCGCGCATTGGCTCCCAGCTCGGGCTGCTGGCGACCCGGCCCGAGTCGCTGGTCGAGGCGTGGTATTCGCTCGCCCGGGCGCTCGGCGGCTTCGCGCTCGCGGCCGTCGTGGGCGTCGCCCTCGGCGTGCTGATGGGGCGTTCGGCGCTGGTCGCTGCCGCCCTGGGTCCGCTCTTCTCGTGGACCTATCCGATCCCGAAGATCGCGTTGTTCCCGATCTTCATCTATCTCTTCGGTATCGGCAGCCTCTCCAAGGTGCTGTTGATCTTCCTGGAGTGTCTCTACCCGATCGTGATCACGACGCAGGCGGGGGGCCGCGCCGTGAACCGCGTCCTCGTCTGGTCGGCCGCCAACATGGGCGCTTCGCGCGCGCGCATTCTCGGGAGCGTCGTCGTCCCGGCGACGGCGCCCTTCATCTTCGCCGGCTTCCGGATCGCCCTGCCCATCGCGATGATCGTCGTGATCATCACCGAGATGATCAGCTCGGCCGACGGGCTCGGCTACATGGTGATGTACTCGCTCGCCTCGTTCAAGACGGACCGCATGCTGGCGGTCGTGGTCGTCATCGCGCTCATCGGCGTCGCGCTCGATCGCCTGGTCGTCCGCCTTCGCGATCGGCTCGTGCGCTGGGACCGTCTCGACTCGTACTACGCGGAGTAGCGCCGCGTTCACCGGCGCTCTATCGCGGCAAATATCCCAGGTCGACCATCTCGTCGACGTTGACCGGCTTCTCGAGCCATCCGAGCTTCTGGTGCATGAGGACGGCGAGCTTGCGGAGGCTGGCGACATCGACCCGGCCGCTGGGATCGCGCTTCCAGTCGGCATTTTTGAGATAAATCTCGAGGGGGGTACGGACGAAGCCGGCCTTGTGCAGATCGCGCTTGGCCTGCTCCGTGTTGGCCAGATAGTAGCGGGTCACCGCGACGTAGTCGGCGAGGAACGCGCGCACAGCGTCGGGCTGAGCCTTCAGGAACTTCTCGCCGAACCACACGTCGAGGAGCTCGTGATCGTAGCCGACCGCCTTCACGGCCGTGAAGAGCGTCCGCAGGCCGCCCTTCGCGACCTCCGCGGAATAGAACGGCTCCACGAAGGTACCCAGGTTGACCTTGTCCGAGCGGACCGCGGCACCCATGGCGGGAAAGGCGATCGGCACGACCTTGACGTCCTTGTCGGGAACGAGCCCGACGTTGAGCAGCGCGGCGCGCACCCAGAGATCCGTCGCGGTCTTGAAGCCGAGGACGCCCGCGGTGCCGCCCTTGAGGTCCTTCACGCTCTTCACGAGCGCCTCGTCTCGGACCACGTACGCCGTCGTGAACCATGCCTTGCCGTCCGCCTCGAGGCAGATCCCGGCGGTGATCTTGATGTCCAGGCCCTGGGCGCGCGCGAAGATCACGGCGAGGCCCGGGGCGGTGCCGCCGTCGAGCTCGTTCGCGAGGTACGCCTGGAAACGCTCCGGGTTGCCCTGGAACGAGACGAGCTTGAGGCGATACTTCGTTCCCTGGCCGGGCGCTAGATCGGGCCGCGCCGCCATGAGCCACGCCTGCTCCTCGGCGGCGAAGCCGTGGCCGAAGCGAATCAGGGGCGGATCGGCCGCGTCAGCGGAGAGCGGCGTGACGGCCAGCAGGCCGGCCAGACAGACGAGGCCGAGGATCATCCGGCGGTTCACGATGGCTTCTCCTCTCGGATCAGGTCCCAGATTCGATTGCGGCACTCCAGAAATGCGATCGACTTCCGCACCGCGACGCCGCGCGGCCGCGGCAGCTCGATCGCGACCTCTTCGCGGATCCGCGCTGGACGGGCGCTGAGCACGACGACGCGGTCGCCCAGATAGACCGCCTCGTCGATGTCGTGGGTGACGAAGAAGATCGTCTTCCGCGTCCGTTCCCAGATGGCGGTCAGCTCCTCCTGCATCGTCTCCCGCGTCTGCGCGTCGAGCGATCCGAACGGCTCGTCCATCAGGAGCACCTCGGGATCGAAGGCGAGCACGCGGGCGAGCGCCACCCGCTGCTTCATCCCGCCGGAGAGCTCGGCCGGTAGGTGATCGCGGAACTCCGAGAGCCCGGTCAGCTCGAGATACCGGTTCACGACCGCGGTTCGCTCCGCCGCCGGCGCGCCGCGCACCTCGAGGCCCCAGCCGACGTTGCCGCTCACCGTGCGCCACGGGAAGAGCGAGAACTCCTGGAACACCATGCCGCGATCCGGCCCCGGCCCGACGACCTCGCGGCCGTGAACGCGGATCTGTCCGGCGTCACACGGAATGAACCCCCCGAGGACGTGGAGCAGGGTGCTCTTGCCGCACCCGCTCGGGCCGACGACCGTGACGAACTCCCCGTCGGCGACCGCCAGGCGCGCGAGGTCGAGCACCTCGCGCGTTCGCCCGTCGCGCGCGTACGCTTTTCGAAGCCCCACGACTTCCAGTGCGGGCGCGCTCATCTCAGGCCGGCTCGCCCCGAGGGGGCCAGGCGAGCAGACGCTCGAGGGCTGCCCGCGCCCGCTCGGGCGACCGGCCTTCGCGCCGGATACGACGGTTGCGGAGCCAGCAGGCCAGCTTGCCGGTGAGCTGGCCCTCCTCGCCGACCTCGCGCGACAACCGGACGATCGTCTCCACCCGCCGCTGGCGGCGCACGACGTAGCGCGTCAGGGCCTCCCGCACGTCCGTCTCGCCGCGGACGGCCCTCGACAGCTCCTCGGCGAGGACGGCGGCATCTTCCATCGCCATACCCGCGCCCTGGCCCATGTTCGGTGTCAGGGCGTGGGCCGCGTCGCCCAGGAGCGCCACGCGGCCGCGAGCCCAGGCGGCCTGGCGAACCTCTTCGATGTCGGTGCACACGACGCCATCGGTCGACGTGAGCTCGCCGAACGCCCGCTGCACCCGCCCGTCGGTGAGCTCGCCGAACAGGCCTCGGAGCGCCGCCACGCTCTCGAGCGCCCACGAGCGACTCTCCAGCGGAGAATTGAACGTCGTCCACACGTAGAGCTGACCGCCGCCGATCGGGACGAGCCCGACGCGCTTGCCGTGTCCGAGGAACTCGGTGAAATGCTCGAGCCCGCCCACGTTGGGCACGACAAAGCGATGCGATCGGTAGCCGAGGTACACGGGCTCGTTCGGTCCGAAGAATTGCGCGCGCACCGTGGATCGAATCCCGTCGGCGCCGACCAGGACCTCGGCGCCGAAGACCTCGCCGCGCTCGGTCTCGACGCGCACCCCGTCCTCGCCGGCCTCGAGCGCGACGATGCGTGTGTCGAGATGGACGGTGCCGGCCGGCAGGCCGTCGTACAGGCACTCGTGCAGGTGCGCCCGGTGACACAGCGCCCCGATCGCGAGGCGTCCCTCGGCGTAGAGCGGGCGGTAGTCCCGGGTCGCCAGCTGTCGTCCACGGTGGTCGAAGGTGTCGCGCGCGAGGTAGGGCGCGCTTCGAGACCGCACGCACGGCGCCAGGCCGTTGGCCTCGAGCACGCGCATCGCGTTCGGATTCATGATGATCCCGGCGCCGACCGTCGCCAGCTTCGGCGCCCGCTCGAGCACGACGACGGGGAGCCCCGCCAGCCCGAGCTCGCGTGCGAGGGAGAGCCCGCCGATCCCGCCGCCCACGACGATCGTGGAAAGGGGCATCGGCGAGCGGCGCTCAGGTCGCGAGGCCGAACAACGAGGTCAGCCGCTTCGACTCGACCATGCCCGCCATTGCCTCGTCGGGCGGGCGGCGCTCGAAGCGGCTGGCCGCGTCGAGAACTTTCGGCATGAGCGTGAGATCGCCGACGGTGTTGAGGAAGACGCCGGGCAAGCCGAGCACCCAGTGCACGGCGCGGTCGATGTCCGCCTGGTCCTCGAGCGGCTGGTACCACGTGGTATGCGTCCGGTCCGACGTCGCCCACGGGCCGCGCGCGATCGACTTGATGATCTGCACGGCGACGTTGCGCTCGCGACAGATCGCGGCAATTTCCTCGAAGCTCCGGCGATACCGCTCGTTCTCGGCCATAAAAAAATTGTAGGGGAGGAGAACCGAGTCGAAGTCGAAGCGCGTGAGGCTCCGCCGGTGCATGGCGGCGATGGTCCAGCCGTGACCGGTCACGCCGATGAACCGCGTGAGCCCCTGCTGGCGGGCCTCGATCGCCGCCTCGAGCACACCGTCCGGTCCCATCGCCTGATCCCAGTCGTCCGGGTGGCCGAGCGAGTGCAGCTGGATCAGATCGACGTGGTCGACGCGCAGCCGGTCGAGCGAGCGATGGATGTCCTCGCGGCCCTCCTTCGCGGTCCGCGAGCCGGTCTTCGTCGCCAGGAAGAAATCGTTCCGGTGACGCGCCATCCACGGTCCGATGCGCAGCTCGGAATCGCCGTATCGCGCGGCCGTGTCGATGTGGTTCACGCCGTAGCGCAGGAGCGCGTCGAGCGCGCGGTCGGCATCGGCCTGACTCGCGCGCGCCAGCGCGGCGGCGCCGAAGAGGGTGACGCTGCTGAGGTGGCCGGTTCTGCCGAAAGGTCGCCGCTCGATCATCTCTAAACCTCCGGGCGGTATATTACCCTTTCGTCGCATGCGACGAAGGTCTGATAGCTGATGCTCGGCGCCTCTGCTACTCCGGCGGTCGGAGGAATCTACGATGAAGATCGTTGCGATCGGGCTTCTGGCATTGCTCGCGGCTGGGTCGGCTGGATGCGGTGCCGCTCGAGAAGCTCAACAGGCCGCGGCGAACGCGCCCACGGCCAACGTCGCCGGCACGTGGACGGGTAGCGCCGGCACCGGCGGTGTGTTCATGCCCGTGACGATGACCCTGGCGCAGACCGGGACCAGCGTCTCGGGCACCATCAGTGTCGGCGGGCGGACTGATCTCTCCGGTCCGATCAAGGGTACCGTCCAGGGCGAGCTCTTGAATCTCACGCTGCCGGCGGTGAGGCTCGGGCAAATGATGGTCAAGCAGCAGAACACGATCACCGGCGAGGTCGCGGGCGGGATGCCCGTCACACTCCGGCGCGCGCAGTAGGTCGAGAGGCAGCGGCCGAGGGCGTCGACCGCCGGCCACTGCCTCTTCGATCCGCGCCAGCCCGCACCGGGACTCCTGGAACCGTTACCGCGGCGCGGGCGTGTACTTCCCGGTCAGCTGCGGCGTCGTGCCCTCGAGCTTCTTTTCCTGACGGTCGAGCCGGGTCTCCCGGCCCCAGGTCCGCTTGAGGTCGTCCCGGATGTTGAAGCGCAGCCGGCCGAGCCCCTCGGTCTCGATCTCGATGCGATCGCCGTTCTGGAAGCCGCTGAGCCCGCGATGGTTCGTGCCGGTCGCGATGACGTCGCCGGCGTCGAGGGAGTGGATCGAGGTGACCCACTCGATGCAGCGCGGAATCTTGTGGGCCATGTCGCTCGTGTTGTAGTTCTGCTTGAGCTCGCCGTTCACCCAGAGCTTGACCTGGAGCCGGTGCGGATCGGCGATCTCGTCCGCCGTCACGATGTACGGCCCGATCGGGCAGAAGGTGTCGCGCGACTTCATCTGGTAGAAGGTGTTGCCGCTCGGCGGCAGGCCGCGGGCCGAGCCGTCGATGAAGTTCATGTAGCCGAAGATGTAGCTCATCGCCTGCCCGGCACTGACCGCGTTCGCCTTCTTGCCGATGACCAGCGCCATCTCGGCTTCGCCCTCGAAGATCGTCGCGGGCGCGTCGGGGAGGACCATCGTGTCGCCGTCGCCGATGACCGAGTTGGGCGACTTATGGAACGCGTTGATCGGCGCGGGCTCCGAGCGCGTCCCGTCCTCCATGTAGTTCACGGCCATGGCGACGATGTTGTAGGGCTTCGGCAGGGGGGGCCTGATCCGAACCTGGCTGACCGGCTTGCCCTGGCCGCGCGCGGCCGCGCCTTCCAGGCGCCCTTTGTAGTCGGCGAACCGCTCGATCAAGCCGGTTATCAAGTTGTGCGGCCCGGTGTGCGGTATGTCCTTCACCGCGTCCGATACGTCGACCACGGCATCGCCCTTGAGCACCCCCAGCCTGAAATCGTCGAAGAAGAGCAGCTTCATGGTCCCCTCCTGCGGGTTGGTCTAACGCCAGGACTATAGCAGCGTTCGCCCGCCCTTGGTCTCATCCCGCTGCCAGGGAAGGGAGTGTACGCTCTCGTGCCATGATCTTCACCTTCTTCGTCTTGCTCACCGCCCTGTCTCTGTTCGTGGGGATGGTCGTGCTCCTGGAGGTGGGCCGCCGCATCGGCATCCGACGCAGGCAGAGGGATGCGGAGGGCGCTCGGGAGGGCGTCGGCGCGGTCGAGGGGGCGATCTTCGCGCTGCTCGGGCTGCTCATCGCCTTCACGTTCTCGGGGGCGGCGGCGCGCTTCGACCAGCGCCGTCATCTGATCGTGGAGGAGACCAACGCGATCGGGACCGCCTATCTGCGGGTCGATCTGGTCGCGCCCGACCTACAGTCGGCTCTTCGGGAGAGCTTTCGCCGGTACCTCGAGGCGCGGCTCGACGTCTACCGGAAGATTCCGGACATGCCCGCGGTCGAGGCCGCGCTCGCGGAAGTGAATCGCCTGCAGAAGGACATCTGGCGCCAGGCCGTCGCGGCCACGCGCGCGCCCGGCTCTCATCCGAACCTCACGATACTGATCCTGCCGGCGCTGAACGCGATGTTCGATATCACGACGACCCGGACGCTGGCGACCCGCTTCCATCCGCCGAGGATCATCTTCGCGATGCTCATGGCGCTGGCGCTGGCGGCCGCGCTCCTGGCCGGTCACGGCATGTCGACGGCGAAGACGCGCAGCTGGACGCACGTGCTGGGCTTCGCGGCCGCGATGGCCGCGTCGCTCTACGTCATTCTCGAGATCGAGTACCCGCGCCTCGGGCTCATCCGCGTCGATAGCTTCGACCAGGCCCTCGTCGAGCTTCGCGAGCTCATGAAGTGAGGCCGGGCGCGGCGCCCGCGGGGCGCCGTCAGAACCGGTAGCGGATACCGGCTTCCAGGATGTTCGAGCCGCTGTGCCCGAACAGGCCCCACGCACCGGAGCGATGGTGGATTCGGGTGACCAGGCTCCAGGGCGATTCCGGGATGGCGAACGTGACCTCGAGAAGGATGTAATTCAGCAGCTGCGAGTTGCCGCTGTTCGTCGGATCGGCCTTCTCGAGCGCGGGAATCTCGGTCGCCCACGAGAGGCCCTCGCCGAGCGCGACGCTCGTCTCGATGTAGCGATTCCACGGGAACACGACCCACCGGAGATTCAGGGACCCCGTGAATTCCCAGTGGTCCTGCTCGCCGAAATGCTTGAGGACTTGCAGCTCGCCCTCCAGGCGCATGTACCGCGTCCACTCCGCGAACTGCTTGGAGACCGAGACGCCGAACGTGTACGAGTCCTTCAGATCGAGCCGAGCCGGGATCTCGAGGAGCTGGCTGCCCGAATACACGCCGCCGACGAGCGTCGTGTACCAGGGATTCGCCGATTTCGCCTCCGCCGCTCGTTCCTCGTCTGGTTTTTCGGCCGGCTTCTCCTGGGCCGTTGCCGGCAGCGACGCAAGGACCGTCCCGCTGAGGACGGTCGCGAAGAGGAGCGTGGTCCACGGATTGGTGCCGCGCATCGCTGGTTGGCTCTGCGCATCCTAGCAGAAGGGCTCGCCACAGCAGAAGCGCCGTCGCTCCGGACCCGGCCTCGACTGGACAAGGCCGAGGGCACGCCCTATCCTCGCCCTGCGAATCAAGGAGGTCGGGATGACCCACCCCGTTGAGATCTCTCTCCGGATCCCGGGCACCTCGCCGATGCCGGAGCTGATCCGGCTGATCCACGACATCGAGGCGGCCGGCTTCGACGGCGCCGGAATCCTCGACAGCCAGCTGCTCTGCCGCGACACGTTCGTCACGCTCGGACAGGCGGCGACGCAGACGTCGCGCCTGGCCTTGTTCCCGGCCGTGACCAATCCGTTCTCACGGCACGTCTCGGTGCTGGCCAGCGCGATCCAGACCGTCGCCGAGCTCGCGCCGGGGCGCACCAAGGTCGTGATCGGCACGGGCTACACCTCGGCGAGTACGATCGGCCGCAAGCCGGCGACGCTCGCCGAGATGCGCGCGTGCATCGAGGACCTGCGCCAGCTCCTGTCCGGACAGGCCGTCGACTTTCACGGCACGCCCGGCCGCCTCGCGTATGCCACGGGTCGACCGGTGCCGCTCCTGATGGCGGCGTCGGGGCCCAAGGCCATCGAGCTCGCGGGCGAGGTCGCCGACGGCGTGATGCTGCTGGTCGGGTTTCATCGCGGCATCGTCGACGCCGTGCTGACTCACCTCGAGAGGGGAGCCCGCCGCAGCGGGCGTCGCCTCGAGGATCTCGAGATCGTGTGGGCCGTTCGTACGGGCATGGCGGCGACCATGGCCGAGGCGCACCGTCAGGCGCGCCCCACCGTCGTCCACCAGGGCATCATGCGCGTGCACGCGCGCTGGCTCGAGCACACCAAGCTCTCCATTCCGCACTTCGAGATCCCGGCGAGCGTCTCCAAGATCTATCCCGACCTCTCGCACGCGCAGGACTGGGAGCAGGCGATCGCCGCGACCTCGTTCGTCCCCGACGAGGTCATCGCTCAGCTCTGCGACGCCCTCGGCCTGGTGGGTACGCCCGAGCACTGCGCCCGCCGCATCGTCGATCTGACCGCCGCCGGGGTGAAGCGCCTCTACATCATGCCGCTCCAGACCTTCGTCGGCCCCGAGCAGGAGATCCGGACGTTTCGCGACGCGGTGTTCCCCGAGCTGAAGGCCGCCGGGTGCCGATGAACCCCGGCAAGCTCCAGGGAAGAGTCGCCCTCATCACCGGCGCCAGCCGGAACATCGGCCGCGCCGTCGCGCTCGCGTTCGCGGCCGAAGGCGCGGACCTCGTGCTGAACACGCGCGTCAACGCAGACGAGCTCGAGACGGTCGCGGCCGAGTGCCGAAAGGCGGGCGCCCGCGTCGTCACCGCGCTCGGCGACGTCGGCGACCCCGCAGTCTGCCAGGCGATGGTCGAGCGCGGCCTCGCCGAGCTCGGCGCGATCGACGTCCTCGTCTGCAACGCCGCAATTCGACCGCACAAGTCGGTCACCGACACGTCGGTCGAGGAGTGGCATCGCGTGCTCGGCGTCAATCTCCACTCGGCGTTCTATCTGGCGCGTGCGGCGGTGCCCGCGATGAAGGAGCGGCGGCGGGGGAGCATCGTCGCTCTCGGCGGAATGTCGAGCCTGACCGGCCGGCCGAACACGGCCGTCGTGACGGTCGCCAAGACCGGCTTGCTCGGCCTCGTGCGCGCGCTCGCCGCGGAGCTCGGCCCGTTCGGGATCCGCGTGAACATGGTGATGCCCGGGTTCATCGACACCGAGCGGCGCCACGCCGAGTGGTACCCGGAGTTCCGCCAGGCGCCGCCCGGCTCGCCCGAAGAGCTCGCGAAGATTCCGCTCCGGCGTCTCGGCCGGCCGGAGGACATCGCGGACGCGTGCGTGTTCCTCGCCTCCGACGCCTCGTCCTACGTCACCGGCGACTCGATCCGCGTGATGGGCGGACGGGTCATCGGCTGACGCGCCGGCGACGCTCAGGATGCCGCCGCGCGATTGCCCACCGATCACCACGCGGCTCCGGCCACCTCCGGAAATCGAGCGGCCGAGTGAACGCCGCCGGATTCGTGCCGGTCCCGGTCTCTCGCCGTCGACCGTGACGGGCACCATCCGGGGCTCTTGCGCGCGAGCCGCGCTCGTCAGGACCGCCACGCCCAGGAGCATCGTCGCGCCAGCGGAGCGCAGCGTCCGGCGAGCGCAAGGAGGTGCATGGTCTGTGGCATGATTGGGCGACCCATCCTACCCGGAGGTGCCCATGAGGCGCTCGATCCTTCGGCTTGGCATCGCCTCGATGACCTGGCTGGTCCTGTTCGGAGTTTCTCGCCCGGCGGCGGCTGCGCCGGAAGGCACGGTGACGTGGGGCGTTCACATCACGCTGGCTTCGCGGTGGCTCGATCCGGCGGAGACCGAGGGCATCATCACCCCGTTCATGTTCCTCTACGCGCTGCACGACGCGGTCGTGAAGCCGATGCCGGCCGGATGGAACACGCCGAGCCTGGCCGAGTCGTGGAGTCAATCGAAGGACGGGCTGACCTATGAGTTCGTCTTGCGCAAGGGCGTCAAATTCCACAACGGCGATCCGGTGACGGCGGAGGACGTGAAGTTCTCGTACGAGCGCTACCGGGGCGCCGGCGTGAAGCTCCTCAAGGACCGGGTGAAGGAAGTTCAGATCGTCGACCCCGGTCGCATCCGGTTCGTGCTCAAGGAGCCGTGGCCGGACTTCATGACGTTCTATGGCACCTCCGCCACCGGCGCGGGCTGGGTCGTGCCGAAGAAGTACGTCGAGAAGGTGGGTGACGACGGATTCAAGAAAGCGCCGATCGGCGCCGGGCCGTACAAGTTCGTGAGCTTCAACCCGGGCGTGGAGCTCGTGCTCGAGGCCAATGAGAGCTACTGGCGCAAGACGCCGAGCGTCAAGCGCCTCGTGCTGCGAAGCCTGCCCGAGGAGACCACGCGGGCCGCCGCGCTCAAGAAAGGTGAGATCGACATCGGGTATCTCTTCACCGGTCCCGTCGCCGAAGACATCCGGCGGACGCCGGGCCTCAAGCTCACCGCGCCGAGCCAATCGAGCGGTGTCTTCTGGCTCGACATGCCCGATCAGTGGGATCCGAAGTCGCCCTGGCACGACCGGCGCGTGCGCCTGGCCGCCAGTCACGCGATCGATCGCCAGGCGCTCAACCAGGCCGAGACGCTCGGGCTCTCGAAGCCGACCGGCGGCATCATCCCCCGGGCCTTCGAGTTTTCGAAGTCGTTCGAGCCGCCGGCCTTCGATCCGGCTCGGGCCAAGCAGCTCATGGCGGAAGCGGGCTATCCCAACGGTTTCGACGCCGGCGATTTCTATCCGTGGCCGCCCTACACGGCGATGGGTGAAGCGCTGGCCTCGTATCTCCAGGCGATCGGCATCAAGTCACGCATTCGCGTGATGGAGCGGGCGGCCCTCACGACGGCCTGGCGAGAGAAGAAGCTCAAGAATCTGGTCGTGGGCATCACGGGCGCGGCCGGGAACGCGGCCACGCGGCTCGAGGCGTACGTCAGTAGGGAAGGGGCCTACACCGCCGGTGTCATTCCCGAGGTCGAGGACCTGTTCCAGCGTCAGGCGCGCGAGACCGACCTGAAGCGGCGCGAGGCGCTGATCCACCAGATCCAGCAGATCCTGGTCGACCGGGTGACGCACGTCCCGGTCTACGAGCTGGCGTTCACCTGGGGCATCGGCCCGCGCCTCGAGGAACCGGGGATCAGCTTGATCCGCGGCTACGCGTACTCGGCGCCGTACGAGGATCTGCGGCTCAAGAAGCCCTAG
>Ga0066710_100000603_pt1 | contig 22691 bp, 19 predicted proteins | sample GraSoiAngelo_159_FD_79666 | JGI IMG/M metagenome (GOLD analysis project Ga0066710, IMG submission 79666) | Grasslands soil microbial communities from the Angelo Coastal Reserve, California, USA - 14_1009_16_40cm | ecosystem: Environmental > Terrestrial > Soil > Grasslands | place: USA...
CGACCGGTAAGGTCGCAGGAAGTAACGACCGGTAAGGTCGCAGGAAGTAACGACCGGTAAGGTCGCAGGAGAAATGGACCGTTGATGAATGCCGTATTCCAGGCAACGATCGAGTTCCTCAAGCTCTATTGGGCGCCGCTACTTTGCGGCGTGGCCGTGGTAGCGATCCTGCCTCTGATCGCCGGCTACATCGTGCTGGTGGAACGCAAAATCATGGCGGACATGCAAGCGCGGCTCGGGCCCATGCGCGTGGGGCCGCATGGCTTGCTGCAGCCGATCGCCGACGCGGTGAAACTGCTCATCAAAGAGGACATCATCCCGGACAACGCGGACAAGCTCGTCTTCTGGCTCGCGCCAGTGTTCTCCGTTGGCGCGGCGCTGCTTTCGCTGGCCGGCTTGGCGATCGGACCGGAATTTCAGATTGCACAGGACATTAACATTGGCATTCTCTTCGTCGTGGGTATCAGCGCGCTAGGTATTTTCGGCATCGTGCTGGGCGGCTGGGCCTCGAACAGCCACTATTCTCTGATGGGGGCGCTGCGCAGTTCGGCGCAGTTGGTGAGTTACGAGACTGCCGCGGGGATGGCGCTGGTGAGCGCGCTTTTATTTACGGGCACGCTGAACATCAAATCGATCGTGGAAGCGCAGAGCAAAGAGGGCATTTGGTTCGTAATGCTTGCGCCCGTGGCCTTCTTTACCTATCTCGTCGCTTCCATCGCAGAAACCAACCGGGCGCCGTTCGATTTGCCGGAAGCCGAGTCCGAGCTCGTTGCTGGGTACATGACGGAGTTTAGCGGATTCCGCTGGTCGCTCTATTTTCTGGCCGAATACACGAACATGATCGTGGTGGCTTCCGTGGCGACCACTTTGTTTCTGGGAGGCTGGCTCAGGCCTTTCGCCAGCGTTACCTGGCTGACTTTTCTGGATTTTGTTCCGCCGGTCTTGATGATTGCGATTGCCGCCTATTGTGTGTTGCGCATGCCAAAGCAGCCGACGCGCGTGCAGCAGTTGTTCATGTTGGCTGTGGCGGGTCTATGTTTTGTGGTTGCGCTGGTGCTCGCGGCGCCGGTCGTTTTGCCGGTAATCAAACCGTCGCTCCGGGAAGCCGTAGCGCCGTTTTACGCGGGCATTCACGGCGGCTTCTGGTTTATTTTCAAAGTAAGCGCCTACATTTATTTGTTCATGTGGCTGCGATTCACTCTCCCGCGGTATCGGTTTGACCAGTTAATGCGCCTGGGGTGGCGCTTCCTGATCCCGCTGTCCATCATCAACGTGTTGCTGGTCGGCGTGGCCTTGATCGCCGGAGCGTATTTTCATTTGCAAGGCTGGGGACTGCTTCTGGTTACGACTCCCGCGGCCATCCTTGCTCTCGTGGCCGCGTTCTTAATTCTGGCTATCGAGAAAGAGCACGACGCGCGGCAGGATCAAACCGCCGCTTCGGATTTTTATGCTGGATAAAGTCCTATTTTACTTCTTTGCCGGCATCGCCGTGGCCAGCGCAGCGCTCATGGTGACGCGGCGGAACGTCGTTCACAGTGCTATCTTTCTGATCACCGCGCTGCTCGCTACTGCGGGGATTTTCCTGCAGTTGCGCGCGGAGTTTTTGTTTATCGTCCAGATCATTCTTTACGTTGGCGGCATCATGGTGCTGTTTGTTTTCGTGATCATGCTGGTCAATTTGGACGTGGCGCTGCACCAGATTCAGTTCGCGCGGCAGAAGTGGGTGGCCCTCTTCGTCGCGCTGGCACTGGCTGGCCAAGCCGGGGTTATGTTCTGGTCATCCGGGAAAATGCCGGGGCAGGGGTTTCCGGTGCTGACAGCGGCGGCCGCGGAACATTTGCCGGCCAACTCCGAAACGGTGGCGCACAGCCTGTTCGAATCATATCTCTTGCCGTTTGAAATTGCGTCGGTTCTGTTGCTGGTGGCCATGATTGGGGCCGTTGTAATGGCCAAGAGAAGGACGTAACGCAGCGATGCTCCCGATTGGGCACTACCTGTTCCTGAGTCTCGCGCTCTTCATCATCGGCGTGATCGGAGTCGTCACGCGGCGCAACGTCATTGTCGTGCTCATGTCCATCGAGCTGATTCTGAATGCTGTGAACATTAACCTTGTGGCATTTTCCCGCTTGTACGGGGATGTGGCGGGGCAGGTCTTCGCGCTTTTCATTATTGCCGATGCCGCCGCGGAGGCCGCTGTCGGTCTCGGAATCATCATCGCCTTTTTCCGGAACCGCGAAACGGTGTTGGCAGACGAAATGGATTTGTTGAAGTGGTAGCGTGACGATATGAAAGAAGAAATGAATTCGGCATGACGCCCACGGGCTATTTTCTCGATCATCTCTGGCTCATCCCGCTGTTTCCTCTAGCGACCGCGGCGCTGATGCTTTTCTTGGGCAGGGGGATCCCGAAAGCCGGCGTCAGCGTGCTCTGTGTCGGTAGCGTGGGCTTGTCTTTCATTTATGCTGTCGGCGCGGTGTTTCAATTGCTGGCTGCGGAGCCGGAGCATCGCGTCTTCCAGAGAGTGCTATTCGAATGGCTGACGCCCGGGCCGATGCAGATGACCGGTGGACACGCGATACGGTTTGCGGCCGACTGGGGATTCCTTCTCGATCCGCTTTCCTCGGTCATGGTTCTGGTCGTGACCGGTGTCGGCTTCCTGATTCACGTCTACTCCGTCGGGTATATGGCGCACGAGGGCGGTTACTACCGTTTCTTCGGCTACATGAATCTCTTTATGTTCGCCATGTTGACGCTGGTCCTGGCGAACAACATGCTGCTCATGTTCGTCGGCTGGGAAGGCGTCGGCCTGTGCAGCTACTTGCTGATCGGTTTCTATTTCCTGAAAAAGTCGGCTTCTGATGCGGGGAAAAAAGCATTCATTGTGAACCGCATCGGGGACGCGGGCTTTGTCCTGGGGATTCTCCTGACCGCGGTGACCTTGGGGACCATCCGATTTACCTCACAGGGTCTGCCGGACGCGGAAGGCGCTTCAGGAATCCTGCAGGCGCTGAAGGCAACTCTGGACGCACACGCATTGGCCTACGGCGCGCCAGTGCTGACCGGCATCGCGCTCTTGCTTTTTGTCGGAGCTATGGGGAAATCCGCGCAGATTCCCCTGTACGTGTGGCTGCCGGATGCCATGGAGGGCCCGACTCCCGTGAGCGCATTGATTCACGCGGCAACCATGGTGACCGCGGGCGTATACATGGTCGCGCGCATGAACGCGGTCTACCAGCTCGCCCCCCACGCCATGCTGTTTGTCGCGATTGTCGGCGTTGTCACCGCGATTTTTGCGGCTTCCATGGCCCTGGTGCAAAACGACATCAAAAAAGTCCTCGCCTATTCCACCATCAGCCAGCTTGGCTACATGTTCCTGGCTCTCGGTGTGGGCGCTTTCGCCTCGGGAGTCTTTCACCTGATGACCCATGCCTTCTTCAAGGCATTGTTGTTCCTCGGCGCGGGCAGCGTGATTCACGCGATGTCTGGGGAACAGGATCTGCAAAAGATGGGCGGCTTGTGGAACAAGATACCCATCACCGCAAAGACGTTCGCGGTCGCGACACTGGCGATCGCAGGAATCTTCCCGCTTGCGGGCTTTTTCAGCAAAGACGAAATTCTTGGGCATGCGTTTGAAGAGAGCCCCGCTTTGTGGCTCGTTGGTTTTGTCACGGCGGGGATGACGGCGTTCTATATGTTCCGGCTGCTCTTCCTCGCCTTCTTCGGTTATTCGCGTGCCGACGAGCACGTTGAAAAACACATCCACGAATCACCGCCGACGATGACGGTTCCGCTCATGATTCTCGCCGGGCTTTCGGTGATTGGCGGCTGGATTGGCTGGCCTGGATCGCTCGGAGGAAACGCCCGCTTCGAAAAGTTTCTCGAACCTGTATTGTCAGGTGTTGAGGCGGAGACGGCCGCGGAAAAGGTCGCCTCTCATGGCCTTGCCATGGAATATGTTTTGATGCTGGCATCTCTCTCGATTGCTGGCGCCGGAATATGGCTCGCGTATCAGTTCTACCGTACCAAGAGAATCGCCCCGGAATTGGTCGCCGGAAAATGGCCGAGGCTTTACCAATTGCTCTTGCATAAGTATTACGTGGACGAACTCTATGGCGCGGCGGTCGTGGAGCGCACGAAGGATCTCGGAACGCTGCTCGGCCTCTTCGATGCAAATGTGATCGACGGCGTCGGCGTAGACGGCACGGGCTGGCTGGCGCGCTTCAGCTCAACTCTATCCATGTGGTGGGACAAGTGGATCATCGATGGGCTGCTGAATTTCGCCGCAAAGCTGATGCAGCTTTTCAGCTATCCGGTGCGACTGCTGCAAACCGGGATGTTTTCCAGTTACGCGATGTTGATTTTGGTCGGTCTAGTCGTTCTTCTGGCGTATTACGGGCACCGTGTGCAAGTAATGCTGCACAGTGTGCGCTGAGAGGCAATGAGAATGGACTTTCTTGCACATCACATCTTGAGCGTGGTTCTGTTCACGCCGCTGGTGGGCGCCTTGCTTCTGCTGTTCATTCCTCGCGAGATGGAGCACGCACATAAGATCGCGGGAAATGTCTTCGGCGCACTTGGTTTCCTGGTTTCGCTTCCGCTGCTTCGCTGGTTCAAACCGGAATGGGGCGGCTTCACTTTTGAGGAAACCGCCGATTGGATCCCATCCATTGGCGCGAAATACCATCTTGGTATCGACGGCATCAGCCTCTTGCTCGTCATGCTCACGACGTTTCTCGGGATGATCGCCATCCTCTCGTCGTGGAGCGCGATTCATCAGCGCACCAAGGAATATTACATTCTGCTCCTCTTGCTGCAGACTGGGATGATCGGCGTCTTCGTTTCCCTGGATTTCTTTCTCTTTTACGTCTTCTGGGAAGTGATGCTTGTTCCGATGTACTTCCTGATCGGCGTGTGGGGAAGCGACCGGCGCCTCTACGCGGCCATCAAATTTTTCTTGTACACGCTGGCCGGATCGGTAGTCATGCTGCTGGCGATCCTGGCCCTCTACTTCTATGCGCCCGTGTCGGCCGCCGGCGGGACACGCACCTTCGATGTCCCGATGCTGCTCGCCGCTGCGCAGCACTTCTCCGACCCGCTGAAGGTGTGGCTCTTCTGGGGCTTCTTCTTCGCGTTTGCCATCAAAGTTCCGATGTTCCCCTTCCACACCTGGCTTCCCGATGCGCACACCGAAGCACCCACGGCCGGCTCCGTCATCCTCGCCGGCGTCTTGCTGAAAATGGGCACGTACGGCTTCATCCGCTTCTCGCTGCCATTGCTGCCAAGTGACCCACAACTGCGCCACAAGATCATCCAGATCGTCATCATGCTCTCCTTGATCGGCATCGTTTACGGCGCGCTCGTATGCCTCATGCAGAAGGACATGAAGCGCCTGATTGCTTACAGCTCGGTCAGCCATCTCGGCTTCTGCACGCTAGGAATTTTCGCGCTCACGCCAAACGGTCTGGCGGGCAGCGTGCTCCAGCAGATCAACCACGGCATCTCCACAGGCGCGCTCTTCTTGATCGTCGGCGTGCTCTACGAACGCCGCCACACGCGCATGATTTCCGAGTTCGGCGGCCTGGCGACGCCCATGCCAAATTTCGCGGCAATCTATCTCATCATCAGCCTCAGTTCGCTGGGGATGCCGCTGCTGAACGGCTTCATCGGAGAGTTCACCATCTTGCAGGGAGCATTTCAGGTGAGCAAGGCCTGGGCCGCCTGGGGCTCGCTGGGCGTGGTGCTGGGCGCGGCGTACCTGCTGTGGCTCTACCAGCGAGTGATGTTCGGCCCGGTCACGCAGTTTGCCAACGAAGATTTGCCGGACTTGAATCTGCGCGAGTACGCCACGCTCGTCCCACTCGTGATGCTGGCGTTCTGGATCGGCATCTATCCGAAGCCGTTTTTCGCCCTCATCGAAAAGCCTGTGCAGAAAATTGTGGAGCAGGTAAATCCCAACTTCTATCAAGCGGAACGCGCAAAATTGCCTCCGGCGGAATTCCGCGCCGCTGCGGCGGAGACGAAATAGCCCGCCCGAATGAACATCCCATTTATCAACGCGATTCTCAGCTATCTCCAGGGTGACGGCGCCGCCATCCTTCCGGAGATGGAGCTCGTCCTCTTCGGACTGGGCATTCTGCTGATCGATTTCTGGATCGCACAGAAAGATAAATACTGGAATGCCGGGCTCGCGCTGGCGGGAACCATTTTCAGCGCCTTCACAATCTTCAAGCTCCGTGGAGCAATCGTGGCAAGGGGTGATCTTCTCGGATTCCATGATTCTGTGGTGGTCGATCCGTTCTTTATCTTTTTCGCCGCGCTCTTTCTGGCCGCTACCGCGCTCGTGGTTCTGCTGTCCGTGAAATACCTGGAGATCGAAAGGGAACAAGAGGGCGAATACTACGCGCTTCTGCTGTTTGCTTGCGTCGGAATGATGCTCATGGCCTCCGGCATAGACCTGATCGTCATGTTCCTCGGCCTGGAAACCATGGCGCTCAGCTTTTACGTGCTGACCGGTTTCTTGCGCCGCGAAAAGCGTTCGAATGAGGCCGCGCTAAAGTATGTGCTGCTCGGCGCTTTCAGCTCCGGAATCCTGGCCTACGGATTTTCCTTGATTTACGGTTTGAGCGGATCGACGGACATCCGAAATATCAGAGCCGTGTTTGATCCGCGTTTTGGACTTGCCAGGGCCATTGAGTTGAGCCGTCAATCCAGCGCAATGGGCGGCCAGATGCGCGAACTTCTCGCGACGCGCTATCCGGCTGCTTTGCATCTGGAGCCGTCCTTGCTGAATCAAGTGACCGTTCTTGCTGCTGCCGCATTCGTTTTGGTCGCGGTCGGATTGTTTTTCAAGGTTGCGGCTGTGCCTTTTCATCAGTGGGCGCCGGACGTCTACGAAGGAGCCCCAACGCCCATCACTGCCTATGTTAGTGTGGCCTCCAAGACGGCAAGCTTCGCTCTGCTGCTGCGACTATTCGTCACGGTGTTCGCGTCATCGCAGGAGACTTGGATGCCTCTCGTCGCGGGCATCGCCGTCGCTTCGCTCACATGGGGCAACCTGGCCGCGCTGACGCAAACCAACGTGAAGCGCCTTCTGGCGTATTCCTCGATCTCGCACGTGGGCTATATCTTGCTTGGCCTGGTTGCCGGAAACGGTACCGCTTTGACGGGAATCTCCTACTACCTGTTTGCTTACGTGTTCATGACCGCCGGAGCGTTTGCGATCCTGATCGTTCTTCGCCAGAAAGGGCTCATTGGCGACGAGCTCGACGACCTGAACGGTTTGTATCAGCGCAGCCCCGCCGCTGCATTGCTGCTCCTGATCTTCATGCTTTCGCTTGCAGGCATCCCGCCTACGGCCGGCTTCATGGGCAAGTATTTCATTTTTCTTTCGTTGATCGAAACGCACCATCCGGTGCTCGCCGTCTTCGCCGTCCTTTATATCGTTCCCGCGCTCTACTATTACTTCCGCATCGTGGTGCACGCTTGGCTCAGACAGCCGGGCGAAGCGCCGCGTCCATCGATGACCAGCGCGCAGGCGGTGGCCCTCGGCGTTGCCGTGTTTGTCACGCTCGCCGCCGGGTTGTATCCTGAGCCGTTCACGCGGCTCGCTCAATATGCCTTCGGACAATAAGCCCGAAAATCCCGAATCACCCTCGCCTGTGGTGGAGAAAGCGAAAGACGTCTCCAACCAGGCCGCGATCGCCATGGAATTGCCCTTCGTGCTCGTCGCGGCCGTTGTCGTGGGCGGGCTTCTCGGTTATTTTCTCGACCACTGGCTCCATACCAAGCCGGTTTTCCTGCTCGTGCTTGGCGGCATTGGTTTTTATGCCGGCGTGCGCGACGTTCTCCGGCGGCTCGCGGGAAGCGGCGATGGCGTCAAGCGCAGCTGATTCTCAGCCTGCAGCCGTCACCGAGCGGCGCATTTCCTGGCTGACCCTCCTGATTGGCTTGGTCGCAGGTTTATTGGTCGCGCTGCTTCGCGACCCTTTATGGGGCGCGGGGCTCGGGATTGGCGCTGCCCTGGCCTGGCTGAATTTTCGCTGGCTGAGGCGGGGCCTGGACACGCTAGTTGTGGCCTCCACCGCGCAAGCAGGCAAAGAAAAACCGGCGGTCCCAGTCCTCAGCTACTTTGGGATGGTCTTCCGCTACGGGTTGATAGCCCTCGCGGTGTATGTTATTTTTGAATGTCTCAGAGTTCCCCTTGTGAGCATGGTGGTGGGTTTGTGTGCTTTAGGAGCCGCAACAATTGTGGCGAGTGTGTACGAAATCTTGCATCCTGCGGAGTAGGGAATTGACCGTTTCGCGGTCACCAGCACAATGGAACATCACGTAAGTGGAATCACGCATTTTGTGAATCACTATCTTGGGCAGTTTGCCCTGGCGCTGCTGGCGACGATTCACATTCAGCCGAGCGACCCGGAGCTGCCAATCCCCGAACATGTTGTCATGGCCTGCGTCGTCCTCGTGCTCGTGACGCTCCTGGCGCTTCTTCTGCGGTCGCGGCTGTCTGTCGAGAGGCCCGGAGCAACGCAGCAGGTTGCGGAACTGCTGCTGACCAACCCGCTGGGCTTCGGCATCAAAGACCTTCTGGAAGAAAATATTCACCATGGCGCTAGCAAGTTGATCCCCTTCGTCGGCTCCATTTCCGTATTCGTTTTATTCTCCAATCTGCTCGGTGTTCTTCCCGTGTTCACTTCGCCGACCGGGCAAGTGTCGGTACCGTTTGCTTGTGCGATTCTGACTTTCCTGTATTTCAACTGGCAAGGAATCAAGCACCATGGGCCCGCGGGGTATCTAAAGCATTTCGCGGGTCCCGTTGCCTGGCTCTCGCCGCTGATCTTTCCGGTGGAGATTATCAGCACGTCGGCCCGGATTGTTTCGCTCACGGTTCGTCTCTGGGCCAACATTTTCGCTAGCGACCTGCTCTACAGTATTTTCGTAGGACTCTTTACTTCTGCGACGCTCGCAGCTTGGGCCAAGTCCCCGGTCTTTGGCGTGATCGTGGCGGTTTTTCCGATGACGATTCCGATTGCCTTCGTCGGACTGCATATTTTCGTTTCGATTATTCAGGCCTACATCTTCACGGTTCTGCCCTCGGTCTACCTGGGCATGGCTACTGCCGACGAGCATTAATCGGGATTTGCCGGTGAATCGTTTCCGGCAATTTGCTGCTTCAGTGTGAGCCCGGCTGCACGGTGTCCGGGAACCACCTCCTGGCGGCGATTCATAAGGAGGAAGTGATGAAGAAGTGGACGATGGTGTTGGTAGCGCTCGCGGCGGCGATGTTGATTGTTCCGTCCGCGTTCGCGCAGGAATCCGCAGGTGCGGCAGCCGGAGGCAAGGGCTTGATGGCGATTGCTGCGGGCTTCGGTATGGCTCTTGCAGCGTTTGGCGGGGCGCTGGGGCAGGGCCGGATCGCTTCGGCGGCTTGCGAAGGCATGGCCCGCAATCCTGGTGCGGCGGCGGCCATCCGCGCGGCGATGATTCTCGGTCTAGTTTTCGTCGAGACGCTCTCGCTCTTCACCCTGGTGATCATCTTCATGAAGAGCTAAGCCAGCGATAAGGGTCCAAGCGGCTCGGCGGCGCAAGCCTCCGGGCCGCTTTCTTTTCAAATGTTGGCATCTACATAGGAGTGGACTTCTATCCTGAGCGGAGTCGAAGGACCAGTCCACGCTCTTTTTTGGGATTGCGATATCAGCGCCCGAAAAGCGTTGGCTGGAGAATGAAGTTCAACACCTGGTTGGGAAACAGGCCGAAGTACAATGTGCCTACCACCGTGAGAGCCAAAACAAAATTCACGGTAAGCGGAAATCCCACCCGAGCGGCCGACTTCGCCTCTGCACTGGACTCGCGCATGTACATCACCACGATGACACGCAGGTAGTAATAGGCCCCGATCACGCTGTTAATCGCCATCAAGACCGCGAGCCACAACAAGTGCGAATTTACCGCCGCCTTGAAAATGTAGAACTTCCCGAAGAAGCCCGCCGTAACCGGCAGCCCGAGAAGCGAAAGCAGGTAGACGCTCAGCGCCGCTGCCACGAACGGCTGCCGCTGGGAGAGTCCCGCGTAGTCGTCCAAAGAGAGATGCTTTTCACCCGTGCCGCCTAGCTGCGAAACGATCGTGAACGCCCCCAGCTTCACTAACGCGTAGCTGAGCAGATAGAAAAGCACTGCGGCATAAGCGGGCGCTGCTTCCGCCGATCCATCGCGCGCCATGGACGTAACGGCCGCAAAAGCCACCAAAATATATCCGGCGTGCGCGATGGAGCTGTACGCCAGGAGCCGCTTGACGTTTGTCTGTACCAGCGCGCCCAGATTCCCGGCAAACATCGTAAGCGCCGCGAGCGCCCAGAAAGCCCAGAACCAGAAGTGCGTGGCGGCGGGGACCGTCGCAAAGATGCGCAGCAACAATGCAAACGCCGCGGCCTTCGGTCCCGCGGAAAATAGGGCCGTGACCGGTGTTGGCGCGCCCTCGTAAACATCCGGCGTCCACACCTGGAACGGCGCCGCGGCTACCTTGAAGCCCAGCCCAATCAGGATCATGGCCAGCCCAAGCTCGAAAAGCGTGCTATGGAGGAGCTCCTCGGAGCCCATCCTGGCTAACATCGTCGTTCCGCTCGAGCCGTACACCAGCGCAACCCCGTACAGGAAGAACGCCGTCGCAAACGAGCCCAGAAGAAAATATTTCATTGCTGATTCAGTGGACTTCAGCGCATCGCGGCGGTATCCGGCCAGGATGTAGCTGGAGATCGAACTCATCTCCAGGCCGATGAACGCCGTGAGCAGCTCCTGCGCCGAAGCAAGCACGCCCATGCCCGCCGTGGCAAACAGCAGCAGTGCGCAAAACTCCGCGAAGGGAAGGCGTTCTCGCTCCAGATAAGGCCCCGCCGCTAGCACCACCAGAAACGCCACCGTGCCCACGAGCAGCCGGAAAAAGAAACTAAAGGAATCGGACTGCACCAGCCCATCGAAGCCCGGCCCCGCATGCATTGCCGCAGTGACGGATGCGGCCGTCCCTGCCAGGGTTCCGATCAACGCGAGCAACGCAAAAAAGTGGCGGCTGCGCACAAACGGCTGCATCAGCATCACCAGCACGCCGAAGCCGCACCACACTAATTCCGGAAGCACCCGATAAGCGTCAATGGCGCGCGGCAGCATTTAGCGGGTTCCCAGCCTTTCGCTTGGGATGGCCTTCGCCGCGCCAGAGGAATCTAGCTTCGCCTGTGGCGTGGCCCCGCTCGGCGCCGCGGCCTCATACGGCCGCTGTGGTTCGACCTGGTCAATCACGGCTTGCGCGGCAGCGGCCGTCCGAGCGGTGATAAACGTCGAGCCAGTGCCCATCCACAGCGTCACGGTCGCCATGGTGACTAAGATCCACTTCTCGAGCGCGGAGGCATCGGGGAGCGTACGGTTTTTCTCTCGCACGATCTCGCCGAAAAACACCCGCTGATACGACCACAGCAGATAGCAAGCGGAGAGAATCACGCCGAGCGCGGCCCACGAAGCCCACAGCCAGTGCCGCTGGTACGTGCCGAGCAGGACCAGGTATTCACCGACAAATCCATTGAGCATCGGCAAGCCCAGGGAGGACAGTGCGACAAAAAGGAAGAACGCCGCCAGCTTCGGCATCGGCGTGGCCAGCCCGCCGTATTCGCTAATTTCAAAAGTGTGCCGCCGGTCGTACAGCATGCCCACGAGCAAGAACAGCGCGCCTGTCGAGATACCGTGCGCCAGCATTTGGTAGACCGCGCCCTGCATGGAAATGTTGTGGAATGCGAAAATGCCCAGCACCACGAAGCCCAAGTGGCTGACCGACGAATACGCGACCAGCTTCTTTAGGTTCGGCTGCACCATCGCTACCAGCGCGCCGTAAATGATGCCGATGATCGCCAGTGCGGCCACCCAGCCCGCGGCGCGGTGCGAAGCCTCCGGGAAGAGCGGCAGGCAGAAGCGAATCATGCCGTACGTACCCATCTTCAGCAGCACGCCAGCGAGCATGACCGAGCCTGCCGTCGGTGCTTCCACGTGCGCATCCGGCAGCCAGGTGTGCAGCGGGAAGAGCGGCACCTTGATCGCAAATGCGAGAAAGAATGCCAGGAAGAGGAGCATCTCGGTCGTGGGTGGAAGCTCAAGGCCGCCTTGCGAAGCTGGAGTATGGAGCAGCACTTGAATCGCGGGCAGGTCGAATGTGCCCGTGGCGTTGTAGAGCCAAATAATTCCGACCAGCATCAGGATCGAACCCGCCATGGTGTACAGCACGAACTTCACCGCTGCGTACACGCGCCGCTCGTGGCCCCAAATGCCAATCAGGAACGCCATGGGAATCAACATCACTTCCCAGAACAGAAAAAAGAGAAATAGATCCAGCGAGAGAAACACGCCGACAACGCCGACTTCCAGCATCAGCAGCATGACGAAAAACTCTTTGACGCGGTGCTCGATGCTTTTCCACGACGCCAAGGCGGAGATGAGGGTCAAGAACGTGGTCAAAATAACCAGAAACAGGCTTATCCCATCGACGCCCAAGTGGTAATTGATCGGCGGCTGGTTGATCCATTTGAGGTGCTCCTCAAGATGATATCCGGTGGCACCGACAGGAACTGCCCGGATCATCAAGAGCGAGAACAGAAATTCGGCCAGGGAAACGATCAGCGCGATGATGCGGAGGAATTTGTGATCGTCGCCGCGCAGCATTAGGAGCGCCAGCGCTCCCACGGCAGGGAAGAAGATCAGCACAGAAAGCAAATGTCCGCCCGGCAGCATCACCGCACCACCCCGAGAACCGTTTTTCCGCCGAACGGCCAGAAGAAGATGACCGCGATAACCACCACCGCTCCGACCACCACCCACACCGCGTAGCTGCGCGTGTTGCCGGATTGCGTGTGGCGGACTCCGTCGCCGATGGCCGTAGTTCCGTCTGCAATCCCATTGACCGCTCCGTCGATTCCGGCCACGTCGGCCGCTTTCCAGAGCACATTCGTCGAAATCCAAAGGAGCGGCTTGACCACCACCGCGGCATACATCTCGTCCACGTAATACTTGTTTAGCAGAGTGGTGTAGGCTGGCTTCAGCGACTTCACCAGTCCGTCTGCCTTTTCGGGTCTCTCGAGATACAGCCAGTGCGCAAACATGGCGCCGCCAAGCGCGATCGCGAAGGCGATAACAGCCAGCCAAAGCTCGAGCGAGTGCACTTCGCCTTCCGTTCCGGCCGCTTCCAAGCCGCCGAAAACCGGCTGCAAAAATTTCGCGAAATAATCCGTTCCCCCCGGCAGGAAAACAGGTGCGGCGAACCAGCCGCCCACGACAGAGAGCACCGCCAGTATCATCAGTGGCGCCAGCATACTGTTCGGCGATTCATGCACGTGGACATGATGCTCGTCGTAGCGCTGCTTGCCGTGAAACGTCAGGAATATCAGCCGGAACATATAGAACGCCGTCAGCAATGCTGTAGCCAGGCCGAGCCCGTAAAGCGCGTAACCAACGTTGCGCCCGCGGTATTCGCTTTGGAAGGCGCTCAGCAGAATCGAGTCCTTGCTAAAGAACCCCGCAAACGGTGGAAATCCCGCGATTGCCAGCGTGGCCGTCAGCATCGTTAGGTAGGTCCAGCGAATCTTTTTGCTCAGGCCGCCCATGCGGTTTACGTCCTGTTCCCCGCCCATGGCATGAATCACGCTGCCTGCTGCGAGGAAGAGAAGCGCCTTGAAGAACGCATGCGTCATCAAGTGAAAAATGCCAGCCGAAAACGCACCAACGCCGCACGCGAGGAACATGTAGCCCAACTGGCTGACAGTGGAGTATGCCAGAACTTTCTTGATGTCCGTCTGCACCAAACCAATCGTCGCGGCAAAAAACGCCGTCGCACAGCCGACGATGGCCACGACCAGCATCGCCGTTGGAGCATGCGCAAAAAGAATGTGCGAGCGCGCCACAACGTAAACGCCCGCAGTCACCATCGTCGCCGCGTGAATCAGTGCGCTGACCGGCGTCGGCCCTTCCATGGCGTCTGGCAGCCAGACATAAAGAGGCAATTGCGCGGACTTACCGCAGGCGCCCATGAAAATCAGCAAACACGCAAACGTCAAAGTGCCAAGATGCCCGCTCAATTCAACGGGCCAGCCCTGCAGCGTAGAACTAGTGAAGATGGCTTGGAAATCCAACGTTTGGAAGGCGCGGAACAACAAAAACATCCCCAGCATGAATCCAAAATCGCCGATGCGATTGACGATAAACGCCTTCTTCCCCGCATCCGAAGCCGATTTCTTCAGGAAGTAGAACCCGATGAGCAAGTAGCTTGAGAGCCCTACGCCCTCCCAACCAACGAAGAGCAGCACGTAATTCGCGGCCAGCACCAGGATCAGCATGAAAAACATGAACAGGTTGAGATACGAAAAAAAACGGCAGTATCCAACCTCATGCGCCATGTACCCGGTCGCGTAGATGTGGATCAGCCAGCCCACTCCGGTCACCACCAGCACCATCACCACCGTGAGCTGGTCCATCTGCAGATCGAAGCCGGCACGGAAATTGCCCGCCGCGATCCACGTGAAGAATTCCTTGTGGAACAGAACTTGCCCGGAGTCGACAAACTCGCGCACTGCTTCGAGTGCAAAGAGAAACGACAGTCCCGTCGAGCCGATCGCCACGCTGTTGACAATTTTATTCGGCCATTTCGCGCCAAAAAGTCCATTCACCGCCGAGCCCAGCAGCGGCAGCAGTGGAACGATCCACAGGTATTCGAGCATCGGCCGTGTCGGCATCAGAGCTTTAGGAGGTCCACGCGTTCGACGTTCAGCGTTTGCCGATTGCGTGCAATCAAAATGATAATTCCCAGTCCCACGGCCGCTTCCGCCGCCGCCACCACAATCACGAACAACACAAAAACCTGCCCATCCAGCTTGCCCAGCGCCTGGCTGAATGCCACGAACGCCAGATTGACAGCATTCAGCATCAGCTCGATGGACATGAAAATCGTGATGATGTTGCGCTTGAATATGAATGCAAACACGCCCAGCCCGAACAGGATCGCGCTCAGTATCACGTAATAGTTCGTCGGCACCATCTCAACTCTTCTCCCGCTGGGCCAGCACCGTGGCTCCCAGGACGGCCACAAGAATCAGGAACGACGTCAGCTCGAACGGATAAACAAAGTCCTTGAAGATCATGTTCGAAATCCCGGTCGTCGAAGCAAGTTCTCCGGTTTGCGGCGTCGTTTGTATGCTCGCCGTCGACCGCGCGATCGTGGCCGCAACGAAGCCCGCCAGCGCGACAACCAGCAGCAAACCCGGCGCTCCCGCCATCTTTGAAATACTGGTGTGCTCCTCCACGCCCGCGTTCAAGAGCATGATCACGAACACAAACAGCACCATAATCGCGCCACCATAAACAATGATCTGCACCGCCGCCACGAACTCTGCACCCAACAGCAGATACAGGCCCGCCAGCGCAATCATCACCACGATCAGCGACAGCGCGCTATGAATCGGATGCTTTTGCAGGATCAAGCTGACCGCACCAATCACCGCCAGCGCCGCCAGCAAGAAGAAAACAGCAAGTGGCGCCGTCATTTCGCACCCCACCACTGCATCTTCGCCAGGATCACAAAGCTGGTGATAATCACGTTCACGATCGACAGTGGCAGCAGCAATTTCCAGCCGAATGCCATCAGCTGGTCGTACCGGAATCGCGGCAGCGTCCCACGCATCCACACATACACAAACAGAAAAACAAAAATCTTCGACAACAGCCAGAACGGGCCTTGAATAAATTCATTCACGCTCGGGAACAGAACAAAAACGGCGCCAAGCGCCGTAATTGCCGTTCCTGCGCCCGGCAATACGATTCGCCCGAAAATCGTCTCATAGCGGATTCCGTCCCAAATCACCCACAAACCGAAGGGAATCAGGATCGCCGACGGTAGGTAATGCGTGAGCGTCCAGGAAGCCGGGAAGGGAGACAGCCATCCGCCGAAAAACATGATCGAGCACAGGCACGAAACCGTGATCATGCTGGTGTACTCCGCGATAAAGAACATCGCGAATTTGAAGCTGGAGTACTCCGTGTGAAAACCCGCGACCAGTTCCGACTCCGCTTCCGGCAGATCGAAGGGCACGCGATTCGTTTCCGCGACCGCCGCAACGAAAAAGCAAAAGAAGCCCACAATCTGCGGCCACACGTTCCAGCCAAAAATTCCCCACTCCGGGTGGTGCGCTTGCGCCTCAATGATTTTTTTCAAATTGAAGCTGCCTGCCATCAACAGCACCCCGACCACCGACATCGTCAGCGCCAGCTCATAACTGATCATCTGCGCCGAGCTGCGCAGCCCGCCGAGCAGCGGATATTTGCTGTTCGAAGACCATCCCGCGAGCGCAACGCCATAAACTCCGAGCGCCGTCACCGCAAAGAGCGCGAGTATCCCGATATTCAGGTCAGGCGGCGCGATCCCCAGGTAGATGTCGTGCCCGAACAAGCGGATGGGGTCCGGCCCAAACGGGATGAGCGCGATCGATGTCAGGGCCAGCGCCAGCGCCAGCAGCGGCGCAAGATAGTAGACAAGTTTATCCGCGCCGGCCGGAGTCGGATCCTCTTTGAAAAGAAACTTCACGCCGTCCGCCAGTGGCTGCAACAAACCGTGCGGGCCCACGCGATGCGGTCCCCACCGCGACTGCATGTGCGCCACGACTTTCCGTTCGAACCACGTCAGATACGCATTCACCGTCAGAACGATGAACAGCAACAGCGCAATCTTGACGAGCGTGATGACCAGTTCTGCGTTTGTGGACAATAAAGAAGTCACGGCTCGGTCTTGGCCTCCGGCAGGGATTCCATCATGGCGCAGAAGCGCCCGAGTGTCCCGCTTGTAAACAAAGTGTCCTTCGCGGATCGAATCAATCCCACCGGCACGTCGTATGGTGCGTGTCCGTTCTTAGCAAACTGCACGCGCGTTGCCTCCGCGCCGCCAAGCAGCAGCACCGCCGGCTGCACGTTATAGCCGCTCACCCCCTTGCGAATTTCTTCAAACACCGCGGCCGGCGTCTTGTAATGAAACGCCTTTCCCAGCCCCAGCTTTTCCAGCTGATGCGACAAGATTCTCAGCAGGTCGAAGTCGCTCCGCGGCCCCATCACTTCCGCGCTCTTGTGCACCATTTGAATTTCGCCCGAAGTGTTTGTAACCGTCCCGTCTTTCTCGTAAGCCGAAGCCGCGGGAAAAACGATGTCTGCCACCTTAACCGTTTCTGTCAGGAACATTTCATGCACGATCAGCAATTCGAGTTGGCCGCGTCCGAAACCCAGCCTGCCAAAATGGGCGAACGGATTCGCACCCACCACGTACAGCGCCTTCAATTTTCCCGCCTGCGCCGCTTCCACCATCTGCGGTGCCGTCAGCCCCGGCTTCGTCGGAATCGGTCCGCACCCCCACAACTTCTCAAAAGACTCGTGCGCGTGCGGATTGCCTATGTAAGCGTATCCGGGCAAGCGGTCAGGCAGCACGCCCATATCCGCCGCGCCGCGCGAATTGGAGTAATCGCCGAGCGCCATGTAGCTGGTCTTGCCCGGCAGCTTCGAACCAAAAGCCACCAGCTGCGCAATCGCCGCGCCGGAAACTTCCGCGCCAAAAACAACGGCGACGTCGCTCTCCGCCTCGAGCCCGGCCTTCAATAGCACCAGCTGTTCGACGAGCCCCGGCGCGAGTTGTCCCTCTTCGTGTGCCAGCCACCGCAGTGCGGGCCCCTCCTGGCCCGCCTCCACTTTCACAAACTGCGTGGCCTTGCGCGTCAGTTTGATCTCGTTTGCATTGATGATGAATAGCTTGGTGCCAAAGTGCCGCAGGCCGCTGCGAATTTGCCATCCCGCAAACGGGTTCTGATTCGTCGGATCGTTTCCCACCAGCAAAACCGCCCTCGACTGATACAACTGCTCCATGGTGAGCAGGGAATCGCCGGCGCGCTCGCCTAGCGCGGTAATTAATCCTGTGTAATCCGCCGTGCGGTGATGGTCGATGTTGTTCGTCCCAAACGTCGCGCGCGCCATCCGCTGTAACAAATAATTCTCTTCATTCGAAGTGCGATTCGAACCGATGAATCCAATGGAATCTTTTCCGCTGGCTTCGTAGACGGCCTTCAGTTTCGTCGCCGCGGTCTGCGCGGCTTCCTCCCATGACACCGGATAGAGCTTGCCTCCCTTGCGAACCATCGGTTGACGGATGCGCTCGGCGTGTTTCGTGAAGTCAAACCCAAACCGCCCTTTCACGCAAAGGAAATCCTTGTTGATTCCGCTCAGGTCCCGGTTGTTCGAACGCAGAATCTCGTGGTTGCGTACGCTCAGTGTGGTCTTGCAGCCATTCGAACAGTGCGTACACACCGTCGAGACGTAGGCCAGTTCCCAGGGCCGCGTTTTATACCGGTATGTCCCGCTGGTCAGCGCTCCCACCGGGCAGATATCAATGCACATCCCGCACTCTTCGCACTCCAAATGATCCTGGCGGTTCGGGATGATCACGCTGTTCGCACCGCGCATCCCCACGCCCAGCGCCTTCACGTCCATGCCTTCATCGCACACGCGCACGCACCGGAAGCACAGGATGCAGCGCGGCGCATCGTAATAAACCAGTTCCGACCATTTTTCTTCCGGTCGGTGAATCTTTTCTTCGACGAAGCGGCTGGAATCCGCGCCGTAACGGAACACCATGTCCTGCAATTCGCACTCGCCGCCCTTGTCGCACACCGGACAATCCAGCGGGTGATTCGTCAGCAGGAATTCCAGCATGTACTTGCGCGCTTGCCGCACCTGCTCCGTGTCCGTTCGAACGATCATGCCTTCCGTGGCCACCAGCGTGCAGGCGGTTTGCAGCTTCGGCGCTTTTTCCACTTCCACCAGGCACATCCGGCATGCTGCTTGCAGAGACAGCCCGGGGTAGTAGCAGAACGATGGCACTTCCGTTCCCAAGCGCCGCGTCGCTTCAATCACCAGCGTGCCCTGCGGCACCTGCACTTCGCGTTCGTTAATTTTCAGCTTGATCAATTTCTGTTCGGCCATGGATTCCTATCGCGAACCAACCAACGCTACGGCGGATTTGTACGCGCAGCGTCCCCTCAAATGCTCTTCGAATTCGCCTCGCCATTTCTTTATGATGCTGATCGTCGGCATTGCCGCCGCGTCTCCGAGCGGGCAGAACGTGCGCCCCAACATGTTTTTCGCCAGGTCCGCGATCATGTCAATGTCTTCCACGCGCCCCATCCCGGCATGGAAGCGCTCGAGCAACTTGCGCAGCCAGGTCGTTCCTTCGCGGCAGGGAATGCACCACCCGCAGGATTCGTGCGCGTAAAAATGCATGATTCGGCGGGCCATGTCGACCATGCAGGTGTCTTCGTCCATGATCACCATGCCGCCGGAACCCAGCATCGAACCCGCTTTCCCCACGGAATCGTAGTCCATCGGGATATCGATCTCGTCGGCGGCGAGCAGCGGGCAGGAACTTCCTCCCGGAATAACGGCCTTCAGCTTCTTTCCCCCCGGGATTCCTGCCGCCACTTCGTAGATGAACTTTTTCATGTTCATGCCCAGCGGCACTTCGTAGATGCCGGGCTTGTTGACGTGTCCCGCGATGCACAGCATGCGAGTGCCGCCATTCTTCGGTGTGCCGCGATTCGCATAGGCCTCGCCACCCTCTCGGATAATCGAAGGTACCGCACTCAGCGTTTCCACGTTATTGATAATGGTCGGACATCCATACAATCCCACCACGGCGGGGAAGGGCGGCTTGATCCGCGGATACCCGCGCTTGCCTTCCAGCGATTCCATCAGCGCGGACTCTTCTCCGCACTCGTACGCGCCGGCCCCGGTATGAGCCAGTAGGTCGAAATCAAAGCCCGACCCGAGAATATTCTTTCCCAAGTACCCGCGGGCATACGCTTCGGCAAGCGCCACGTCCACAATATCCAGCACGTACCGGTATTCACCGCGAATATAAATGAAACCCTGGTGCGAATGAATGGCGCGCCCCGCAATCACCATGCCTTCGATGAGCTGGTGTGGATCCATCTCCATCAGTGGCCGGTCCTTGCACGTGCCCGGCTCGGATTCATCCGCGTTGCAAATCACGTACTTCGGTTTCGGCGAATCCTTTGGCACGAACGACCACTTCATGCCCGTGGGGAAGCCCGCGCCCCCACGGCCGCGCAGATTCGACTTCTTCACTTCTTCGATGACGCCCTCGGGAGTCATTTCCTTGAGCGCTTTTTCCAGCGCCTGATAGCCCCCCTGCATCAAGTAAACATCAATCTTGTGCGAGTCCTTCATGCCCCACCGCCGGCTGATCAGCGGGGTTTCCAGCGCGTGCCGTTCGTGCAGCGCGCCGGATATCACCGGCTCCGGCGTGGGGCGTCTGCCCGCATCCAGATCCTCAATGATGCGATCGAACTTGATGGGCGTAAGATTTTCGTAGAAATCGTAGTTGACCTGCATTGCCGGCGCGCCCGTGCATGCGCCAATGCATTCCACTTCCTCCAGCGAGAAAACGCCATCGTTCGTCGTTTCCTTGTGCCCGATCTCCAGGCGCTTCTTCGCGCGGTCGAGCAGGGCGTATCCACCCTTCAGCATGCAGGCCACGTTCGTGCAAATCTGCACATGGTGCTTGCCCAGGGGTTTCCGGTGCAGCATCGAGTAATACGCCAGGGTCTCTTCGATCTGCACGTTGTTCAGGTCCAGCCGCCGCCCAATCTCCGCGATCATCTCGTCGCTGACGCAGCCGTACTCGTCCTGCGCATACATCAGCATCGGTATCAGCGCGCTGCGCTTCACCGGGTAGCTGGTCTGCAGCTTCTCAAACTTCGCCGCTAACTTTTCCGTTAGTTCCATAATCTCTTGAAGCCCTGTCCCCGAATCGCCGAACGCGCTCACTTCTCTGGGTCTCTAGGTTAAATCCGTCAACTCTTGCTCTCGCCACTTTCTCATTCACCGGTCCACTTCTCCCAGCACGATGTCAATCGTGCCGATGCAGGCGATGACATCCGAAATCAACTGACCTTCAATCAACTTCGGCAGTGCCTGCAGGTTGATGTAGGACGGCGACCGGAAGTGCACGCGCAGCGGCTTCGGCGAACCGTCGCTCGCGATAAAGCAGCCCAGCTCTCCGCGTGGCGATTCGATCGTGACAAACGCCTCCCCCGGCGCCGGCGAAAACCCTTCCGTGAAAATCTTGAAGTGGTAGATCAGCGCTTCCATCTCTGTCTTCATTTTTTCGCGCTGCGGCGGGATGATGCCCGGCGCTTCCGCCTTGATCGGCCCTTCATTCGAAATCTTGTCCAGCGCTTGGCGGATGATCTTCAGGCTTTCGCGCATTTCTGCTACGCGCACGAGGTACCGCGCATAGCAATCCGATTCCGACCGCGTCGGCACATTGAAATTGAATTCCTCGTAGCTCGAATAGGGAAAGACCTTTCGGTTATCGTACGCCACGCCCCCGGCCCGCAACGTCGGCCCGCTCATGCTCAAAGCAATCGCATCCTCCGGTGAGATATACCCGACGCCCTTGGTGCGCCCGATCCAGATGCGGTTTTCCGTCAGCAGGGTTTCATATTCGTCCACGCGGCTGGGCATCATCTTCAGGAAACGCTCAACTGCTTGCCGCCACCCGGCAGGAGGATCCAGCGCGAGCCCCCCGATTCGAATGTAACTGGTCATCATCCGCTGGCCCGCGAACATTTCGAAAATCTTCAATATCTCTTCGCGCTCCCGGAAGCAGTAAAGAAAAACGGACATCGCCCCCAGGTCGATCGCATGAGTGCCGAGCCATACTAGATGAGAAGAAATGCGCTGCAGCTCTACCATCATCACCCGGAGGTACTGCGCGCGCTTGGGTACTTCCAGGTCCAGCAGCTTTTCCACCGCCAGGCAGTACACCAGGTTGTTCCCCAGCGGATTCAGATAGTCCATCCGGTCCGTAAGCGTGATGGCCTGGGAATAGGTTTTGTCTTCGCACGATTTCTCGATTCCCGTATGGAGATAACCCAGGTCCGGGACCGCTTTCACCACTGTTTCGCCGTCAAGCTCCAGCAAAATGCGCAGCACGCCGTGCGTCGACGGGTGCTGCGGCCCCATATTGAGGACCATCGTTTTTGCAGTTCCGACTGCAGTTTCAACCGTGGTCATGGCGTGCTGCTCTTCCTGAATAGATCTCCGGTGTTCGGCACGTCGCGATAGCCCTCCACGGGAAAGTCCCTGCGCAAGGGATGACCTTCCCAATCATCGGGAAGCAGAATGCGCCGCAAGTCGGGATGCCCGGCAAAGCGAATCCCAAACAGATCAAAAATTTCCCGCTCCAGCCAATTGGCGCCCGGCCAGACCGGCACCATCGAATCGACAACCGCGTCACTGCCTCCGACCCACACTCGCAAGCGCACTTTTTCGCGCCTCGGGATGGAAACCAAGTGATAGTTCAATTCGAATCGCGGCTCGGCAGGGTAGCGGTCCACGCAGGTGGCGTCGGTCAGGAGGTTGTATTGCAGCTTGGCGTCCCCGCGACAGTGCTCTGCCGTTGGTCGGAGGAGTTCGCGCGGCACCACGATGGTGGTCTCGCCCCGGAATTCAATCATTTCCACGACCGCTTTCGGGTTCCACGAACGCAGGCATTCGGCTACAACATTAGCGTTTTGGCTGGAAGATTCAGTCACGATTTCCAATCCCACGTGCGC
>Ga0066710_100000607_pt1 | contig 22641 bp, 22 predicted proteins | sample GraSoiAngelo_159_FD_79666 | JGI IMG/M metagenome (GOLD analysis project Ga0066710, IMG submission 79666) | Grasslands soil microbial communities from the Angelo Coastal Reserve, California, USA - 14_1009_16_40cm | ecosystem: Environmental > Terrestrial > Soil > Grasslands | place: USA...
GAGAATTCCACGCGCTCGAGGCGCGGAGAATTTTCGAGAAGCGGGATCAGAGCCGCGGCGGCCGATGCCTGACCCGTCAGCTCTACGCCCTTCGTGTCGGCCGAGAGCAGCGTGAGCCACGCGTCGTTGGGCAGGAGCTCCGTCAATTCGCGGAGCAGGGGAAGGGGTCGCACGGTCCCCGTTTCCAGTGTCTGGATGGTGGCCAGCAGCCGGCGGTTCCGCTCGAGATCCTGGAGCACACGCTCGGTCGACCGCACCTCGGGATCGAGCTTTGCGATGCGGGTGTCGATCTCGGCCAGCCGCCGGTTCTCTCGCCACCCGGGAGCCACCAGGGCGCCCACTGCGAGCAGGACCGTGGCGGCGGCGAACCCCACGGTGACGAGTTGCGCGCGCGTGAGCCGGCGGGGGCGCAACGCCGCCGGCAGCAGCTCGAGAGGGCGTACACGACCGGCCGCCACGGCCAGCGCCAACTCGAGGACGCCGCGAGGCGAGTCGGTTACGGTGGCGAGCATCGTGCGGGCACGCGCGGTGTACGGAGGCTCACTGACCGTCATGCCGCGCTCGGTGAGCGCAGCGGTGACCTCGGGTTGCGCATCGCCCGAGACCCAGACGGCGTCGCATCCGCGCCAGCGGATCAGCGTGAAGCTGCGCTGCACCTCGGCGACGACCGTGGCCGCGTCGGTGCCGGCGACGCTCCGGCTCAGCGCGATGGTGCCGCCGATGAGGACGAGGAGTTCGCTGGTCTCGCCAGCGCGATGGATCCACACGACCTTCTCACCGCGCGGGCGGCGCTCGACGAGGGCGGGAAGGTTGTGCGAGGCGACGGTCAACGAGATCGGCCGAAGCTTCGCGTCCTCGGCAATGCGGAGCGCGCCGTCCACGACGCGGCGATCGGCGGCCGCGATCACGACCTGACGACCGGCTGGCGACGTTGCGCCGGTCGCGCGGTCTTCAGGAAGCATGATGTAATCGAAGCTGGCATCGTCGCTGGGAAACGGCAGGTGACGCTCTAGCTCGAAGCTCACCATCTGTCGAATTTCACCGCCGACGGACGGGAGCTCGATCGGCTTGACGGTCACCGAGCTGCGCGGCAGCCCGAGGGCGACCGTGCGGACGGGAAACTTGCGCTGTTCGATCTCGGCGCGAAGCGCTTCGGTCGGATTCTCGCCGGTCACGACGAATGCTTCGACACGTCGTCCGTGAACGACGCCCGCGACGAAACGATCGCCGAGCGGAAGGATGGCGAAGTGAGCCCGAGCAAGCATCACAAAGTCAGATTACGCTGAACAGAGCCCGCCACGCAATGCATTGTCTTCATTAGAGAAACTCGCCCAGATCCTGGGCGCCACGCTGATGCAACTGACCTAGCGAATGCCCGACCACTCCAGCACGGCCATGGGCTGCTTGGCATTTTCCTGGCGCTTCTGGATGATCGCCGTCACCCGAGCGCGCGTCACACCATCGATCACACCTTGTGCCTCGATCCGGAACGTCTGGGTGTTGACCTTGAGGCTTCGGCCACCGAACCGACCGGGCAGCTGGATGAACGGGCCGAGGTGTCGGCTCTGGACGATGTCGATGACTTCCGCGTCCGACAGGCCCTGGGCGCGCAGGATCTCGGGACGGGCGGTGTTGATGTTGATCAAGGTCGAGGGAGTCTTGACGCTGACGAGGTCAACCAACCCACGTGTCCCTTCACGACCATGATACATCTCCGGCGTCACGCCCTTGATCTGGAGCAGCTCCGATACCGATTCCAGGTTGGCGTTGTGGGCGCGGTAGGGCACGGGCAGCTTCAGGTAGTAGTCGTCGCTCTCGGCGCCGTTCAAACGATGCTCGTCGTTGGGATCTCGCCAGTCCTGGAGCGAATCGTTGATCGTGTCGCGATCACCCTTGGTGAGGCCGAGCCCCTGGAGGAGTTGGTCGAAGCGGTCGGGCGGAGCCAGGTTGAGGTTGAGGCGGGCCTCCTCGTCGCTGATCCGGTACGAGAACATTCCCATGGTTCCGAATGGCACGTTGGTCCGCGGCAACCGCGGCAGGGCCTTGCCGTCGCGCGCATAGAAGGTGAGGATCCCGTTGTCGTCGACGGCCACGAACGCGAACTCGGCGGCGATCTCGCGCGTGGCTTGCTCGACGGCCGCCTCGGCCAGATGGGTCGCCGCGATCCCTTCCTTGTACGCCCGCGCGGCGCTGGCCTCGAGGCGCATCGAGTACGAGAACTCGGCACCGATCAACCCGAGGAGACCCAGCACCAGCAGCACCGCGACGAGCGCAAAACCGCGATCGGCCGTCGTCGGCGTCGTCATTGAGCCGCCGCCCTGAGCGCGACCGTCAACGGTGGCATGGCTTCCAGACGCCCCTGGCGGACGGTCGTGATGGCGACCTGGACTGCCCGCGGCAGGCCGTTCTCCGTGTCGGCGTCCCAGGAGTCTTGCCAGGAGCCATTTTCGTTGAGGTAGCGAAATGCCATTTGCTGCACCGTCGGGTCGCGAAGGACGACGGCCGCGTCCGAGAATGGATCGCGGTTGGGGAGGACCCGCTGTCGGACGACCAGCGCCGGGCCGTTCTCGCTCTCGGTGGCGAAGACCACCGCCGTGAACGCCACCGCAACCGACGGAGGAAACGGCGGTGTTTGGGTGGTGAACTCCAGACGAGACTCGGTGCCACGAAAGAGGAGAACCGAGTCCGGCCCCTGACCGAGAGACCCCCGGTACGGGTAGGCTGCGCCGAGCGCGCGGGCCATGGTCCCCGCGAGGCCGCGCAGGTGGGCGTGAGCCTCGGCGCGATCTTCGCCCTGACTCCAGGCGGCGATGCCGACGCGCAGGCCGCCGAAGGCAACGACGAGCAGGGCGCCCACGATCGAGAGCGCGATGATCAGCTCGAGGAGCGTGAAGCCACGCTGGCCGTGAGCGCGCATCAGCGTCTCGTCGGGGTCGATCGCGGCGTCGTGCTCGACGTCGAAGGCGTCGGCGTTGGCGCTGGCGTGCTCGTCGCCTGGACCGTCAGCGAAACCGTGCGCAGCATGTTCACTTCGACCTGGCGGCGTTCGTCCCACGACACCTTCACGTCGATCTGGTACACCCGCCAGCGCGGGACGCCGATCGCCGGAACCAGGTCGGGTGTAGGAACGACGGTGGTCTGCCGTTCCCAGCGGAAGCTTCCCTCGGTCCCTTGCTCACGTCCTTCTTCGGGGGTGACGATCTCGCGCGCCTTCTCGTCGGCCAGCAACATGGCGCGCTGATGATCACCGGCGAGTTTCAGCAGGCGGAGTCCCTGGGCGAAGCCCTGGATGGCCGCGACGACGGCCAGGCTCAGGATGGCAAGAGCGACGATGACCTCGAGCAGCGTGAAGCCGGCGTCCGAGCGCTTCACTCTCGCGTTGCCCTGGCGTGCCCGGTCAGGCCGTCCACGACCACCCGGTAGCGCACCGGGCCCGATTGCACTCGGAAGTCGCCGCCGTTCGACACACCGTAGGGTTCGAAGCGCACGGTGAGCGCGGGAGGCGGAACCGCCTCGATGGTGAGGTCGGCCGGCAGCGTACGCGTCACGATGACCTCGTCGCCGGTCACGATGGCCAGACGATGGCCGGCCGGATCCACGATCAGCGAGTGAACTTTGCGAGTCGTGATGGCCTGCTCGCGGGCATGCCGCAACATGGCGGTGAGGCGAGCGACCTGGGCCCGCGCGCGCAGGTTCTCGCTGCTCCGACCGATGGAGGGAGTCACCACCGCGACCGCGACCGCGAGCACCAGCAAGGTGACGACCAGCTCGATGAGGGTGAAGCCGCGGGCGTGGTTTACTTTTGGCCGCTGTCCCACGACGTCACATCGGCGTTCTCACCCTCGCCGCCGGGTGCGCCATCTCCGCCCTCCGACCAGAGGTCGTACTCGCCGCGCTGCCCCGGGCAGCAGCGATACTTGTAGGGATTGCCCCACGGGTCCTTGGGCACCTCCTTCTTCAGATAGGGCCCGTTCCAGTTGGGCGCGTTTGGATTGCGCTGGAGAGAGTCCAACCCCTGGCCGCTGTCGGGATACCTGCCGACGTCGAGTCGATACTGATCGAGTCCGGCGCCGAGCAACTCGATCTGGGCGCGCGCCGCGGCCTGCTTGGATTGACCCACGCGGCCGAACAGCCGCGGACCCACCAGACCGACCAGCAACCCGAGCACGATGATGACGACCAGCAGCTCGATGAGCGTGAAGCCCGACTCGCCGAGCCGCGCCTTGCGGCGGTGAAGCGTCGGTGCTTCGAGAGGCGCTCGACGAGTGGCGTGGCTGGCGGGGAACCCCAGGGAACGCGCCGAGCGTCCGACGGCGTGGGGCGACATCACAGCGGGATCTCGTTGATCGAGAAGATCGCCATCAACATCGCCACGACGATGAATGCCACGAGCACCCCCATGAACAGGATGATGGCGGGTTCGAGCAGGCCGATCAGACGCTTGAGGTCGATCCGCACGTCGTTCTCGAACGTCTCGGCCGTCTTGAGCAGCATCTCTTCGAGCCGCCCCGTCTCCTCGCCCACCCGCACCATGTGCACCGCCAGCGGCGGGAAGTTCGCGTGCTCAGCCAGACCACTGGCCAGCGTGCCGCCGCGCTTGACGGTGTCACCCAGGCGCTCGACGGCGCGGCCCACGACCTGGTTCGTCATCATATCGCCGACCACCGCCAGCGCGCCGAGCACCGGCACCCCGCTCTTGAGCATCGTGCCGAGCGTGCGCGCGAACCGAGCCGTCTCGATCTTCATCATGAGTTGGCCGACGCGCGGCAATCGCAGCAGGGTCTGATCCCACTGGAGCCGTCCCTCCGGGCTACGAGTCCACACGCGCCAGGACAGGACGCCCGCGAAGATCAAGATGACGCCGATCCACCAGTACTCGCGCAGCGTCCCGCTGACGGCCATGAGGATCTGCGTGGGCAACGGGATGGCCTGCTTGAGGTCGGAGAAGATCGTGGCGAAGCGCGGGATGACGAACGTCAGCAGGAAGACGACGGCGGCGCCGCCCACCGCGGTGATGACCAGAGGGTAGGCGAGGGCAGAGACGATGGCCTCGGTGAAAGCCGCGCGCGATTCCAGGAACTCGGCGAGCCGGCGCAGCGTGATCTCGAGCACACCGCCCTTCTCGCCCGCGCGCACCATGTTGATGTAGAGGCGAGAGAACGGGCGGGGATGATGCTTGGCCAGTGCCTCCGACAGTGACGCGCCGCCCCGCACGCTGCGCAGGAGGTCGGCCACGATGACGCGCAGCCGCGGCCCGAGGGACAGATCCTCCAGGATGGCGAGCGCGCGATCGAGCGGCACACCGGCCTCGAAGAGCGTCGCGAGCTGCTGGGTGAAGGCGAGGAGATCGCGCTGACGGACACGGCCCGAGACGGAGGAGGTCAGCCAACCCTGCCGCTCCGCGTGAGCCGCGACGCGAATGGGATAGTACGCCTCACGGTGAAGACGCTCGATGACCGCGCGTGCGTCAGGCGCTTCCATGACGCCGTCGATGGTCTGGCCCCGCCGGTCGGCGGCTCGATACACGAAGACCGGCATCAGCGGCTCAGGCGTCTTCCTGGGTGACTCGCAGGACTTCCTCGACCGTGGTCACTCCCTCGCAGGCACGCGCCCAGCCGTCCATGCGAAGGGTGGTCATCCCCGCCTCGATCGCGAGGCGCCGGATCTCCCGGCTCGACGCCCTCTTGAGAATGAGGCTGCGAATGTCCTCGTTGATGGCGAAGAGCTCGTAGATGGCGGTTCGCCCACGGTAGCCCGTGCCCCGGCACTCATCGCAGCCGCGGCCGCGATAGAGGGGGACGCCCGGTGGCGCATCGATCCCGAGCGCCTCGATGTCGGCCGCTGACGGCGTTTCCGGCACGCGGCAGGCGGCGCAGGTCCGGCGCACGAGTCGCTGGGCCAGCACGCCCTCCAGCACCGACGCCACCAGGTACGGCTCGGCGCCCATGTCCTGAAGCCGCGGAATCGCGCCGGGCGCGTCGTTGGTGTGCAGGGTGGAGAAGACCATGTGGCCGGTGAGGGCCGCCTGAATGGCGATCTCGACCGTCTCGAGGTCGCGGATCTCGCCGACGAGGATGACGTCGGGGTCCTGCCGGACGATGTGTCGGAGCCCCGTGGAGAAGGACAGCCCGATCTTCGGCTTGACCGGGATCTGGTTGATACCCTTCAACTGATATTCGACGGGGTCCTCGATGGTGACGATCTTGCGATCGGGCGAGTTGATCTTCTCGAGGGCGGCGTAGAGCGTGGTCGTCTTGCCCGAGCCGGTGGGGCCGGTGACGAGCAGAATGCCGTGCGGGCGCTGGATGAGCGCCTCGAAGTGCTTCAGCGTGTCCGGGGAAAAGCCGAGCTTCTCCAGCGGCAGGAACACGCTGGCCCGATCGAGGAGTCGCATCACGATCGATTCGCCGTGAACGGTCGGAATCGTCGAGACGCGGATGTCGACGCGGCGGTTCTGCAGCGAGACGCGAATGCGCCCGTCCTGAGGCAGCCGCCGCTCGGCGATGTTCATCTCGGACATGAGCTTGATGCGCGAGGTGACCGCGTCGCGCAGTCGGCGCGGCGGCGACTCCTGGTCGAACAGGATGCCGTCGATGCGGTAGCGAACGCGCAACGTGTCCTCGAACGGCTCGATGTGGATGTCGGAGGCCTCGGCCGCGATGGCGTTTTCGACGAGCAGATTGACCAGGCGAATGACCGGCGCCTCGAAGGCCATGTCGCGAAGGTGATTGACGTCCTCCTCACCCTCGGGCCCGCGATCGTCCTCGAGGCCTTCCACGATGCGCTGGAGCGGCGTGGCCGCCCCATCGTACGTGCGATCGATGGCTTCCAGGATGCCTTCGCCGGGACTCACGACGATGCGAACGTCCAGTCCCGTGGACTGGTGGAGGTCGTCGACGATCATCGGATTGAGCGGATCGGCGGTCGCGACCGTGAGCAAGCCGCCCTCGACGGCGATCGGGCACACCACGTACTGGCGGAGGTACTTCGGTGAGAGGTTCTTGACCACCGGTAATGGAGAGGGCAACTCACCGCGGAAGAGGTACGGCAGGTTGTTCTGGGCCGCGAGGGCTTTCAGCACGTCGTCTTTTGTCACCGCGCCGAGGGCGACCAGCGCCTCGCCGATCCGTTCCCCGGAGGTCTGCATCCGATCGAGTGCGGCCGTAATCATGTCCGGCGTCGTGACGCCGTCGGCAACCAAAATCTCCCCGAGGAGCCGGGTCCCTGTAATGAGAGCCATGGTATTCTCCAGCAGATTATGTTAGCACAATGGGTTTTCGTGGCCGTCGCCGCTGCCGCGGACGTCGCCGGCGCAGCGTTCGTCACGAAGGCCCACCGGCACGGGCGGGCGCCCCTTCGCTACTTCGTCGCCGCCGGTGCGGGCTTCATGCTGGCCGCCGCCTTCGTGCGGATGCTGCCCGAAAGCATGCAGACCCCTCACGCCTTTCTCTTCGTGCTCGTCGGCTACTTCGCGGTGCATCTCTTCGAGCACGCGATCGCGCCTCACTTCCACTTTGGCGAGGAGACCCACGCCGAAGCGTTCCTGCGACCCTCGGCCGGCTACTTGGCCATTCTCGGGCTGGGCGTGCACACGCTCTTCGACGGTGTGGCCATCGCGGCCGGCTTCATGATTTCCCCGACGCTCGGCGTGCTCCTGTTCATGGCCGTCCTCATCCACAAACTCCCCGAGGGTTTCACCGTCGCGTCGATCGTGCTGGCCAGTGGCCACTCTCGGACGGCCGCCATCGGCGCCGGGATCGCGCTGGGCGCTTGCACGATCGTCGGCGCCGTCGTGACGACGCTGCTGGCCGAGGCGCACCTCGGCATCGCGCTCGCACTCTCGGCGGGCGTGACCGTGTACGTCGCCGCCTCCGATCTCATTCCCGAGGTCAATCGTGAAGGCAGCGCCGCGCTGGCGTGGACGGTCTTCGCCGGCCTGGTCCTCTTCGCGGCCGCCGACTGGACGCTCGGTGAATTTGGTGGCGGCCACCGTCCCTGAGATATCCTCCCGACCATGAAGCGCATCCTGGTGTTGCACGGCCCCAACCTCAACCTGCTCGGCACGCGCGAGCCCGGTGTCTACGGCACCGTGACGCTCCCCGAGGTCGATCGACACGTACGCGAGCATGGTCGCCGCCGTGGCGTCAGCGTCGACTGCCGGCAGTCGAACCTCGAGGGCCAACTGATCACGTGGCTGCAGGGTGCCGAGCGGGAGGGCTATGGCGGCGTCGTGTTCAATCCGGGCGCGTTCACTCACTATTCGATCGGGCTCCGCGACGCCGTGGCGGCCATCCGCGTTCCCGTCGTCGAGGTCCATCTCTCCAACATCCATGGTCGGGAGGAATTTCGCCGCCACTCCGTGATCGCGGCGGTCAGCCGGGGACAGATCTCGGGCTTCGGGCCCGGGAGCTATCTGCTGGGCATCGATGCGCTCCTCTCGATGAACAGTTCGAGCGGGCCGACTGGACGCACAGCGTCGGCAGCACCCCGGCCAAGCCGCCGCCGACGCACGTCGAAGCGTCGTTCGCGTCGATGACCTCACGCGGTCTCGAGCAGGGACCCCGCGGTTCAGGACGGGCTCGCGCGCCCGTCAGATGAATCGCCGCGAGCACCTCGACGTCTAAGGAATGATGGCGGGGTGCCGGACAAACGCCCCGTGGATACCAGCGATCAGGCGCTGATCGAACGCTGCAGGAAAGGTGACGTCGTTGCTTTCGAGCCACTCGTTGAAAAGTATCGCGAGAGAGTCTGGCGGCTTGCCTACAACTACCTGCGCGATCGCGAAGAGGCGTGGGACGTCGCTCAAGACGCCTTCATCCGAGCCTGGCAGGCGCTGCCCTCGTTCCGCGGACAATCGGCATTTTACACATGGCTGTTCAGGATCGTGATCAACGTGGCCACCGACCGCGCGCGGCAGCGGGCGGCCCGAGGACGGGCGTTCGGCACCGAGGCGGTCGCGGAGGAAGACTGGGACCGCGTGCTGGTGGAACCCGGCGGAGGGCCCGACGCCGCCGCATCGCGCGCGGAGCAGCGCGAGCGCATCCGACGCGGCCTCGATGCTTTGCCGGAGCATCACCGGGCGATTATCATGCTGAGTGATCTCGAGGGGCTTTCGTACCGCGAGATCGCCGAGGTGCTCGACATTCCGATGGGAACGGTCATGTCTCGGTTACACAACGCACGTAAACGTCTCCGCGATGTCCTCGGGCGGCTCCTGATCGCAATCCTTGTCCTGGGCAGTCTGGCTGTCCCCACAACCGTCTGGGCTCAGCAGGTCGTGCGGTTCGGCACACGCGTCCTCCTGGCCACCGACGGCCCCCCGTCGACGAGCATGCGTGCAGCACCTCCCGAGGCGGACGATCGGCTCGCGCGGTTCCTCCCGCGCTTACGCCAGCTCTTCCGATACCAGGAGTACACGTCGCTCGAGCGGTATCGAGCCGAAGTTCCAGTCGGTGCGACGCAGCGTTGGCCGGTACCCGGTGAGCGCCAGCTCGAGGTCACGCCCGAGGGCGTCACCGGCGATAGCGTGAGACTCCGCGTGCGCCTCGAACGCGGCGGCCGCGCCGAGGTCAACACGAGCATCCAGGCGGCGTCCGGGACCCCCGCCGTCATCGGCGGGCCGAAGCATGCCGACGGTGTCCTGATCATCATCGTCTGGGCGAACGCCCACCCGACCCGCTGACGTGTCCGCCGGCGAGGAGCGCTACCAGCAGGAGCGGGCCCGCATCGAGCAGGGCCACGTCAAGTACCGGGACAAGCTCAAAGCCGAAGGCAAGTTGTTCGTCCGCGAGCGGCTCAAGCGGCTGCTCGATCCGGGCACCGACTTCCAGGAAGACTGGCTCTTCGCCCGCTCTCAGGAAGCGGAGACGCCGGCTGACGGCGTCGTCACCGGCGTCGGTCGCGTCGGTGGCCGCTCCGTCTGCATCATGGCCAACGACTACACGGTCAAAGCAGGCTCGTGGGGCGAAAAGACGATTCAGAAGATCATTCGCATTCAGGAGAAGGCCGCCCGGCTCAAGATCCCCATCCTTTATATGGTGGACGCCGCCGGGGGGCGCATCTCCGAGCAGATCCGGATCTTTCCCGGGCGCTTCCATGCCGGCCGGATCTTCTACAACGAAGTCCAGCTCTCGGGCGTGGTGCCTCAGGTGTGCGTGCTCTTCGGGCCGTCACCGGCCGGCTCGGCATACCTCCCGGCTCTCACCGACGTGGTGATCATGGTCGACGGCAAGGCATCACTCTACGTGGGCAGCCCGCGTATGGTGGAGATGGCGATCGGGGAGAAGACGACGCTGGAGGATCTCGGCGGCGCCCGCATGCACTGTACGGTGTCGGGCTGCGGCGACGTCCTAGCCAGCTCCGACGAGGACGCCATCGAGCTGGCCAGGCAGTATGTGAGCTACCTGCCGTCGTCGTACTGCGAGCTGCCCCCGCGCGCGCAAGCGGCCGAGCCGAAGGCCGGTCGCTCCATCGAAGAGATCGTCCCGTACGACCAGCGCAAGTGGTTCGACATGTACGAGGTCATCGACCGTGTGATCGACGCCGGCTCGTGGTTCGAGCTCAAGCGGTTGTTCGCGCAGGAGGTCATTACCGGCTTCGGGCGTATCAGTGGGCGAGCCGTCGGCATCGTCGCCAATCAACCGAAGGTCAAGGGAGGCGTCCTGTTCGTCGATTCGTCGGACAAGGCGGCGCGCTTCATCTGGCTCTGCAACGCCTTCAACGTGCCGCTCGTGTACCTCGCCGACGTCGCCGGCTTCATGGTCGGAACCAAGGTCGAGCGCGAAGGGATCATCCGCCACGGCGCCAAGATGATCTTCGCCACCTCTCAGGCCACGGTGCCGAAAATCTCGGTCGTCGTGCGCAAGTGCTACGGCGCGGGCCTGTACGCCATGTGCGGCCCCGCCTTCGAGCCCGACGCCGCGCTCAGCCTGCCCCAGGGCCAGATCGCGATCATGGGACCGGAGCCGGCGGTGAACGCGGTCTACTACAACAAGATCATGGAGCTGCCCGAAAGCGAGCGGGCCGCCTACGTGAAGCGGAAGCGTGACGAGTACGCGGAAGACGTCGATGTGTACAAGCTCGCCTCCGAGATGCTCGTCGACGACATCGTGCCAGGTCACGCCCTCCGGGCGGAGCTGATCAAGCGGCTCGCGTACGCCGAGACGAAAGCTCACGAATTTCCCGCCCGCCGCAATGGGGTCTACCCGGTGTAGGCGGGCGTGACGGCCGCCCGATGATCGGTCCTGGAGTTGCACTTCCGGCAGCCCGATCGCATGGGACAGCGGGACGAGCACGGCCCTCACCGAACGCTGTCGGCCGGGTTCCAGGCTCACCTGAGGAAGCCCATCGATCCCTGGGAGCTTTGCCGAACTGTGGCGAGCGTCGTCCGACGCTAGACCCCGGAGAGGCCTTGGCCCTCCAAGATTTCCCCGGGACTACCCGCTGCGCCGGTGCTCGACGCGGTCGCGTTATCGTGCGCCGAGTTTCTGGCGCGTGTGGGCGAGCGTCTTCGAAATGGACGCCGGGAGTCGCCCTCCGAACTGGTCATAGAACTCGCCGAGATCCTCGAGCGCGCTCAGCCACTCGGACGAATCCACGTTGAGCGCCCGAGCCAGACGGTCCGGGGGCATCGTGAGCCCCTGGAGGTCGAGGCTTCCACGGGCCGGAATGGAGCCGATCGGTGTTTCGTCAGCCCGCGCCGTGCCACGAATCCGTTCCACCATCCACTTGAGGACGCGCATGTTCTCGCCATAACCCGGCCAGAGGAACGAGCCGTCAGCGTCGCGCCGGAACCAGTTCACGCGGAAGATCTTGGGAGGCTTGCTGAGGCGCTGGCCGATCCCCAGCCAGTGCGCGAAGTAATCGGCCATGTTGTAGCCACAGAACGGCAGCATCGCCATGGGGTCGCGGCGCACGACGCCGACCTTGCCGGTGATGGCGGCCGTCGTCTCGGTGCTCATCGCCGAGCCGAGGAACACGCCATGCGTCCAGTCGAACGCCTCGAAGACGAGTGGAATCACCGCCGAGCGCCGCGAGCCAAAGATCAACCCCGAGATGGGCACACCCTGAGGGTCTTCCCAGTTGGGCGCGATGGAGGGGCACTGAGAGGCGAGCACGGTGAAGCGTGAATTCGGATGGGCCGCCGGCCCGTTCGCCGGCTGCCACGGGCGACCCTGCCAGTCCGTCAGCCCGACCGGCGGCTCGGGCGTCAGGCCTTCCCACCACGGCTCACCCGACGGCGTCAGCGCGACGTTGGTGAAGATCGTGTTGGAGCGAACCATCGCCGTCCCGTTCGGGTTCGTCTTGGGGCTGGTGTTCGGCGCCACGCCGAAGAAGCCGCGCTCCGGGTTGACGGCACGGAGCTGACCGTGACCGTCCACCCACATCCACGCGATGTCGTCGCCCAGCGTCCATGCCCGCCATCCCGGGAGCGACGACACAACCATGGCGAGGTTCGTCTTTCCGGAGGCGCTCGGCATGGCGGCTGCCAGATACGTCACATGCCCCTCGGGATCCTCCACGCCGATGACCAGCATGTGCTCGGCCAGCCAGCCTTCCTGCCGTGCTTGCGCGGAGCCGATCCGCAGCGCGTGGCACTTCTTGCCGAGCAACGCGTTGCCGCCGTACCCGGAGCCGACGCTCCAGATCAGCTTCTCCTCGGGGAAGTGGAGGATCAGCCGGCGGTCGGGCGAGAAATCGCCGACCGAGTGCAGGCCAGCGATGAAGTCGTCGTCGCGGCGCATGTGCTGGATCGCCACCGGCCCGACGCGCGTCATCAGGTGCATGCTGGCCACGACGTACTCGCTGTCGGTGACCATGACGCCCACCCGGCTCATCGCGGAGCCGGCCGGCCCCATCAGATACGGGATGACGTACATCGTGCGCGAACGCATGGCGCCGCGGAACCACGGCGCTGCTTTCGCCCTGGCGTCGGCGGGCGACATCCAGTTGTTGGTCGGGCCGGCATCCTCACGCTCTCGCGTACAGATGAAGGTGAGCTGCTCGGTCCGGGCGACATCCTGGGGATGGCTACGGTGCAGGTAACAGCTCGGGTAGGTGCGGGAATTCAGCGGTAACAGCGTACCGTCTCGTAGCATCGCCTCGACGAGTCCGTCGTACTCCGCCTTGGACCCGTCGCACCAGACCGTCCGGGAGGGTTGCGTAAGTGCTGCGGCTTCATCGACCCAGTTCTCGACCACGCTGGTCACGCTCATGCGCGCATCCTCGCCGAGTGTCGTCAGGAATATTTTGTACGATTCGCCGGCCGCCCCGTGCGGACGACGGGATGGGTAAAGGTGACAGTGCCTAGCGTGCGCCGGGTCGCGGCGGTCGTCAAGCGGAACGTGCTAGAGTCGCCGCGTGAGAGGCGCCGTCCGGGCCGCCCGCTACCTGACGATCGTGCCGATCGGGGGCGGGCGCGGCGACCACGGCGCTCCACCGGGTAGCGCCGTCGCCTGGTTTCCCGCGATCGGGCTCCTGATCGGAGTCCTCCTCGTCATGGTCGACCGCATCACCGCCTGGGCCTTTCCCACGCTGCTCGCAGCGCTCCTGACCGTGACGACATGGAAGCTCGTCACTGGCGGCCTGCACCTGGACGGTCTCGCTGACTGTCTGGATGCGCTCGGCGGTCACGATGCCGTCCAGCGGCTCACGATCATGCGCGACAGCCGCATCGGCGCCTTCGGTGCGATCGGATTGATCCTGTTGCTGCTCCTCGAGATCGCTGCCGTGTCCGAATTGGCCAGCGCGGCCCGGTGGCGAGCCCTGCTGACGGCGCCCGCCGTGGCCCGCGCTCTGCCGGCCCTGGTGGCAAGAATGTTCCCACCCGCTCGTAGCGAGGGACAGGGCGCCCGGTTTCAGGCGGACGTCCGACCGCGTGATGTGGCCGTCGCGCTGGGCGGCGGCGTGGTGGTCGCGGTGGCTTTCTTGGGTACAGCCGGCATCGTGGCGGTTGTGGCGGCCGGGCTCGCCAGCGCCGCCATCGGTCGCTTCATGAGCCTTCGCCTTGGCGGCATCACCGGCGACGTGCTCGGCGCCACGATCGAATTGTCCGAGCTCACGGTTCTGCTCGCCGTCTCCGCGTGGACGCACGGGCCACGCTGATCTACCTGCTGCGCCACGGCGAGGTGGTGGGGGCGGAGACGCGACGCTTCATCGGCCATCTCGACGTGCCGCTCTCGACGCGAGGCGAATCGCAGTCCCACGCTCAAGCGGCGCGCTTGCGCGTGGTCGCGCTGAGCGGGGTCTACACGAGCGACCTCAACCGCGCCCGATCGACCGGCGCCATCATTGGAGCGCCTCATGATCTCGTGCCGAAGGTGGTTCCCGCCTTGAGGGAAATGGATATGGGCCGCTGGGACGGTCTGACCTCGGCGGAGATCGCGGAGCGCGAGCCGCAAGCCTTCACGACGTGGATGGCCCAGATCGGTGAGTTTCCATTCCCGGCCGGAGAGAGCGTTGGCGATCTGATCGCGCGTGCGTGGCCGGCCTTCTGCGAGATCGTCGCGGCCCATCGCGGCCACGCGATCGCCGTCGTCGCCCACGGCGGCACCAATCGGGCGATCCTCTGTCGCGCGCTCGGCATTCCCTTCGGGCGCCTGCTTGCGTTCGGCCAGGACTACGGGGCGTTGAGCGTGCTGGAAGCGACGAGTGAGGTCTGGCGGCTGCGAGTCCTGAACGAGTCTCCAGACTCCCGTCAGTAGCTGATCTTCGCGAAGAGGCGGTGCGGCCAGGGCGCGAACTCGGCGCCGAGATGGACATCGCGCATGTAGCTGATGACGGCGGCGTACGTCTCGAATCGCGCGGCGAGCGTCTGATACAGACGCGCTTCGGACTGGCCGTGCGCCCGGTGGTATTCGGCCATGAAGCGATAGGCGCGCTTGCCCTCGCGCACGTAGTGGCGCGTCACCGATTGGCTCTTGACCGACTCCCAGAAGAAGCCGCTCATGAACAGCGCGTAGTCGGCCAGGCCGCGGCGAATCTGGATCTCGCGCGCGGGATCGAACGGCTCGGCGTCGATCGACCACGAGCGCTGGATCTCGGCCACGCGGTCGGCGATCGACTCCAGCCGTTCGCCCGCCACGCCAGCCGGCAGCATCGCGGTGGTCGCAGCGAAGCGCATGAGAAGGTCGGCGAGGTAGTCCGTCGCTCCCTTGTCGGGAATGTCGAGGTCTTCGAAGCTTTCCCGAAGCGCCTCGCCGAAGAGCGTCTTGACGGGAATGATCTCGATCGCGGCGTCCATGGGCTCGTGCCCTCCTGCCCCTGTTATCGGCCGCGACCCGGAAGATCTTGACCGACCGCGGCCGGGCTGGCGACGACCAGTTTCCTGCAGCGGTGCGGGGGCGGACGCGACGTTTCTTGCCGCAGGCCGGCGCTATTGGCCGCGGTCAGCCCTGGGCACGAACAGCGGTCAAGCGTGTCGAGGCCCCCTCAGGGCCGGCGGATGAGAATGCGGCCGAAGAAGGCTTCCGACGAGGAGTGAGTGTCGTTGGAGTCGGCGGCCAGCGAGACCGCCGCCGGATTGTCCGGCTCGTCGCCATAGATCTTCTTGAAGTCTTCGCGAACGTTACGGTGTTCGGTGATCCACTTGCCGAGGTCGGCCGTCCCCGAGCGAACGACCACGTAGGTCACGGTCCCGGTCTTCTCGCTCTTGCAAATCGTCCCCACCGGCTGCGTGGTGTCCCACACGTAGCCGATGATGCGCGAGCGCAGGGCCTCCGGGAAGCGCGGCCACACGACGAAGATCTGGCCGGCCTGATCATCCGCGGCCTTCTTGCAGGAATTCCCGCCGGTGGGCAGCACGACGGCTTTCCACGTCCACTCGAGGATGGGCGTTTCCTTCAGGTTGATCTTGCCCTTGATGTCCTTGGCGATCGTCGAGCTGTCGTCGCGGCTCTTGAGACGAAGCACGCGCTGGGCCTCGTCCTCGACGACGACGAAATCGTACGTCGGACTGCCCCAGTTCTGACCGGACCAGCCGGGGGGAATGCCTTTGCTCCCGACGGGAATCTTGGACCAGTCCTCGACGAGTAGCTGATCGGTGGCGACGGCCACGGTCACCACGGCCAGGGCGAACAGGGCCCCGAGTGCGGCCGACCGGGTCATGGTCATCTCGCTAAGGACGCATGCCCCGGGTCTTGACGCCGAGGCGCGTCCGTTCGTTTTCGTAAGCCAGGGTCACCCAGTCGGTGAGCAGCGGACGAGTATCGCGGGGATCGATGATCTCCTCGATGCCGAAGGCCTCGGCCGTGCGGAACGGGCTGCGCACGGCATTGAGCCGCTTCTCGATCTCGGCCATCAGTGCGGCGCGATCAGGAGCGGCCTCGAGCTCGCGGCGATACGCGGCCTCGATGCCACCCTCGAGCGGCAGCGAACCCCAGTCACCCGACGGCCAGGCGTAGCGGAGATTGAGGGCCTGGACGTTGGCGTGGCCGGCGCCGGCGACGCCGAACACCCGGCGCACGATGACGGTGACCCACGGCACGCTGGCCTGATAGATGGCCTGGAGCGCACGGACGCCGCGCCGGATGGTCCCGTCCTTCTCGGCTTGCGTGCCGATGAGGAATCCCGGATTGTCGACGAAGTTCACGACCGGCAGGTGGAAGGTGTCGCAGAGATCGACCATCCTGGTCATTTTCTCCGAGCCGGCCGCCGTGAGCGCGCCGCCCGAGTGCATCGGATCGTTGGTCATGACGCCGACGGGATAGCCGTTGAGCCGCGCCAGGCCGGCCACGAGCGAGGGCCCGTACTTCGCGCCGATCTCGAAGAACGAGTCGCGATCGAGCACGTGGTTCACCAGTTTCCGAACGTCGTAGGGGCGGCGGCGGTTCCGCGGAATGATCGAGAGCAATTCCTGATCGCGGCGCTGGGGATCGTCGTCGGGACTCACGCGCGACGGCAGCTCCCACACGTTGCGGGGGAGGTAGGACAGGAAGCGGCGGATCTGGGCAAAGGCCTCGTCCTCGGAATCGACGACGTTGTCGACGCTGCCTGCTTCGACCTGGATCTGGGAGCCGCCGAGCGATTCCTTGTCGATCGGCGTGCCGAACGCGCGCTGGACCACCGGCGGTCCCGCCACGAAGACCTGCGAGATGCCGCGCACCATCACCGAAAAGTGCGAGCATGCCACGCGCGCTGCGCCGAGCCCGGCCACCGGCCCCAGCGCGGCGGCCACCACCGGAATCTCGCTCAGCGCGGTCGCGACGACGTCCCAGGTGGGATTGCCCGGCACGTACGTGCGTCCGGTGATCTCGTACGTCTTCACGCTGCCTCCGCCCCCGGTGCCATCCACGAGTCTGACGAGCGGAAGCCGCAACTCACGTGCCATCTTCTCCGCGTACCCCTGCTTGCCTCCGATGGAGGCGTCGTTAGCGCCTCCTCGCACAGTGAAGTCGTCGCCCCCTACAACGACGCGACGATCGTTGATGTGGCCGGTGCCCATCACGAAGTTAGCAGGCCTGATCGCGGTGAGCGAGCCGTCGGTGTACGTGGCCGCGCCGGCGAGTGCGCCCGTCTCGTGGAACGAGCCGGCGTCGAGCAGATGCTCGATGCGCTCGCGCACGGTGAGCCGTCCGGCCTTGTGCTGGCGCGCGACGTTTTCGGCGCCGCCCATCTGCCGAGCCAGTTCCACGCGACGTTTCAGCTCCTCGATTTCCGGTTCCCAGCTCATGGTGTGCCGCCTGGCTCGTGTGGCATGGCGCCTATGATACCGTCACCGCGATGGAGCCGGCGTCGTCGCTGCGCGTGGACAAATGGCTCTGGGCCGCGCGGTTTTTCAAGACGAGGAGCCTCGCCGCGGCCGCCTGCGCCGGCGGTAAGGTGGACGTGAACGACGAGGCGGCCAAGCCGGCGCGACCCGTCCGTCCGGGCGATGTCGTGAAGGTGACGCTGCCTCGAGGTCGGCGCCGTGTTGCCAAGGTTCTCGTCCTCGACGATCGCCGCGGCTCGGGTGAAGTCGCCCGCCGACTCTACGATGACCTCACGCCGCCAGAGCCGCCGCGGATGCGTCAAGCGCCGCCTCCCTTCCGTCCGATGGGCGCCGGCCGGCCGACGAAGCGGGAGCGGCGCGCGATCGATCGACTGCGCGGCGGCTGATCAGCGGACGCCGGTCGCGAAGGTCACGCTGACGCCGACCGTCTCGGGATCACCTCGCCTCCTGGCTGTCTTGGAGAGACGTCGTGGCCGCCTGAGTCGAGAGGGAAACCTGAACGTTGCTGATGACGCCGTACTTCAGCTCGCGGGGCGCCCTCGCGCTGCATGCCCGCCGTGCCGGCTGCGAGAAGGGCGACGTCGCCACGACCGACGGGAAATGCGTCGGCCAGCCGGACGGGATGACGTTCGTTGAGGCCCCCCTCCTGCGCCGCCACCGACGCGGCGAACAGGAGTGCGCCGGCGGCGATCGAAACGCCGGCGTGCCGGCTCCGCAATCAGAACGTGAGCCGATCACCGGGGCTGATCGGATACACCTGGGTCGTCGTCTGGCCGAGGAACTGCTGGTACTCCTGCGGCGTCCCGCGGAGGACCGGCGTCGTCCCGTAGTGAATCGGGATGACGTGCTTCGGCTTGAGCATCTCCTTCGTCGCGTAGGCCGCGTCGCGCGGGTCCATGACGAAGTGGCCGCCGATCGGCATCAAGATGAGATCGGGTTTGTAGTAGTCGCCGATGAGCCGCATGTCGCCGAACAGCCCGGTGTCGCCCATGTGGTAGATCTTGAGCCCGCTCTCGACCTCGATGATGAACCCGGCCGGCTCGCCGCCCGGATAGGTGGTGCTCTTCTTCGTCGTCGGATCGACGACGGTCATCTCCGACGAATGCTCGGCGCGCACCTGGATGATCTTCACTTGCGGTCCCAGCGGCGTGACGGTGCCGCCCTTGGCGAAGCGAATGCCCTGTTCCGGCGTCACCCAACCCACGTCGAGCATCGTCTGGATGAGGCCAGCCGGCCCGAACACTTTTGCCCCGGTGCGCTTGGCGAGGTCGGCGGCGTCACTCGAGCCGTCCGAGCGACCGAGCGTGCCGACGTGGTCGCCGTGGCCATGCGTGACGAGGATCACGTCGACCTTGCCGAGCTTGTCGAGATTCTTGTACTCGGCCGGCGTCTTCGGATTGTTGACCAGCCAGGGATCGATGACGATCACCTTGCCGCTCGGTGTGGTGATTTTCGTCGTGGCCTGCCCGAGCCAGTGGATCTCCGTCTTCGCGCTCTGGGCCCACGTCGTGTCGGTGGCGAGTGTGAACGTGGCCACCGCGCTGGCCTTGATGAAGTCACGTCGATCCATGGGAGGCACCTCCTGGTGGCGCGTACTCTATCACGCGCATCCGCGCGCATTGCGGGCCTCGAGCCTTTCTGTTACCGTCCGTTGTCGGCGCCCAGGGTGCTCGAAAGAGCCCAGGGAAGGCGGTGCGAAACCGCCGCGACCCCGTCACTGTAATCGGGGACGAAACCCGCAGAGACCACTGGCCGCGAGGCCGGGAAGGCGCGGGGAGTAGGACGATCCGAGAGCCAGGAGACCTGCCCGGGCGCTCAGCACCATTACCGGTCTTCGCGGGAGGAACCGGGAGCCGTGTCAGTTTCCCATCTCGTTCTTGGCGGGGCGCGCAGCGGCAAGAGCCGCTTCGCCGTCGCCCTGCTCGCGCCGCGCTCGCGCGTGGTCTTCGTCGCTACTGCGCGGGCGGGCGACCGCGACATGGCTCAGCGGATCCGGCGCCACCGCGAAGAGCGGCCGTCGCACTGGCAGACGGTCGAAGAACCGTACGATCTCATCGGTGCGCTGACCCGGCTCGACGGCCGCGCCGACGCGGTCCTCGTCGATTGCGTCACGTTCTGGGTCGCCAATCGTCTCCTTCGCGGCGACGCCGATGAGGTGATCCTCGATCAGGGCGCGGCGCTGGCGAAGTTCATCGGTGGCAGCTCCTGCGATCTCACGTTCGTCAGCAACGAAGTCGGCGAGGGCGTCCATCCTGAGACGGCCGACGGCCTTCGATTCCGTGACCTGCTTGGCCTGGTGAACCAGCGTCTGGCCGCCGCGTGCGATGGCGTGACGCTCATGGTCGCCGGTCTTCCCCTTACCATCAAAGCGCCGGTGGCCCCAGGCGCAGCGAGGTCTGAAAATGCTCAGCAGGCTCCGTGACGCCATCGTCGCGCCGGCGGTGAACGCCGACGCCGGGGCGCGTCGCCACCTCGATCAATTGACGAAGCCCCCGGGTAGTCTCGGAAGACTCGAAGAGATCGCGGCGAGACTGGCCTCCGTGCGAGGTCGAGCGCCGCGTGTCGAGCACCCGGTCATCTTCGTGTTCGCCGCCGACCACGGCGTGGTCGGCGAGGGGGTCAGCGCGTATCCCCAGATCGTGACCACGCAGATGGTGGAGAACTTTCTCGCCGGCGGCGCGGCCATCAACGTCCTGGCGCGCCAGGCCGGGGCCCGTGTCATCGTCGCGGATTTCGGTATCGCCGGCCCGATTCCGCGATCGCGCGGCCTCGTGGATTGTGCGATCGCACGCGGGACCGCAAACATGGCGCGAGGCCCGGCGATGACGACGGCGCAGGCGATCGCCGCGGTCGAGCGCGGCGCCGCGTTGGCCGAGGCGGCGATCGATCAAGGCGCCGATCTGCTCATCACCGGCGAGATGGGCATCGGCAACACGACGGCGGCGAGCGCGATCACCGCTGCGGTGACCGGCGCCGACCCGAATGTGGTGACGGGCCGTGGTACGGGAGTCGACGCCGCCGCCTGGGCGCGCAAGGTGGACGTCGTTCGTCGCACGCTCACCGTCAATCAGCCCGATCGTGCGGACGGGCTCGACGTGCTGAAGCGCGTCGGCGGTTTCGAGATCGCTGGCCTCGTCGGCGTGATTCTCGCCGGCGCCGCCCACCGCGTCCCGGTCGTCCTCGACGGCTTCATCGCCGGAGCGGCGGCGCTGATCGCTACGACGCTGGCCCCGGACGCGCGCCACACGCTCTTTGCCTCGCATCGCTCCGCCGAGCCCGGCCACGCCGTGGCGCTCGCGCACCTTGGCCTCGAGCCGTATCTCGACCTCGGACTGCGCCTCGGTGAGGGCACGGGAGGCGCCCTGTTCATCCACCTCGCGCGGGCGGCGGCGCTGATCTATTCAGAGATGGCGACGTTCAAGTCGGCCGGCGTCACCGGCCCCGCGGAGCCATAGCGTGGCGCGAGCGCTCGTCATCGCCGGGACGTCGAGCGGGGTGGGGAAGACGACGGTGACGCTCGGCTTGCTCGAGGCGTATCGCCGGCGAGGCTTGCGCGTTCAGGCATTCAAGGTCGGGCCCGACTTCATCGATCCTGGGCTTTACGAGCTCGTCACCGGGCGCGCGTCGTACAACCTCGACGGCTGGATGTGCGGTCGCGATCACGTTCGCGCCATCGTCGCACGCCACGCGGCCGAGGCCGACGTGGTCATCGTCGAGGGTGTGATGGGATGCTTCGATGGCGCCGAGGCGACGAGCAATGACGGCTCGACGGCGCAGATCGCGAAGTGGCTCGATGCGCCCGTCGTGCTGGTGATCGACGCGAGCGCCCAGGCGCGGAGCGCGGCAGCGGTGGTGCGAGGCTTCGAGGCCTTCGATCCGCAGCTACGCGTCGCCGCCGTCATCGCCAATCGGCTGGGCAGCGAGGGCCACGCGCGACTGATCCGGGACGCCGTGGGCGCGACGTGCCAGGCTGAATTCGTCGGCGGCATCCGACGCGACCCTGCGCTCGAGCTCCCCGAGCGTCACCTCGGCCTCGTCACCGCGGTCGAGGGCGTTCTCACCGCCGAGCTTCGAGAGTGTCTGGCGACGACGATCGAGCGATCGGTCGATCTCGATCATTTGCTTGCGGTCGCCGCGCCGCCGTCGAGCGGCGGCTTGGCTGCCGCCATCGAGGGGGAGAGGTATCGGAAGGGGGGCGAAGCCCCCCTCCGAGTGAGAATTGGGGTCGCCCACGACGTCGCCTTCCAGTTCTACTATCGCGAGAATCTCGAGCGGCTGCGCGAGGCTGGGGCCGAGCTGGTCTTCTGGAGCCCGCTCACCGACGCCGATGCTCCCGACGTGGACGGGTTCTACTTTGGCGGTGGCTACCCGGAACTCCACGCCCGCGCCCTCGCGGACAACGCGGGCGTCGTGAAGACGATCGGGGAGCGAGCCGAGGCTGGTGCGCCGATCTACGCCGAGTGCGGTGGCCTCATGTACCTGGCGGCTCGGCTCGAAGGCACCGACGGCGAGCCCCATGCCATGGTCGGTGTGCTGCCGGCGGTCGTCAGCATGTCGCCGCGGCACCTGACGCTCGGCTACAGCGAGGTTCGTTTCGTCGACGACACGCCGCTCGGTCCGGCCGGGACCGTCGCCCGCGGTCACGAGTTTCATTGCTCCACGCTCGGCGCCGTCCCCCCTGACGTCCCGCGCGCCTATCGTGTGCTGCGGGGTGAACGCGAGTATGCCGAGGGTTTCCTGATCGGCAACACGCTGCTGAGCTACGTCCACCTCCACTTCGGATCGAATCCGAAGCTCGCCCCGAACTTCGCCGCCGCCTGTGCGAAGGCCCGGAGGCGCTCCTGCTAGCCCGCGCGCTGGTGCTGGCCCTGGCGCTCCTCGCCGCCGGAGCGTTGCCCTCGCCGGCGTTCACCATCGCCGACATGAGCGGGCGA
>Ga0066710_100000608_pt1 | contig 22639 bp, 12 predicted proteins | sample GraSoiAngelo_159_FD_79666 | JGI IMG/M metagenome (GOLD analysis project Ga0066710, IMG submission 79666) | Grasslands soil microbial communities from the Angelo Coastal Reserve, California, USA - 14_1009_16_40cm | ecosystem: Environmental > Terrestrial > Soil > Grasslands | place: USA...
AGCTCGTAGCCGTCCCGGCCGGGCAGGCCGATGTCGCTCACGATCACGTCGAAGCGGCCGTCCTCGACGGCCTTGAGGGCGTCGTCCGCGGAGGCCACGGTAAGCACCTCGGCCCCCCACTCCCGGAGGACGGTCGCGATCATCTCGCGGCTGTCCTCTTCGTCCTCCACCACCATCACCCGCAGGCCGCCCAGCAGCGACGGGTCCGCGGCGGGGCGGCTGGCCGGGCCCTCGCCCGGACCGGAGGCGAGATCGCCGGTCAGCGGCGGCACCGGCAAGAGCACCGTCATGGCCGTGCCGCGGCCGTTGCCCCCGCTCTCGGCGCGGATGAGGCCGCCGTGGGACTCGACGAGGTGCCGCGAGATGGCCAGGCCCAGGCCGAGCCCCTGCTGCGACCGCGCGGGCGAGCTGTCGGCCTGGCGGAACGGCTCGAAGATGTGGGGCAGGAAGTCGGGGCTGATCCCCTGGCCGGTGTCGCTCACGCGCAACTGCACGCTGGTGTCCTGGCGCCGCACGTCGACCGCCACCCGGCCTTCCCGGGGGGTGAACTTGATGGCGTTGCTCAGCAGGTTCCAGACCACCTGCTGCAGGCGGTCGGGGTCGCCGAGCACGAAGAGCGGGACGTTCTCGGTGCGGAGCTCGACCCGGATCGACTTCGCCTCGGCGGCCGGGGCCGACGTGTCGATCGCCGCCCGCACCACCTCCAGGAGGTCGATGAAGCGGTGGGCCAGGCGCAGCTTGCCGGCCATGATGCGGGACATGTCGAGGAGGTCCTCGATGAGCCGGGTCTGGGTCTTGACCGCGCGCTCCAGCGCGCCGATGCCGCGGGAGAGGGTCGCCGGGTCGGGGCGGCCGCTGCCGAGCACGTGGACCCAGCCCGCCATGGCGTTGAGCGGCCCGCGAAGCTCGTGGGACACCGTGGCGATGAACTCGTCCTTGAGGCGGCTGGCGCTCTCGGCCTGGCGGGCGGCGCTCTCCTCCTGGACGAGGAGGTGCTCGCGATCTTCGGCCATGCGGACCTCCTCCGTCCGGTCGTCGATGGCGAGCAGGATCCGGGTCGGGGCGGGCTCACCGAGCGACAGCCGGCTGGCGCTCACGACCATCGTGCGCCGGCCCAGCCCGGGGAACTCGGCCGTCAACCTGAACTGCTCCATCACGTCGCCGCGCGGAGGCAGGTTGTCCAGCCGCCGGCGCAGATCCGTCACGTCCCAGGGCGCGTCGAGCTCGTAGAAGACCCGCCCTTCCGTCTGCGCGGGCGTCGTCCGGAACAGCTCGTAGTACGTGCGGTTCGCGCGCTCCACCCTCAGCCGGTGGTCGAGGATGAGCACGGGCCGGCCGACGGTGTCGACGATGGCCTCGGCGTAGGCCCTCGCCTGCTCCAGCCTCTCTGCGCCTTTCTTCAGCTCGTCGATGTCGATGAGCAGCAGCACCGCGCCGTCGACGCGGTTGTCCTTGGTCCGGTAGGGGTGCACCCTCAGCAGGTGCCAATGGCCCTCCTGGTCGGCCACCTCCCGCGACTTGACGGTGACCGAATCGACGGTCTCCCGCACCATCGCGCCCAGTCCGGCGACGTCGAGGCTGCCGCGGAGGTCGCCGATGGGCCGGCCCACGTCGCCCGGGAGGAGGTTGAAGACCCTGGCCGCGGCCGGCGTGAAGCGCCGCAGCCGCAGGTCCGGCCCCAGCATGACGATGGGGATGCTGAGGCTGTCCAGCAGGTTGATCATGTCGTCGGTGGCCTGGCTCAGCTCCTGGTTGCGGTTCTGCAGCTCCTCGTTGACCGTCGTCAGCTCTTCGTTGGACGACTGCAGCTCCTCCTTCGCCGTCTCCAGCTCCTCGTTGATGCTCTGCAGCTCTTCGTTGCTCGAGAGGACTTCCTCGTGGGCCGACTGCAGCTCCTCGTTGAACGCTTCCTGCTCCTCGAGCAGCGCCTGCTGGTAATGCTTCGTGGCGCCCAGCTCCTGCTCCAGCTCCGCGACCCGGTCCTTCTTGGCGCTCTCGGGCTCGCCGGGCGTCGGGGCCGGCGGGCGCGCAGCATGCGGCGGCGCCTCCTCGAAGAGCACCAGGAAGCATCGGCTCTGGCCGGCCTCGGTGCCCCGGACCGGGACCGCCTCGACGGTGACCCGGGAGTTGGATCCAGGCTGGCGGCGGGACGGGATCTCGCGCCGCGCCGGCCGGTCCTTGGCCCGCGCCTCCTGGATGGCCTGGCGCACCTCCACCAGCGGCCCCTTGCGGAGCATGCGCATGAGGCTCAGGCTGGCCTCGCCGTGCGGGTGGTCGAGGTAGGCCGACGTGTCGCCCCGGAAGAGCAGGATGTCGAGGTTGTCGTCGACCAGCACTCCCGGCGGCCCGTAGCGCTCGAGGAGGATCCGGTCGACCTCCCGCTGCACGTGCAGACGGCCCGCATCGTGGATGATGGCGGGCGGGCGGGCGCCCCCGCCCGGTCCCGCGTAGCGGCCCACGAGCGGCAGCGACGCCGGCGCGGCGGCGCCCTTCTTGCCGTAGACGCGGTGCTCCTTGTCGATGGGATCGAACAGCTCCGACGAGCCCACCGTCTCCGACGGGCCCAGGATCAGGAAGCCGCCCGGCTTCAAGGCATAGTGGAAGGAGGCCAGCAGGCGCTTCTGGTGCGTGGCTTCCAGGTAGATGAGGACGTTGCGGCAGGAGACGAGGTCGAGCCGCGAGAATGGGGGATCGCGGATGAGGTCGTGCTGGGCGAAGACGCACAGGTCGCGCACCGGCTTGTTGATCTGGTAGTTGCCGTCCAGCTTGACGAAAAACCGGGCCAGGCGCTCGGGGGAGACGTCGGCGATGATGTTCTCCAGGTACACGCCGGCGCGGGCCTTCTCGATCGCCTTGCTCGACAGGTCGGTGCCGAAGACGAGGATGGAGGGCGTGGCCCCGGCTCCGCTGATCGCCTCCAGCAGGCAGATGGCGATCGAGTAGGCCTCCTCGCCCGTCGCGCAGCCGGGGACCCAGATCCTCACCGGCGCATCGGCCGGCCGGTCCTTGAGGATCCGGGGGGCGAGCTCGTTCGCGAGCGTGTCGAAGGCCGCCGAGTCGCGGAAGAACGTCGTCACGTTGATGAGCAGGTCCTGGTGCAGCCTCTCGATCTCGCCGGGATTCTCGTGCAGCCACCGTACGTACTCGCCCAGGCTGTCCAGCTTCCAGAGCGCCATGCGGCGACGGATGCGGCGGAGCAGGGTGGGCTTCTTGTAGCAGCGGAAGTCCGTGTCGGTGCGCCTCTTCAGCATGGCGAGGATCCGTTGGAAGGGGTCCTTCTCAACCTCGCTGGGAGGCGGCGCCTCTTTCTCGGGGTACGGACGCAGGTACTCGTTGCCGGAGAGGCGCCGGATCTCGTGGGCGATCGCCTCCGGGGGCAGCACCAGGTCGATGCATCCGGCGGCGATGGCGCTGCGCGGCATCCCGTCGTATCGGGCCGACTCCGGCTCCTGGGCGAACGAGATGCCCCCGGCCGCCTTGACCGCCTTGCAGCCCAGCGTGCCGTCGCTGCCAGTGCCGGACATGACGACCGCCACCGCCTGGCTCCCTTTCACCTCGGCCAGCGTGCGCAGGAACAGGTCCACCGGCATGTGCCGGCCCTCGGTCGCCGTGCGGGCCTGAAGGGCGAGGTAGCCGTCCTTGATGACCATGTCCTGGTTGGACGGGATGACGTAGACATGGTTCGGCTCGACGCGCATCCCCTCCTGGGCCTCCCTCACCGGCATGCGCGTCTCCCGGGCCAGGATCGAGGGCAGGATGCTCTCGTGGTGGGCGGCGAGGTGCTGCACCAGCACGAAGGCCATCCCGGTGTCGGTGGGAAGGCTGCGCAGGAGCTGGCTGAAGGCCTCCAGGCCCCCGGCCGAGGCGCCCACACCGACGACCGGAAACTGGTTCGAAGGCGTTGGAGGCGCGGCCTCGGCCGGGTCGGCCCGCCCCGCTTCCTGCCCGGCGTTCTCGTCCGGGGCGCGAGGCTCGGGCTTCGGGTCCGTGCGCCCGCCGCCCTTACGGCGGCGTGAGCTGGCCGCCTTTCGCTTCGGCGGGCCCGCGGAAGCTTTCCTGGCCATGGCTCCTCCGGATGGCGTTCGGGAGCGGTGCGTCCCGCAGCTCTCGAAGGCCGGCCGAGGCGAGACCGACCGGCGAGGCGGGCACGCGCGGTACCGCTAGAGGATACACCTCCCCCGGCGTCGGGCCCCAGCGGTAGCAACGGGCGGGTTCGTCGGTCGGGGGGGCGTCGATGGGCGCGAGCAGGCCGGTGACGTCGAAACGGACTCGCTCGCCGCCGTAGAGGCAAAGGAAGCGGGCCTTCATCTCCTCGGCGATGGCGATCGCCTCGGCGCGGTCCGTCGTGTGGAAGAACCGATAGACGGTCTCGTGGCGGCGCTCCAGCGCCTCCGGGGGCGCGAACTGCGTGAGGTAGGGCGTGAAGCGCTCGTAGGGCACGCGGCGGCCGAGCAGCACGACCGGCAGCGGCGGATAGCGCGCGCCCGGACGCTGCATCACGACGTCTCCGGGACGGCTGGCCGACTCCAGGGCCCTCATCGCGCGGACGACGCCGGAAGGGACCGGGTCCGGTGGCAGCCGCGCCTTCTTCACCACGAAGTGCGCGCTCGACGGCAGGGCGAGCAGCGCCGCCGCGGCGAGCACCACGCGGCGCCGGCCTTCGCACCAGGAGGCCAGGGCCATGCCGGTGAAGATCCAGAGGAGCGGCCCGCCTTCCTCGATGAGATAGGCGGCGTCGTTGATGACCTTCTGGCCTTCCAGCGCTTGCGGGGCGGAGACACGGAAGAGCAGGCCGAGCGGCCACGCCGCCAGCGCCATCACCGCGAGCACGGCCCCGGCCGCCGGACCGCGCCGCAGCGCCGCGGCCGCCCGCGGGAGGCCAAAGAGCCGAAGACCGAGGGAGGCCGCGAGCCAGGGAAGCGACCACACCAGCAGCGCGACGCCGCCCAGCGGCGCCAGGCCCAGGCTCTCCCGCGTGACGGCCACCAGATCGAGCGGCGCCAGGCGCACCTCCACCGTCTCGGCTCCCCGGCCGAAGGCGAGGGCCGCGGTGGCGACGAGGCAGGGGGCCGCCACCACGGCGAGCGCCCCCCCCCGCGGCGGACGCAGCAGCGCAGCCACGCCCAGGCCGAGGAGCAGGTGCGCGCCGAGGAAGACCTTGAAGAAGGGCAGCGCGAAGGCGAGCCCGGCGGCCAGCCCCAGCCACCCTGGCCCTTCGCCCGCCTCGTGGCGCGAGAGCGCGGTGACGGCGCCGAGGCCTATCGCCAGCGCCGGCACCACCGGGTTGGCGAGGAACAGCGACACGAGGATGTTGCCGCGCAGCAGGTCGGCCCACCAATGCGCCTGCGGGTTGGCCGCGAAGGCGAAGGAGAAATCGGTCGCCAGCAGCGTCCAGCCGGCCAGGGTCACCGCGGCCGCGGTCGCGCCCGCCGCGCGCGCGGCGCCGCGCACGGCGAGGAGCAGGGCCAGCGCGGCCAGGGTCACGTCGAACCGGCTGACGGCATCGTAGGGATCGACCTGTCCCCAGCGCAGGGCCGCCGCCCGCACGAGGTCGGCGCCGAAGTGGTAGCCGACGGGGAAGCCGGCGACCCCGGGGAGCTGCGGCGGATAACCGATCGCCAGCTCGCGCGCGAGGCCGACGTGGAACGCCGTGTCGAAGGCGACGAAGGGGTCGAGCAGGAACTCGCCCGAGGCCGAGAAGATGTTCCCGCCGTACTGGGTGACCGGCAGCAGGATGACGATCGCCGCAAGAGGCGCGAGCGCTCCTCGCAGTCCCGGCCCTTCGGCCCGCTGCCAGCGGCGGGGTACCGCGATGCCCAGCAGCGCCAGGAGCACCAGGACGGGGAAGAGCCACGAGACGCCGGTGGCCAGGCTCGCCCAGAAAGCTCCGGCCACGAAGGCGAGCCCCAGCGGGAGCACGAGCGCGGGGTCGATGGCCACTCCGGCCAGCCGTTGCAGCGCGAGTCCCGGCCCGACGAGCGCGGCGAGGGCGAAGGCCGAGTACCTGAACGTCGAAGCTAAAATGCTGCCGCTCAATGCATTAAAGGCGGCCGAGATTAGTCGCGTGGCCGGCGGCTGTCAAGGTCCCGCCCTCCTCCGGCGTTTACACCCGGCGGCGCCGCGTGCTACGATGGCCCCTTGTAGAAAGAGAGCGTAGAGGAGGCAAGCGGGTGACGCTCAGCAAGGCGCAGAAGACGGACATCATTGCCGGGGTCCGGACCCATGACAAGGACACCGGCTCGCCCGAGGTCCAGATCGCCATCCTGAGCGAGCGGATCGGATACCTGACCGAGCATTTCAAGACCCACGCCAAGGACCATCATTCCCGGCGCGGCCTCATGATGCTCGTCGGCCAGCGCCGGCGCCTGCTGGACTATCTCAAGACGAAGGACGTGGCGCGGTACCGCGGACTCATCGAGAAGCTTGGCATACGGAAATAGGCCCGCCGCGACGGACGACCCCGACCCTGCCTCGGAGCCGCCGCTCATCGGCCTGACGGAAACACGCCCCCGCTTCCGGTGAGCGTCGCCGGCCCGACCCAGGCCTGGCCTCGCGCTCTCTCTCGCGGTGTCCCCATGGAGGGCCCGGCGCGGAGCGGAGAGAGAAAGAGATGACCATGGAAAGAGTGGAGATGCCGCTGGGGCGGTTCACGCTGTCCCTCGAGACCGGCCGCATGGCCAAGCAGTCCGACGGGGCGGTGACGGTGCGCCTCGGCGACACGGTGGTGCTGGCCACCGCGAACGCCCTGAAGGAGGTGCGGCCGGGGGTCGACTTCCTGCCCCTCACGGTGGACTACCGCGAGAACACCTACGCGGCGGGCAAGATCCCGGGTGGCTTCTTCAAGCGCGAAGGCCGGCCCAACGAGAAGGAGATCCTCACCTCGCGGATGATCGACCGCCCGCTGCGGCCGCTCTTCCCGGATGGCTACGCCAACGAGACGCAGGTCATCGGCCTGCTGCTCTCGGCCGACCTCGAGAACGACTCGGACACGCTGGCCATCACCGGCGCCTCGGCCGCCCTCTGTCTCTCCTCGATCCCCTTCGACAAGCCGATCGGCGCGGTGCGGGTGGGCTTCTGGGACGGCCAGTGCGTCGTCAACCCCACCTCCACCGAGCTGCGCAGCAAGAGCCGGCTCAACCTCCTGGTCGCCGGCACCGAGGACGCGATCGTGATGGTGGAGTCGGGGGCGCAGGAGATCTCCGAGGCGGAGATGGTCCAGGCCCTCACCGAAGGGCACGCCGCCATCAAGCGCATCGTCGCCCTGCAGAAGGAGCTGCGGGAGAAGGCGGGCCGGCCGAAGTGGGCGGTCACGAAGAAGGAGCACGACCCCGCGCTCTGGGCGCAGGCGGAGGCGGAGATGGCGGAGCCGCTGCTGCAGGCCATGCAGATGCCGGGCAAGCTGGTCTCGTACGACCTCATGAAGCAGGTGCGGGACGAGTACCTGGCCAGGTTCCCCGAGGCGGAAGCGGAGAAGCGCCAGCAGATCCCCGGGATCTACGAGGCGCTCCGCGAGAAGGTCATGCGCCGGGAGATCCTGCAGAACCGCCGCCGGCCCGACGGCCGCCGCTTCGACGAGATCCGGCGCATCACCAGCGAAGTGGGGGTCCTGCCCCGCACCCACGGCTCGGCCCTCTTCACCCGCGGCGAGACGCAGGCCCTGGTCACGGTGACCCTCGGCACCTCCGAGGACATGCAGATCATCGACACCGTGCAGGAGCCCGACCACAAGAAGCGCTTCATGCTGCACTACAACTTCCCCCCGTTCTCGGTGGGAGAGGTGAAGTTCCTGCGCGGTCCCGGCCGGCGGGAGATCGGGCACGGCGCGCTGGCCGAGCGAGCGCTGCGCGACATGCTGCCCGACGAGGAAGCGTTCCCGTACACGATCCGCATCGTCTCCGACATCCTGGAGTCGAACGGCTCCAGCTCCATGGCGTCGATCTGCGGGGGCACGCTCGCCCTGCTCGACGCCGGCGTGCCCATGCGGAGCCCGGTGGCGGGGGTCGCCATGGGCCTCGTCATGGAGGGGGACAGGTACGCGGTCCTCTCCGACATCGCCGGGGTGGAGGACCATTACGGCGACATGGACTTCAAGGTCGCCGGGACCCGGAAGGGCATCACGGCCCTGCAGATGGACATCAAGGTGTCCGGCATCACCCCCCAGATCATGGCCGAGGCCCTCGAGCAGGCCCGGGCCGGGCGCCTGCACATCCTCGACGAGATGGCGAAGGCGCTCTCCGAGGCGCGGCCGAGCATCAGCAGCTACGCCCCGCGTATCCTCACCATCAAGGTGCCGGTCGACAAGATCCGCGACATCATCGGCCCGGGCGGCAAGATGATCCGCTCGATCGTCGAGCGGACCGGCTGCAAGATCGACGTGGAGGACGACGGCCGGGTGTCGATCGCCTCGGTCGACGAGGCGGCGGCCCGCAAGGCCATCGCGATCATCGAGGAGCTGACCGCCACCGCCGAGATGAACAAGACCTACCTGGGCAAGGTGGTGCGGGTGGTCGATTTCGGCGCGTTCGTGGAGATCCTGCCCGGCACCGACGGACTGCTGCACGTCTCGGAGATGGCCAACCACCGTGTCCAGGACGTGCGCAGCGAGGTGAAGGAAGGCGACCAGATCCTCGTCAAGGTGGTCAACATCGAGCCCGGCTCGGGCAAGATCCGCCTGTCCCGCAAGGCACTGCTCGGCGAGGGGGAAGGCGGGGCGCCCGCCACGGCCGCCGCGGGCGGCGCGCCGCCCTCGGGGGGGCGGGGCGAGTATCGAGGAGGCGGCGAGCATCGAGGCGGCGGAGAGCACCGGGGCGACCGCGGCCATCGCGGCGGGCACGGCGGCCGCGGCGGGCACGGAAGCGATCACCGGCGTTAGCGTCCGGACCTCTCTCGACCGGTATCCCCCTCACCCTGACCCTCTCCCGGCAAGGGAGAGCGGAACGGGTGGGGTGTCTCGCGCTTGCCTGACGTAGAATCCCGCCGTTGAACTACGCCTTCCTGATCGACAACCGGCGGTGCATCGGCTGCCACGCCTGCTCGGTGGCGTGCAAGGCCGAGCACGAGGTCCCGCTCGGCGTTGCGCGCACCTGGGTGAAGTACGTCGAGAGAGGCGTCTTCCCCGAGACGCGGCGCATGTTCCAGGTCACCCGCTGCAACCACTGCGACGACGCGCCCTGCGTCGAGATCTGCCCCACCAGGGCCCTGTTCCGCCGGGCCGACGGGATCGTGGACTTCGACGGCGGCCGCTGCATCGGCTGCAAGGCCTGCATGCAGGGCTGCCCGTACGACGCGATCTACATCGATCCCGAGACCGAGACCGCGGCCAAGTGCAACTTCTGCGCGCACAAGGTCGAGGTGGGCCTGGAGCCGCCCTGCGTCACCGTCTGCCCCACCCAGGCCATCGTGGCGGGCGACCTCGACGACCACGGCTCGCATCTGGCTCATCTCGTGGGGCGCCATCCCGTCCAGGTCCGCAAGCCGGAGAAAGGGACGCGGCCGAAGGTCTTCTACGTCGACGGCGACGCGGACTCCCTCGTGCCCGCCGCCGCCCCGCCGCCGTCGGACTACATGTGGTCGCAGGCGCCGGCGTCCCTCCCGGCCATGCCGCTGACCGAGGATGGAGGTGCGCCGCGGCGGACGTACGGCGTGCGCGAGCAGCACCGGAACTCGTGGGGCTGGAAGGTGTCGGCCTACCTCTGGACCAAGTCGCTCGCCGCCGGCTGCTTCCTCGTGCCCGCGATGTCGGCGCTGGCCTCGGGCGCGCCGGGGCCGGCGATGTCGGCGCTCGAGGCCGCCCTCGTCTTCCTCGCCCTGACCGGGGCGCTGCTCGTCTGGGACCTGCGCCAGCCGAGGCGCTTCTTCTGGGCCCTCACCCGCCCGCAGTGGCGGAGCTGGCTGACCCGTGGCGCGTATCTCATCGCCGCCTACGGAGCGCTGCTCGGGCTCCAGCTCCTCCTTCAGCTCACCCGCCGGGCCGCGCCGCCCGGCCTGACCCTGCTCACGGCTCTGTTCGCTGCCGCCGCCGCTCTCTACAGCGCCTTCCTCTTCGGTCAGGCCAAGGGACGCGACCTCTGGCAGTCCGCGCTGCTCGGGCCGCACCTCGTCGTGCAGGCCCTCGTCGCCGGCGCGGCCATCTTCGCGCCGGGCTGGCTGCTGTGGCTGCTGCCGGTGAACGGCCTGCTGGTGGCGGGGGAGACCTGGGGTCACCACGCGACCGAGGACGCCCGCCGGGCCGCGCGCCTCATCCAGGAAGACCTGCGCTTCTCCACCGGCGTCCTGGCCGTCGGCCACCTGCTGCCGCTGACGCTGCTGTGGGGCACCGGCCAGGCCCGTCTCGCCGGCGCCCTCGCCCTGGCCGGGCTGGCGGCATGGAAGCATCTCTACGTGCAGGCTCCGCAGCAGGTCCCGCTCGCATGACGATAGGGAGGTTGTCTCCGGGCTCGGGCTTGCAGGCCTACCCGCCTCCGGACAGATGGGACGACTGGCGCGAGTACGACCCGAAGCAGTGGCCGCGGCGGGTCGAGAAGCGCTACATGCTCGTGCCGACGGTTTGCTTCAACTGCGAGGCGGCCTGCGGGCTGCTCGCCTACGTCGACAAGGACGCGATGAGGGTGCGCAAGTTCGAGGGCAACCCGCTGCACCCCGCCTCGCGCGGGCGCAACTGCGCCAAGGGTCCCGCGACGATCAACCAGATCCACGACCCCGAGCGCATCCTCTATCCGCTGCGCCGCGCGGGCGCGCGCGGGGAAGGCAAATGGCGCCGGGCGAGCTGGGACGAGGTCCTCGACGAGATCGGCGCCCGCATCCGGAAGGCCTTCCAGGAAGGGCGGCGCAACGAGGTGATGTACCACGTGGGCCGGCCCGGCCACGAGCGCACGATGGACCGCATCCTGAAGGCGTGGGGCGTCGACGGCCACAACTCGCACACCAACGTCTGCTCGTCGTCGGCGCGCCTCGGCTACGCGCTCTGGTCCGGGCACGACCGCCCGAGCCCCGATCACGCCCGCGCCCGCTTCATACTGCTGCTCTCCTCGCACCTCGAGGCCGGCCATTACTTCAACCCCCACGCCCAGCGCATCGTCGAGGCCAAGCTGGCCGGGGCGAAGCTGGCCGTCATGGACCCGCGCCTCAGCAACACCGCCTCGGCGGCCGACTACTGGCTGCCGACCTGGCCCGGCAGCGAGGCGGCGGTGCTGCTGGCCATGGCGCAGGTGATCCTCGACGAGGGTTTGGCCGACCTCGGCTACCTGGAGCGCTGGACGAACTGGCGCCACTACATGGCCGACCGCCATCCCGGCCAGGACCTGCGGTTCGACGCTTTCCTGGCGGAGATGAAGGAGCACTACCGGGAGTTCACGCCGGAGTTCGCGGAGGCCGAGAGCGGCGTGCCGAGAGCGAAGCTCGTCGAGGTGGCGCGGCTCATCGGGGCCGCCCGCGGCGCCTTCGCCTCCCACGTCTGGCGGGGCGCCTCCAGCGGCAACCTGGGCGGATGGCAGGTGTCCCGCGCGCTGCAGCTTCTCACCGTCCTCACCGCCAGCGTCGGCACGCCGGGGGGGACGTCGCCCCACGCCTGGAACAAGTACAAGCCGGTCTTCTGGGAAGAGCCGCCGGGGCAGAAGCAGTGGAACGAGCTGCTCTTCCCGAAGGAGTGGCCGCTCAGCCATTACGAGATGTCGTTCCTGTTGCCCCATTTCCTGAAGGAGGGACGGGGACGGCTCGACGTCTACTTCACCCGCGTCTACAACCCGGTGTGGACCAATCCCGACGGCATGACGTGGATGGAGGTGCTGCGCGACGAGGCGCTGGTGGGGCTGCACGCGGCCCTCACCCCGACCTGGAGCGAGACCGCCGGCTTCGCCGACTACGTCCTGCCCATGGGCCTGGCCGGCGAGCGGCACGACATCCAGAGCCAGGAGACGCAGTCCGGCCGCTGGGTCAGCTTCCGCCAGCCGGTGCTGCGGGCGGCGCGGGAGCGGATGGGCCAGAAATTCCGCTTCACCTACGAGGCCAACCCCGGCGAGGTGTGGGAAGAGGACGAGTTCTGGATCGAGCTGTCCTGGCGGATCGATCCCGACGGCGCGCTCGGCGTCCGCCGCTGGTTCGAGTCGCCCTATCGTCCGGGCGAGAAGCTCACCGTCACCGAGTACTACCGCTGGATCTTCGAGAACGCGGTGCCGGGCCTGCCCGAGGCCGCCGCCCGCGAGGGCTCGACGCCCCTCGACTACATGCGCCGTTACGGCGCCTTCCTGGTCGAGGCGGAGGTGCGCGGCCTGCAGGAGGTCACGGTGCCCGTCCCCGCGACGGCGGCCCGCGACGAGGCCACCGGCCTCGTCTCCGTGGGCGGCAAGGCGATCGGCGTCGAGATCGACGGGAAGGTCCTGGCCGGCTGGCCCACGCCGTCGCGGCGGCTCGAGGTGTTCTCGCCGACACTGAAGGAGTGGGGATGGCCCGAGGAGGCGCTGCCGGGCTACATCCGGAGCCACGTCCATCGCTCCGCGCTCGACCCGGCCCGCGGGGAAATGGTCCTCATCCCGACCTTCCGGCTCCCGACCCTCGTCCATACGCGCAGCGGCAACGCGAAATACCTGAACGAGATCTCCCACCGCAACCCGGTCTGGATGCACACCTCGGACGCTCGGCGGCTGGGGCTGGTCACCGGCGAGCTGGTGCGCGTCACCACCGAGATCGGCTACTTCGTCAACCGCGCGTGGGTCACCGAGTCGATCGCCCCCGGCGTGGTGGCCTGCTCGCACCACATGGGCCGCTGGCGCCTGCACGAGGGCGAGGGCAGCCGCTGGTCGGCGGCGCGGGTCAGCCTCGAGCCGTCGGCGGGGAGCGGGTGGCTAATGAGACAGGTCGACGGCCTCGGCCCCTTCGCCAGCGCCGACCCGGACTCTCTCCGGATCTGGTGGAGCGACGGGGGAGTGCATCAGAACCTGACCTTCGCCGTCCATCCCGACCCGGTGTCCGGGATGCACTGCTGGCACCAGAAGGTGGTCGTCTCCCTGGCCCGCCCGCAGGACCGCTACGGCGACGTCTTCGTGGACACCGCCCGGTCGATGGACGTCTATCGCGAGTGGCTGGCCAAGGCGCGCCCGGGGCCCGGCCCGGGCGGCCTCCGCCGGCCGCTCTGGCTCGACCGCCCGCTCCGGCCCGCTGAGGAGATGTTCAAGGCTTAGCCGAAAACAATCAGCCAAGGCAGCGAAGCGGGATTCACTCCCGCGGAGCGAGCGGGGGTTCAAGGGGGTGCGACGCAGCACCCCCTTGCTCAATGATGCCCAGGTCCTTGACGGCCGGGCCGTTGAGCACCTTGCCGTCCGTGTCGAAGCGCGAGCCGTGGCACGGGCAGTCCCAGCTCTTCTCGGCGTCGTTGAACTCCACCAGGCACCTCATGTGCGTGCACACCGGGTCGAGAGCGTGGAGGGTGCCGTCCTCGTCGCGGTAGGCGGCCACCTTCTTCCCCTCGACCTCGACGAGCTTGCCCTGGCCCACCGCCAGCTCCCGCAACGAGTCCGCCTCCGCCTTCTTCAGGCGGTCGGCCAGGAAGTGGGCGGGGAAGTCGACGTTCTCGCTCACGAACTGCCGGGCGGCCGCCAGCGGCTTCACCCGGGTGGCGTCGAAGAGCCGTGCCCAGCGGTTGTCGCGCCCGAGGATGAGATCGCTCGTGACCATGGCGGCGAGGGTACCGAACGTCATGCCGGTTCCGCTGTAGCCGGTCCCCACGTAGACGTGCGCCGACAGCGAGTTGCGGCCCAGGAAGGGCAGGCCGTCGACCGGCTCGACCACCTGGGCCGACCACCGGTAGCGGACCGCGCGGACCGGGAAGCGGGCCGCCGCGTATTCCAGCAACGCACGGAAGCGCGCCTCGGTGTCCTCCTCCTGGCCGGTCTTGTGGTCCTCACCGCCGACGACGAGCAGCGTCTCGTCCTCCACCTCCTGGCCCCGGAGGTAGTGATACGGATCAGCCGTGTCCCAGAAGAGGCCGTCCGGCACCGGTCCGTCGATGCGGCAGGCCAGCACGTAGGAGCGGAAATGAGCGAGCTTCGTCTGGAGGAAGAGCTTGTTCAGGGGGACGTGGGTCGCGAGGAGCACCTCTCGCGCGGTGACGACTCCGCCCTCGGCCTTCACCTGGCACGGCGAGCCGTCCTCGACGTCCAGCGCGCGTGTGTCCTCGAAGACATGGCTGCCTCCGCCCGGGATGGCCAGCAGCAGCGGCAGCAGGTACTGGCGAACGTGGAAGCGGGCCTGGTCCTCGAAGCGGACCGCGGCGGCGACCGGGAACGGCAGCGGCACGTCCTCGGTGAGGACGGCCTTCATGCCGAGGCGCTCGGCCGCCTCGTACTCCTTCTGCACGTCCTCCAGGCCGTCTTCGGTCTCCGCGAAGTAGAAGCCGGGCAGGCGGTGGAAGCCGCACTCGATGCCGCGCTCCTGGACGAACGCGGCGATCCGATCGAGCGAAGCGCGGGAGGCCGCGAGGGCATCCCGGGCGCCGTCCTCTCCGAAGTGCGAGATCAGGGTGCGGAGCGAGGCGTCGACGACCTCGGTCAGGTGGGCGGTCGTGTAGCCGGTCACGCCTTCCGCGACCCGCTGCGCCTCCAGGACCGCGACGGTCTTGCCGGCCGCCTTGAGGAGGGTCGCCGCGGTCAGCCCGGTGATCCCCGCCCCGATGATCGCCACGTCCACTTCCAGGTCGCCGCGGAGCCGTGGGAAGCGCGGGTAGCGCGTGCTGGCGATCCACAACGAACGCGTCGACGAGGGCAGCCGGGGAGGGCGGCCACGACGGGACAGGGGCTTGCTGGTGGCGGGAACGGGCATGGGGCACCTCTCCTCCCACCGTAGCACCGAAGGACAGGCCCTAGTGACGCCGCGCCGACTCGGCGGTACGGCCCGCGACCGCGTTCCACGTCTGTCTGGCCTTGCTGGCGGCGCGGGCGGGCAGGTCCGGGACGATGAGCCACGCCAGGCCCAACAGCAGGGTCTTCAGGGCGTAGCCGAGCGCGAGGAGCTTCAGCGTCCGCGGGCTCATCGTCTGCCTAGCGCCGGGAGGCGCGGGTCAAGGTGAGGGCCACCAGGGCCCCGAGGGCGAGGAGGATCTGCGACGAGCCGGGGCCGGTCAAGCCCGAGGCGGCCACCAGCGCCGCGGCCAGCGCGGCCGCGCTTCCGACCAGCAAGATCAGCTTCGCGGCGGCCACCTCGGGCGTACCTCCGCCCTCGCCACAAGCACGGGCCGTGCCACGACCCGACTCGCATGGATCCGGGGTTTCGCAGCTCTCGCCGGCGCGAATGTGGCGCCCGTCCCACGCCACCCTGCGGCGAGGCAGACACGGGCGGCGCGCCGCAACCGGTCTTGGGGGGTGCGCCGCTAGTACCCCCCGGCCTCAGCGCATCGCTGGCAAGGAGATGCGGAACGTGGTGCCCGCACCGGCCTGGGTGGTGAAGTCGATCGTGCCCTGGTGGCGCTCCACGACCATGAGCACCGTCGAGAGCCCCAACCCGGTCCCCTGTCCCTCCAGCTTGGTGGTGAAGAAGGGCTCGAAGATCGTGGGCTGGACCGACTCCGGAATCCCGGGGCCGGTGTCGGCGACCGCGATCTCCACCCGCCCGTCCCGCAGCGCCGAGGTGACCCGCAGCCGGCCGCCGGGCTGGCCCTCCATGGCCTGCACGGCATTGACGACCAGGTTGATGAGCGCCATCTCCAGCTGGTTGGATACGACCTTCACCGGGGGGAGGCCGGCCGCGAGGTCCTTCTCGAGGTGGACGCCGCTCTTGAGGACCTGGTAATGGCACAGCTCGAGGCTGCGCTCCACGGCCTCGTTGGGGTCCACCGGGACCATGTCCTCGGGCGAGACGCGGCTGAAAGCGAGCAGGCTGCGGGTGAGGCTCTTGATCCGGTCCGCTCCCTTGCCGATGGAGGCGAGCATCTCCGCCTGGGGCGGGGTGACCGAGTGCGCGTGGAGCAGCTCGAGGTTCCCCATGATGTAGGTGAGAGGCGTGTTCAGCTCGTGGGCGAGCCCGGCCGCCATGCGGCCGATGGTGGCGAGCTTCTCGGACTGGAGGAGCTGCTTCTGGGCCGCCCGCAGCTCGCGGATCGTCCGCTGCTCGCGCTCGAAGAGCCGGGCGTTCTCGATGGCGAGGGCGGCGTGGCGGGCGAGCGCCGCGGCCGTCTTCAGGCTGTCAGGGCTGAACGGGGCCGAAGTCTCCTGGTTGTCCACGTAGAGGGCGCCGAGCACGGTCGCCCCGGCCGGGGCCCCGTCTCCGTCGGCGCGAGGGGAGCCGAGCGGGATGCAGACGATCGTCCGCAGGTCCATGAGGATCACGCTCTGCGCCATGCGCAGCGTGGGATCGGCCATCGCGTTGCCGGTGGCCACGATCTGGCCCGTCTCGACCGCCCGGCGCACGACGGAGCGGGAGATCCCCTGCGACTCGGTGAGGGGCAGCGGCTCCCCCCGCCGGCGGGCCACCCGCAGGCGGAGGCCCGCCACCGCTTCGTAGCGCGCGTCGTCGGGCGACTCCTCGGCCAGGAGCAGGAAGCCGCGGTCGGCCCGCGTGATCCTCAGCACGGCGTCGAGCACCTGCTCGAGCACCTGGCTGAGGACCAGCGAGGAGTTGAGGGTCTGGACGAGGGAGAGCAGGAGCTGCTGCTGCTCGACCCACGGGAACTCCGCCACCACGCCGGTCGAGGTCTCGGCGCCGGGGCGCGAGTACTTGAGGGTCAGGTTGCCGAGCTGGACGACGTCGCCCGGAGAGAGGGCGACCCGGGGCGTCTTGACCGCGTTGACGTACACGCCGTGGAGGCTCGCCTGGTCCTCGATGACGAAGCGGCCGTCCTCGTGGACGAGGCGGGCGTGGAACTTCGACACGGACGGCTCGGGCAGGCAGATGTCGTTCTGGCGCGAGCGGCCCAGCGTGTACATGCGGGCCTGGAGGGCGAAGGAGCGGTCGGGCACGCTGCCCCGCACCACCTCCAGCAGGCCGACCGTGAGATCCGCCCCGCAGTTCGCGCAGCGGGCCGCCGACGGCTCGGTCCGCGCTCCGCATCGCGCGCAGGACATCGGCCGCGATGATGGCCGATGCGCCGGAGGCCCGTCAATGCCCTGGAACACCCGACCGGCGCAGCGACGGCTTTTTAAACGCAGAGGTCGCAGAGAATTGCAAGCAGGGTTTGAGGACGCAGAGACAGAATTGAATTGACTCTGCGTCCTCTCCGTTCCCCTCTGCGTCCTCTGCGTTAAAAGGGCTTAGTTGGACAGTCTGAGCTGCCAGCGGCTGCGGTCGCGCATGGCCTCGTACGGCTCGCCGGGCGTGAGGGCCAGCTCCAGGACCTCCTCGATCGACGCCACGAGGTGGATCTTGAGGTCGGTCTGGACGTTCTCCGGGATGTCCTCCTTCACCGCCTTCTCGTTGCGCTTGGGGAGGATGACCTCCTTGATCCCCATGCGGTGGGCGGCCAGGACCTTCTCCTTGATCCCGCCCACGGGAAGCACGCGCCCGGAGAGCGTCATCTCCCCGGTCATGGCCACCCGCGGCCGGACCGGCCGCCCGGTGAGCAGCGAGACGATGGACGTGACGAGCGTGATGCCCGCCGACGGGCCGTCCTTGGGGATCGCGCCCTCGGGCACGTGGAGGTGGAGGTCCACCCGCTCGAAGAACGAGTCTTCTATGCCGAGCTGGCGCGCGTGGGCGCGGACCCAGGAGAGGGCGGCCTGGGCGCTCTCCTTCATGACCTCGCCGAGCTGGCCGGTGAGGGTGAGGCCCTTCTGGCCCCACATCTGGCTGGCCTCGACGTAGAGCACCTCGCCCCCGGCCGCCGTCCACGACAGCCCGATGGCGACGCCGGGGATCATGGTCCGCTCCTCCAGCTCCTCCTTCATGAAGACGGGCGCGCCCAGGAACTCCTCGACCTTCTCGGGGGTGACGGCCACCGTCTCCGTCAGCCCTTCCGCGCGCTTGCGCGCGACCTTGCGGATGATGCTCGCGATCTCGCGCTCGAGGTTGCGCAGCCCCGCCTCCCGCGTGTACTCGCGGATCAGCTTCTTGAGGGCCTCGTCCCCGAAGGCCACGATCTCGGCCGTCATGCCGTGGTTCTCGAGCTGGCGCGGGATCAGGTGGCGCCGCGCGATGTGGAGCTTCTCCTCCTCGATGTAGCCGGCGAGGCGGATGACCTCCATGCGGTCGCGCAGGGCGGGAGGGACGGTGTCGAGCACGTTGGCGGTCGTGATGAACAGCACCTCGGACAGGTCGAACGGGAGGTCGATGTAGTGGTCCTTGAATGTGTTGTTCTGCTCCGGGTCGAGCACCTCGAGCAGCGCCGAGGCGGGATCGCCCCGGAAGTCGGCGCCGATCTTGTCCACCTCGTCGAGCATGAACACCGGGTTCTTGCTGTCCGCCCGGCGCAGGCCCTGGATGATCTGGCCGGGAAGGGCCCCGATGTAGGTGCGCCGGTGGCCGCGGATCTCGGCCTCGTCGCGCATGCCACCGAGGCTGATGCGGTGGAACTTCCGGCCCATGGAGGAGGCGATCGAGCGGCCCAGGCTCGTCTTGCCCACCCCGGGGGGGCCGACGAAGCAGAGGATGGGCCCCTTGATGTCGGGCTTCATCTTCCGCACCGCGAGGTACTCGAGGATGCGCTCCTTCACCTTCTCCAGGTCGTAGTGGTCGTTGTCGAGGACCTCCTTGGCCTTGACGATGTCGATCTCGGCCTCGGTGCGCTTGCTCCAGGGCAGGGCCACCAGCCAGTCGAGGTAGGTCCGGGCCACCGTGTACTCGGCCGCGGCCGGCGACATCTTGGAGAGCCGGTCCAGCTCGCGCAGGGCCTCCTTCTTGGCCTCCTCCGGCATGCCGGCCTTCTCGATCTTCTCCCGCAGCTCGTTGTACTCGCGCTGCTGGTCGTCGCCCTCGCCCAGCTCCTTCTGGATGGCCTTCATCTGCTCGCGGAGATAGTACTCGCGCTGGTTCTTCTGCAGCTCGGTCTTGACCTGGCTCTGGATCTTGTTGCCGACCTCGAGGACCTCGAGGTCCTTGACGAGCACCTTGTTGAGCCGCTCCAGGCGGGCCTTGACGTCCATCGTCTCCAGCAGCTCCTGCTTCTGGGCCGTGTTGAGCGAGGGGAGGCTGGCGGCGATGAAGTCGGCCAGGCGGGCCGGGTCCTGGATGTTGGCGGCGAGGGTCTGCAGCTCGTCGGAGAGCGTGGGGCTCAGCTCCACCACCCGCTGGAAGAGGCCCTGCGCGCTCTGGGCCAGCGCCTTGACCTCGATCTCCTGCTCCCCCGAGACCGCCTCGCCCAGCAGCTCGATGCTGGCCTTGATGAAGGGGCGGTACTGGTTCACCCCGCGCAGGCGGAAGCGCTGGACCCCCTGCACCACGAGGCGCAGCGAGCCATCGGGGAACTTGAACATCTTGTGGATGTGGGTGAGGGTCCCCACCCGGTAGAGGTCGCTCTCCACCGGGTCGTCCACCGCGGGGTCGCGCTGGGTGATCACCCCGATGACCTTGCGCTCCCGGACCGCGTCGTGGACGAGGGCGACGGAGCTCTCCCGGGCCACCGCCAGGGGGAGGATGGCGTGGGGGAAGAGGATCGTGTCGCGCAGGGGAAGGATGGCCAGCTCGGTCGGGACGTCCGTCAGGCTCACCTCGCCCACGCCCTCCGACTCGAAGTCGGGGGTGCGGTCGTCCTTCTCGCTCATCGGATTCTCCTGGTCGCCGCCCCTTCGGCGGCGAGAGCGGCTTCCAGCGGTCGGCCCTCGAGGGACCGATCGCGCGCGTGGGCCTGACGCGACTCCTGGGCCTCCTGGCAGGGGACGCACAAGGTGGCGAAGGGGACCGCCTTCAGCCGCGGCTCCGCGATCTCCGCCCCGCACTCCGCGCAGACGCCGTAGGTTCCCTCCTCCAGCCGCTGCATCGCCTCGTCGATCTGGCCGAGCGTCTCGGACTTCATCTCCATGAGGGCCAGCTCGACGTCGCGCACGAAGTCGTTGACGCTCTGCTCCTCCGCGTCCTTCACCTCGCCCACTTCCGCGGGCAGCGTCTCCCGCAGCGAGCGGAGCTTGACCTGGATCTCCCGGCGGCGGTCCTCGAGCATGCCTTTCAGCACCTCACGCCGGCGCCGGTTGCGGGCCTCCTTGTCGCGTGTCATCGACGTCTTCCTCCTGTGGCCCCGCTCAATCGAGCTTCAGCGTGGTGAAGGTGTAGAGGTTGCCGCGCCGGAAGCGCACGCGGGCCACCCCGTCGGACTTGGCCTTGACCAGCTCCTTCTCGACCTCGTGCACGTCGTCCACGTTCTCGCCGTTGATGCTCACGATGACGTCGCCGCGCTGCAGCCCGGCGTCCTCGGCGTTGCTGCCCGCCTCCACCTGGGTCACGACGACGCCCTTGAACGAGCGGGGCAGCTGCAGCTCCGCCGCCAGTTCCGGGGTCAGGTTCTGGAGGGTCATGCCCTGGTGGGAGCGGCCCTCGCTCTCGGACCGGCTCTCGCGGGCCACGCCTTCCTCGGGGAACGTGCCGAGGGTCACCGCGACGTCCTTCTCCGAGCCGGCCCGCATGACCTTGAGGTGCACCGTGGTGTCGGGGGCCCGGGAGGCGATGTAGCTCGTGAGGTCCGAGTTGTCCCGCACCTCGCGGCCGTCCACCGCGACCACGATGTCGTCGGGCCGGAGCCCGGCCTTCTCGGCGGGGCTGCCCTCGGTGACGTCGGAGATGAGGGCGCCCTTGGCCTCCTTCATGTGGTAGGTCCGGGCCAGCGCCTCGGTGACGGACTGGATGTTCACGCCCAGCCAGCCGCGGATGACCCTGCCGCGCGTCCGGAGCTGGGGCAGGATCTCCTTGGCCACGTTGATGGGTACCGCGAAGCCCACCCCGGACGACTGCTGGGGCCCGTTGGTGATGATCATGGTGTTGATGCCGATGACCTCGCCGCGGGTATTGAGCAGCGGGCCGCCCGAGTTGCCGGGGTTGATCGACGCGTCGGTCTGGATCATGTCCACCGCCGTGCCGCGCACCCCGAGGGTCAGGCCCCGTCCCTTGTACGAAACGACCCCCACGGTCACGCTGGGACCGCCCACCTGGCCGTCCGCCCACAAGCCGAAGGGATTGCCGATGGCCATCACCCACTCGCCGACGTCGGCCTGGTCGGAGTTGCCGAGGTTCAGGATCGTCAAGGGCTCTTTGGGCTCGATCTTGATGAGCGCGACGTCGGTGCGGGCGTCCTTGCCCACCAGCTTGGCGTCGTAGGTCCGGCCGCTCGCGAGGGTGACCGAGATCTGGTCCGCCCCCTCGATGACGTGGCGGTTGGTGAGGATGTAGCCGTCCTTGTCCACCACGAAGCCGGAGCCGAGGCTGCGCTGGGCCTCCATCTCCGGTCCGCGGCCCTGTCCCTGGCCCTGCGGACCCTGGGGGCCGAAGAAGCGGTCGAGCATGTCGTCACCGAAGAAGTCGCGGAAGGGGTTGCGTTGTCCCTTCACGAGCTTCTTGGTGTTGATGTTCACGACCCCCGGGGTCGCCCCGTGGGCGATGTCGCGGAAAGTCTCCAGCGTCGGCGGGCCGAGCGGGCGCGCCGGGATCGCGGCCGCCGCGGCCGGGTCCGCCGAGCGGGCCAGGGCGGGCTGGGGCCGCATCTGGGTGGTGACCACCGCGCCCAGGAGCATGGCCGCCATGGCGACCGAGAAGAAAGAAGCGATCGTGCGAGTCCGGGTGTTCATCGAACCAGCTCCCTCCAGCGTGCCTGCGCGCCGATCGGCGCCACGGGCGAGATAAGACCAGGCGTCACGAGTGCAAGGAACATACCGAGCGAAGCGGCGATCGGATCCCCCGAGGGCGATCCTCGGAAACCCTGGATCCAGGCCGCAAACTCCATTTTCCAGTAAGGCTTACGCGAAGCGTGCGTAAAAAGTTGTACCGCCCCCGCCGGTCCCGACGCCGGAAAGCGTCACTCGTGTCCCGGAAACGGGCCAGCCCGGCCCGCGGAGGGGGTTCCCGGCCGGCAGGGCTCCGGAGCCGTCCTCATCGGCGACCCCGGAGCCCGATAGGCGGAACGAGCGATCAATAATCTTCCATTCCCCCGGGAGGCATCGGCGCCTCTTTCTTCTTCTCGGGGATCTCGGCCACGATCGCCTCGGTGGTGAGCATCAGGCTGGCGATCGAGGACGCGTTCTGGATGGCGCACCGGACCACCTTGGTGGGGTCGATGACCCCGGCCTCGATGAGGTTCTCGAACCTGTCGGTCTGGGCGTTGAACCCCGTCTCGGATTCGAGGTCGCGCACCTTGGCCACCACGATGTTGCCCTCCTCGCCGGCGTTCTGGGCGATCCAGCGCAGCGGCTCCTCGCAGGCCCGGCGGACGATCTGGACGCCCATGCGGGCGTCGTGGCCGAGATCGGAGGACTTGGCCAGCTTGTCCAGGGCGGGCACGGTGCGCAGAAGCGCCACCCCGCCGCCGGGGACGATGCCCTCCTCGACCGCGGCCTTGGTGGCGTGCATGGCATCCTCCACCCGGGCCTTCTTCTCCTTCATCTCGGTCTCGGTCGCCGCCCCGACCTTGATCACGGCCACCCCGCCCACGAGCTTGGCCAGCCGCTCCTGCAGCTTCTCCCGGTCGTAGTCGGAGGTCGTTTCCTCGATCTGGGTGCGGATCTGCTTGACGCGACCCTCG
>Ga0066710_100000611_pt1 | contig 22614 bp, 20 predicted proteins | sample GraSoiAngelo_159_FD_79666 | JGI IMG/M metagenome (GOLD analysis project Ga0066710, IMG submission 79666) | Grasslands soil microbial communities from the Angelo Coastal Reserve, California, USA - 14_1009_16_40cm | ecosystem: Environmental > Terrestrial > Soil > Grasslands | place: USA...
GCTTATCAATATCAACGGGCTGTCGAACGCAAAGAGAAAATCATTGTGGGAGTGAACGACTACCTAGTTGAAGAAGAATCCCCGATTGAGACTCTTTATATCAACCAGGATGTCGCCAACCGACAGGTGGCCAGGCTCAGAGAATTAAAAACTTCCCGTAACCGTGCTGAAGTTAAGAAATCATTAACGGCTCTTCGCAAGGCAGCGGCCTCCAGTGATAATCTCATGCCTCATTTTGTCGCCTGTGTCAGCCATTATGCGACCCTGGGGGAGATTTGCGATGAATTGCGTTCCGCCTTTGGAACCTATGTTGAACCCATCTTTTGAGCCCTTAGAGAAACAGATTAATGACTGACAAACGAATTCGAGTTCTGCTGGCTAAGCCAGGACTTGATGGGCATGACCGGGGCGCGAAAATCATTGCGCGCGCATTGCGCGATGCGGGAATGGAGGTCATCTATACCGGGCTTCGGCAGACTCCAGAACAAATTGTCAATGCCGCTGTTCAAGAGGATGTCGATTGCATTGGTCTGTCTATTCTTTCCGGGGCTCACAACGTCATATTCCCCCGAATCATGGAGCTCCTAAAACAGAAGCAGGTGGATGATGTTTTGGTGGTCGCTGGAGGCATTATCCCTGATCAAGATATTCCCACCCTCAAACAAATTGGCGTCTCTGAGATTTTTCCTCCGGGGACCCCTACCGGGGCAATCATTGACTACATTAAGAATCATCTCAAGGAAAAGAGCCTTTAAAGCCCCGCCCGTCAGGACAGGGATCTGGAGTCTCGCTTCAGGGCCCTCGTCCTTGGAAATCAGAGATTGGCGTTTTGGAGCGCGCCGGTTTGACAGCGCTTTGCTGCAGCCTGATGCAGGCCGCCCCTCGAAAGCTCCTCGAAACCCGAAAGGAACGTTTTCTCCTAAGATCGCAATGAAAAAACTTATTTCGATTCTCTGGCTGCTATTCGGATTGAAAGTTCTTGTTCTCGCATCTCAAACGCAGGCTCCCGGCGATCCAGCCGGGCAGTTCATCCTTCACGCTAAAGAATCGTTCTTCTCGGGCAGCCTTGAATTCAAAATAGCATTTCTTGATGTTGAGCTTGGGAAGGGCAAGAAGACCAACTCTCTTTCTAAGGCTCTGGATAACCGGAACACTAACCTTGAGAAAGCAAAGAAGCTTTTTGAACTGGCGAAGGAATACTTGAAGGAGAAGCCAAGCGCCAGCGAAGCCCTAAAGCAACTCTACGTTCAATGGATAAGCAGCATGGACAGCCTTCCGCCTCATTTTACGACCGGGGGATATCGGCAATATGAGCGACGTCTTAAGGAAAAGGGACAGTATCTAAATCAATTCTTCGAAAAGCTTGAGATAGAACTTAAGCCGAGTGACTCTGCTGCGAGAAGTGACATCAAGGATTCAAAGCCAAAGAGCAACGCCGATAGCGTGGCGACAAAGACGCCAGACAACAACTCGCAAGCTTCGGAAAAAGGGACTGAAGATGAGACTGCAAGTGCTGAATCTACGGCTCGTATCTCTTGTCCCGATTCTCTGCGCGAGGTCCCCGTCTCTTCCTCCCCCACTGGCCCAAAGAGCCTAAAGTGTGGTGAGCAGGTCACGATCCTGATCCGTTCTGGAAATTGGATCCGAATCCGCACCAGCGACGGAAAAGAAGGGAATGTGTCAGCGAAATTCCTCGAGCCAGAGAAGCCATGAGGTGGATTTATAGATCTATTTACACCCTCGATTACAGACTCAAAACCGTCAGGCTGGGGTTAAGCGGTCTCGGGGGTGCGAGCGAGCCAAGTCCGGTTACCTCGGGTCCGGCTCAACGACTCCTTTAACCGTCCTCTTATCCACTCTTCTATTGCCGATGCAACCTCTTCGATGGCCAGGTTAGTGGTGTTGATGATTGGTTCGTACCAAATCGGATCGCCCCGTTTACAATTTGCCCAGCGATCCCACCTCATACTCGGATGGCTGTTTGTTTTTATTACTTCGGGGCACCAAGTGGGTTCAACGGCGTGGACGCGCATCCATGCCGCCCAACAAAGTATATGCATGTCCGGACCGTACGTCCCTCTTTCGCGGAGCCGGTCGACTCTGGTGATGTCATCGCAATCAAGTAGACACGCATGCCACGCATCCACCTGTTCAATAGAAGGCGATGCGTGGATCTCACCGAATACAGCTTCCCCGCAAATGATCGCATGCCGACCTTTAGGTTGATATTTCTCAATATACGTCCGTACCCAGAACTCAGTGGTCTCTTGGCGCCACACGGAATCTGGGTTTTCCGGGACACTCACTTCACCGAAATCGTGGATCACAAAGTCGGGTAGCAGGCGGGACAATGGGGACAGGCACGACGTCTTGCCGGACCCGTTCGCACCAGTTACAAAGAAGAGCATAGGTGCAGACCTCTAATGGGTTATTTTTCTTTGTTACGCCCCTCTTTAGAAACTATCAGTAGCGAGCAACCTCAGACCGCCGAGGAGTGCGATTCTATCGGCCACGGACCCCTCACCCGGTCCGCCGTCCGGCGGATCCCCCTCTCTCATTGGGAGAGGCAGGAGAGCTTTGAGAAAGCTCCCTGGGTGAGGGGACGGCAGCTTAACAAATTTGACCGAAGTTTGAACTTCTTCGCCACCAAGTAACCCTAGTTGACTTTTTCAAACATCCTTCATCGGAAAACGCCGACTTGATACAAGTAAAGATTGTAAGGAATAGCTCTGGCCTTGTCTTTGACCTGTCTCTTGCGAATCCAGGTCCATCCCTGGATTTGACCATCCACCGTAACGACTCGAGTCCCCTTGTTCAATTGTTTTTCCAGCATAGGAACCACTTTTTCAAGTGACTTGGGGAGTAAATAGACTGTGACAACAGTGGCTGGGCTTACGTTCTGATTGAAGATATCTCCCTGGATCACCTTGACTCTCTCGTGCAATCGAAGTTGCTTGATGGCCGAGGTTGCTTTTTGACAGAGGGTTTCGTCAAATTCGATGCCAACGGCCCGGGCATGAAAGTTCTGCGCAGCCATGATGATGATGCGACCATCTCCAGAACCCAGATCATAGACTAAGTCGTTTTCTCGCACGTTCGCTAACTTTAATATCGCTTTAACCACCGTGAATGGAGTGGGAACAAAAGGGGCCAGCCAATTGGGATGATGCAGCAGTTCTTGCTGCTCGTTTTCCCCCTTTTTGGGCTCCTGGGAAAATTCCTCTGGCAGAAAGCTATCGGTCTCGCCGTTTGTTAACGAAATTGCCAAGAAAATCAATGGGTAAAGAAGAGCCTTGACTCTCATTCGGATACGGGCTGGATTTTCGCTTGTGAAGTTACATTTTTAAGTTAACAATGGGGCGTTTAACACAAAATGGATCATCTAATTACTGCTACGAAAATCCCCTTATCAACGGGAAGGTGTGAAAAAATTCAAAACCGGCCGATGTTGGGAGGGCGAGGCTCCCGCTGAGCCGTCGCCCTGGCAGGTCCTTGCTCCATGAGGCTCGGCGGGAGCCTCGCCCTCCCAATTTTTTTCACACCTTCCGCGCGGTGGCATGTGAGGAGCTGGCATGAAAACCCATTGCGACTCTTCCTATTTTAAGGTGACTTACAAGATATGCCACCCAATTTCCAGATCTCCTTGTCTGTGAAATGAGAATTTGATTGCAAGAGATGCGCCAGTCTGTAGCACAGACTTCAGTTCGTTCCGTCTGGCCTGCTGACTGATGAGTGTGCTACTTTCCCCTCGAATAGGTCTTTATGGAGCGTTTCGCGGGTCTTCTTGGATTCGTCCTTTTGCTGGGAATTGCCTTTGCGCTCTCTTCGAACCGCAGAGCCATCCGCTGGAAGACGGTCATGTGGGGAGTTGCTCTGCAATTACTTTTTGCCGTCGTGGTCCTAAAAGGAGAATGGGTAAGCCAGCGCCTGGGATGGATTCCCTTTCCACTGGGGATGTTCACGGTTGGGATTCTTTTGCAGATCGTCCTTTTCCGTTTCCTCTCGAAACGGACTGCTCGCCTGGTAAGGGTTGCCCAGCACTGGATCCAGGCAATCATTGGCATCCAGATATTGGTCGGCCTGTTGAAATTCAACCTTGTAGCGACTTTTTTCATTTTCATGCGAGAAGTAGTGAACAGGCTTATCACTTATTCTACAGAAGGGACGAAATTCGTCTTTGGTGCGCTTGGCGCAGAGCAAGGAGAGCGGAGCGTCGGCCTGATCATTGCATTCCAGGTCTTGCCCACGATCATCTTTGTCGCTTCCATTTTTGCCATTTTATATTACCTGGGCATCATGCCCGTGGCGGTCCAGCGAGTCTCAAGAGTGATGACTCGGTTCCTGGGGTCGAGCGGCGCCGAATCTGTTTCTGTGGCCGCCAGTATCTTTATGGGCCAAGCCGAGGCTCCCTTGACCATCCGGCCTTTCCTGGCCGAGATGACACGCTCCGAACTCATGACTATAATGACCGCCGGCATGGCCCACGTTTCAGGCGGAATCATGGCGGCTTACGTCCTGGTAGCCCATGTCGATGTGGTGCACCTTCTAACCGCCGTGGTCATGACAGCTCCAGGAGCCATTATGGTTGCCAAGATTATGGTGCCGGAAACTGAAACGCCCAAGACCGCTGGCGATGTGAAGGTACAGATTCCAGTGACTGACGTGAACCTGGTAGACGCTGCCGCCCGAGGAGCCTTTGAAGGGACGCACCTGGCAATCAATGTGGCCGGCATGTTGATCGCCTTCATCGCGCTGGTGGCGCTGGCTAACGGTATCCTCGGTTTTTTGCATCAGGGGCTCGAATCCCTGGCCCAGAAGACTCCTATTGCAGAAGGGCCCGTGAGGATATTCCTCCCATATTTTCCGGAGAACCTGCAGCAAATTTTGGGAGCTATTTTCAGACCAGTGGCCTGGGCCATGGGCGTTAGCTGGAAGGATTCATTTCAGGTTGGAAATCTCTTAGGAACCCGAATGGTTCTTAACGAATTCATCTCTTTCCTGCAATTAGGCCAGATAAGAACAACACTGGATACTCGGTCTTTGATCATTTCCACTTTTGCACTTTGTGGATTTGCCAATTTTGGTTCCATCGCCATCCAGGTGGGGGGCATCGGAGCCCTGGCTCCCACTCGTCGTCACGACTTGGCTTCTCTAGGTATGAAAGCCATGATTGCCGGAACCCTGGCTAATTTCCTCTCGGCAACCATTGCCGGGATCATTCTATGACGAGTTTCCCAGGCATTCAGGAAGAATCCTTTAGCAACCACGCCGGCATCCAATAAAGCGGTTGGAATATTCTATGGATTGACCTATGATTGGCAAGGGTTACAATAGGCCATAGGTATGAATTTGGGGTAACAAAATGCTTTTTGGTAAACGCGCCATAGCCGCTTTGATAGCTTGCCTTTTTCTCACGCTGGCGGTTTCTTCGCAGGTTTGGCTATATTCTCAAGCCTCCAAGAATGTGATTGATGGCAAGAAGGATAAGACTGAAAAAAATCCAGATAATCTGGTGGTCAATGTTGAACTGGTCAATGTGCTTTTTACCGTAATGGACCGAAAGGGAAAATTAGTAACCGACCTGGATAAGTCTAACTTGAAACTCTATGAAGACAATAAATTGCAGACCATCACCAATTTTTCTCGGGAAACTGACCTTCCTCTAACCATCGCGTTGGTGATCGACACCAGTACCAGCATTCGGGAGAGATTCAAATTTGAGCAAGAGGCGGCCATCGATTTTCTTTACAGAACACTTCGCCCTAAAAAAGACAAAGCTCTTTTGGTGACTTTCGATTCGGCCATTGAGTTAGTTCAGGACTACACGGACAATCCCGAAGTGCTGAGCAAAGCCATTCGTCAGATTCGACCGGGTGGTGGCACCAAAATGCTGGACGCCATTTACCTTGCCTGTCAGGAGAAGTTAAAGTCAGAACTGGGCAGAAAGATCCTGATCTTGATCAGTGACGGCGATGACAATTTGAGCCTTGAAACTCTCGCCTCTACCTTGGAGATGGCTCAGAAATCGGATGTGGCCATCTTTGCCATCAGTACCAACTCCAGCGGATTTTTTGCAATTACTGCACCCAAAGCGGACAAAATTCTGAAGCGATTAGCCGAAGAGACCGGCGGCCGGGCCTTTTTCCCTTTTAAGGCTGAAGACCTCTCCGCTAGTTTTCAAGACATTGGGGCCGAATTGCGCAGTCAATACTCTCTGGCTTATCGATCGTCCAATCCAGGTCGTGACGGCTCGTTTCGGTCCATTAAAATTGAAACCGACCGAAAAAATCTTAAAGTAAAGGCTCGCAAGGGGTATTACGCACCACGGGGATAGTTGCAGAAGCGCATCCAATTCCAGCGAGTGACAGAGTGACACATAATCCAATCGACTCGAATACTGGTTAAAGCCCTTCTCAATTCTGCTGTCCGGCTCTTGAGGAACAGTCACCTTTCCAAAACGAAGGCTTTACACGAGGCGATCCCCCTCACCCCCGTCCCCTCTCCCCCGAGGGGGCGAGGGGAGAGTAAACTTTTTATTACTCCCTCTCCCATTGGCCGTAGGCCGGGTGAGGGGATTGCTGCCGGCGAAGCAAGGGTCTTCAGCGTCGACGGTTTTGTCCGATGGATAATTTGGGATACAAGCTGTTTGCCATTTTCTTATTTTTCCTGTAAACTCCGGCCATTCTCCGGGAATTACAGTTATTCAGCCTACAACAAGGAGTCGAGACAATGAAGCATCGACAAGCGTCCAGCGTACTGAATCGTTGTGTCCAGCTTTTTCTGATCAAGCCCTCAAACTACGATGAACAAGGCTATGTAGTCACTCATTTTCGAGGAGTGCTACCTTCCAACACTTTAAACTGTCTGGCTGCCTTGACGGAGGACGTGGTTCGAAAGCGATTATTAGGGGACGACATCTCTGTTCAGATCCACCTGTTCGACGAGACAGTTCAAAAAATTCCCGTCGAGAAAATTTGCCGTATGGGGCACAAAAAGGGCGAACAGGCGATTGTTGGTTTAGTAGGAGTGCAAACCAATCAATTTCCTCGCGCCACGGATTTAGCGCGCCGGTTTCGCGCTGCTGGATTGACCGTGCTGATGGGTGGCTTTCACGTCAGTGGATATTTGTCGATGATTCCTCAAATCCCCCCGGATATTCAAGAGCTCCTGGACCAAGGCGTGACCCTTGTCAAAGGTGAAGTGGAAGAAACCTGGGATCAGATTCTGAAAGATGCAATATCGGGGCAGCTCAAGCCGCTTTACGATTTCGTCGATGACAAACCCGACTTGTTCACCAAGCCCATTCCGATTCTGAATACTCGGTTGATGAAGCGGTTTGTCGCCTCCAATTTTGGAACCATTGATTGCGGTCGTGGTTGCCCGTTCAATTGCAGCTTTTGCACGATCATCAACGTGCAGGGACGTAAAATGCGGGTCCGTTCAGCCGAAACCATTGCCGAGGCCATTCGCTACAACTGGCGCCATAACAACGTCAATTTCTACTTCTTTACTGACGACAACTTCGCGCGAAACGCGCAATGGGAGCAAATTTTCGATACTTTGATTCAACTTCGCGAAAAAGAACAGATCGACGTCAAGTTCATGATGCAGGTCGATGTGCTGTGTTACAAGATTAGGAATTTTGTAGACAAGGCCCGCCGAGCTGGGTGTACCAAGGTCTTTATTGGTATGGAAAGCATTAATCCCGAGAGTCTAAAGGACGCGGCCAAGACCCAAAACAAAGCGGAAGACTATGTCAATCTCATCCGCGCCTGGCGTGAGGCCGAGGTGGCTACCCACGTGGGATATATTCTCGGTTTCCCTCACGATACGAAAGAATCGTTACGGAGCGACCTGCAGCGACTGATGAAGGAAATTCAAGTGCAACAAGCGTCCTTTTTTATCCTCACCCCCCTGCCCGGCTCACGCGATCATTTGGAAATGTCACGACGCGGCGATTACATGGACGAGGATTACAACAAATACGATTCCATGCATGAGACGATGCGGTATGCAAACTTTCCTGAACCCGGATCGCTCGAGCGCCTTTACCATGAGGCCTGGCAGACCTTTTACAGCTTTGAAAACATGAAGCGAATCCTGCTCAACGCAGCGCCCCGCAATTACTGGGACATCTTAAAGAATTTCATCTGGTATAAGAATGCCGCCATTCTGGAGCAGCGACATCCCATGATGACTGGCTTCTTTCGTCGCAAGAGTCGCGATGCCATGCGCAGCGGCGCGGTAGTTCCCAATCGCTGGCCATTTTTCAAAATGCGTCTCAGCGAAATTAGCCTGTACCTCAAGGGGACGATCAAACTCTTATGGGAGATGCAGGAACTTTGGCTGCAAACCCGCCCACGAAGCCCTGCCGAAGAGCACCTTGTCCAGGAGATGCACCGTATCTATGACTCCGTGCAACGGCGCCTGACCGTGGCTGAGCTCCAATTGGCCTATGCCCGTGCCCGCAATCATCTGCCCACACTAAAGGTTCCATCCAAATTTTCTCTCTGTTGGCAAAAATGGAATTTGTTTCATGCCAATCGCCGCGTGTTTACTCGCGCCGACATCGATCAAAACTGGTTGCGAATTGTCCAACGTGTTCAGCGCTACAAAATCCTGGGGATTTCGCCCGTTCAATTTTTTGCCAATCTCTGGCTCGATTTCCAAGTAACCGTCATGTTTGCTTACGCCTTCTTGACCGCTCGCTACGACGAAGTCGACGCCTAAATGCTGTCAAATTCCCCCTTATCAAGGGGGGAAAGCGCCGCAGGCGCTGGGGGTGTCCCCGATTGAGAAGCGTCGTCCGGGCAGCGACAGAGCATCTCTCGCAGGCTAGTGCCTGCTTCCCCCCTTTTAACTAAGCGGGAATAACCGAAAATCAACCTCCCCGCCGAGAAAACAAAACATGAGTGCTTTCAGCTTGCTGGATTGGGTCATCATCGGAGTCTACCTGGCAGGAACCATGGTTGCCGGCTTAGCGATGCGCCGTTACGTCGGCAAGGTCGAGCATTTCCTCGTGGCTGGACGTGAGATGGATGTCTACCTGGGGGTCGCCTCCTTGGCAGCCACCGAGTTTGGAATTATCACGGCCATGTATACGGCCGAACTGGGTTACAAGAATGGCTTTGCTGGCGCCATTCCGGGGATACTCGAGGCGGTCGCCATGCTCGCCGTGGGTCTGAGTGGGTTTGTCATCAATCCTTTGCGCGAATCGGGTGCCCTGACAATTCCAGAACTCTTAGACCGAAAATTTGGTTCTCAGGTGCGCTGGCTGGCTGGCCTTGTCATCTTTCTGGGTGGCTTACTGAATATGGGAATCTTTTTGCGAGTCGGTGGCGAGTTTCTCATGATTGTCACCAAGATTCCGGTGAAATACCTGGAATTGACGATGACCCTGCTGCTGTTGATGGTGCTGATCTATACCGTATTAGGGGGAATGCTTTCGGTGCTCGTCACTGACTATCTGCAGTTCCTGGTCATGGGAGTGGGCCTGGTTCTGGTCTCGCTGTTGGTGGCGATGAATGTGGGCTGGGAGAACATCATTACGGCCGTCCGGAAACAGCATGGCTCGGGAGCTTTCAATCCCTTCGTCAGCCAGGAAATGGGTGTGACGTACGTGGTGTGGCAAGCGTTCAACCAATTGGCCGTCGTGCTTACCTGGCAAACGGTCATTCAACGTGTTTTGTCTTCACGCGACCCGAAGACGGCACGCCAGGTTTATACCCGCACCAGTTTTTATTTTGTGGGGCGCTTCCTGATCCCTGCATTTTGGGGGATGGCCGCACTGGCGGTGCTGGGCTCCCGCGCTCCCTCCAATACCCTGCATGCTATGCCAGTTTACCTTTCCACTCTCGTACCCTCGGGTCTCCTGGGATTGGTCGTTGCCTCCATGCTGGCGGCGGATATGTCCACCGACTCCAGCTACATGCTGACCTGGGGCAGCATTCTGTACAACGACATTATTTGCCCTCTGCGTAAACAACCTTTTTCTGAGCGCAGCGGATTGTTGGTAAACCGAATCATCATACTCGGCATTGGCGCATTCCTGCTCATTTATGGATTGTGGTATCAACTGCCTGGCAGGGCATGGGACTATCTGTCAATCACGGCTAATATTTATCTTTCCAGCATCTCGATTTTGCTCATCGCTTGCTGCTATTGGAAAGGTGCCAACACAACTGGAGCCATTGCATCTATTGTGGGAGGAGCAGTCACTCCGATCATTTTCTTGCTCGCCGGCCTGGCCAAGAATGTCGAAATCGCTGGTCTCGCCTCGTTCGGACTGGCGGCGGCAGGCATGTTGATCGGTTCATGGATCGGGCCCTCTTCATCCCCGTCCGCTCCCGAGGTGAAGGCTTAAGCCTTCGCTCGGCTCAGCCGGGGACAAGTCCCTGAAACTGACACTTGCGGAACAGTCAACTGTGCTGCATAACTTGCGTTAAGGAGGAAACACCCCGTGCCGACGCAACCTTTCTGGTTTCTTCTCACCTGGATTTCTATCTTGTGGTATGGCTTTTTGGTTTTTTATGTAGGCTGGAAAGGCTTCTGGGACATTCGACGGATGATTAGTAAACTAAGAAAGCCGAATGAAACTTGAGGAGCCTAATTCCAACTCGGGAGAGAAAACTCTTAACTGGATGGAGTCCAGTTTTCCTTCGCTCAAACCAGGTAAATGGATTCTCGACCTTAATTCGCTTGGTACCGACCAAGCTCACCATTTGGTAAAGATTTGTGACTCTGCACGACCGCCCTATCATCCCCTCTCGGCAGGAAGGGTGTGAACAGATTAGCTATAGCGCAGATCTGAGTGGCCCCCCTCACCCCTGCCCCTCTCCCCCAATCCCCCAATGGGGGCGAGGGGAAAGCAATGATTAGAGTTAACTCCCTCGCGCCCATTGGGGGAGAGGGTGGCCGCAGGCCGGGTGAGGGGGTGCATGGACCTTCACGGGACTGGAGGAGGGTGGCTCGTGCATCTCAGACTCTGGCAATTATCCTTCCCCAGCCTGGGGTGTCCTCGCCATGGATAGCTCTGGTTTTGAGCGTTCTTCTACTCAGCGCCGGCATCTCAATTCAGTATTTACTACTCTATAGAATATCTCTGGCAGCACAACGATCCCCAGTCAAAAAGAGCAGCAAATCTCTTGTGCCGACCGCCCAGCGAATAAATATCAATCAAGCCACATTGGCTGAGTTGACAACACTTCCCGGTATTGGTCCCGTAATCGCCGGTCGGATCGTGGATTACCGCAAGAACAATCCACCGTTCCGAAAAGTAGAAGAACTCTTGATCATTAAGGGGATCAGCAAGGACAGACTCGATAGAATCAGAAATCGAATTAGTCTGGAATGATTTATGGGACTTTAAAGAAACAGTGGATTCATATAAAATCAAGCTCGCCGTAGGCGAGGCGATTGGGCTGGCTTCGTGGCCGGTGCGGCGACAACTTTGTGGATGCAGGCCTGTACCGCCTGACGCGAATGGAGCCTCGCAGAGGCGGCATCTTTATAGAAATATGCCTGCCCTCTTGAAGCTCTAAGCCTCAGCGGGGCGTCATGACGCTCCTACGGAGCTCTGGAGATTTTTTTTGGGCCTGTGATCTATAAATATTTTGCCTCTACGAGGCTCATTCCTTCCGTCCTTACCCACAAATTTGTCATACACCGTTTGTGGCCTTACAGGTTGAGGTTTCACTTGGGATCAAGTAAACTGTAAGACATCGGCTAACGGGTTTATTACATGACTCATAATAAAATTCTCTTTTTCTGTCTTTGATCAAGGAGTCTGTATGATTAAGTTCATTCCCAAGGAAGAGAAGTTTTTCGATATGTTTAATGCGATGGCTCAGAATGTCCAGGAAGGGTCAAAGCTTCTCAAGAAAATGATGGAGAAGGACGCGGACATTCGCGATATCGCTGAGAGCATCAAGGCCCTGGAGCACAAGGGAGATCGAATGACTCACGACTTGTTCACCAAGCTAAACAAAACTTTTATCGTGCCCATCGATCGTGAAGACATCCATGCACTCTCGTCAAAAATCGACGACGTCATGGACCTGATCGAGTCGATCGCCCGCCGCATGGTACTTTTCAAAATCAAAGAAACCAGCGAGCCAGCGACCCAGCTTGCTCAGATTCTTAGCCGTTCCACGGCTGAAGTGACGGCCGCCGTGTCTCAGTTGCAAAATGGAATGAAAGTGATGGAACACTGCATCGAGATCAACCGCCTTGAAAACGAAGCCGACCATATTTATCACGTCGCGCTTGGAAAACTATTTGAGACCGAAACCGACCCCATCAACTTGATTAAATGGAAGGAACTTCTCGAAGAGTTGGAAAACTCTCTGGACAAATGTGAAGACGTGGCCAATGTGATTGAGAGTATTGTAGTGAAGAATGCCTGATAAAGCCCGCCGTCGGCTTTCAGCTTTCAGCCGTTAGCTTTCAGGCTGCCAGCCTGTGGCTATCAGCGGCCACCAAGCACATCGAATCCTCCCTGGGGAAGTCGGCACCACAGGGTTGCGTTCAGAGTCACATGGTGCGAGCCGACCGGCACAACCGGTTTTGGCTGATCGCTGATGGCTGAAAGCTGATCGCTGCTTTATTCCACCAACAGGGCGATGAGACGATAGGTCACAGCTGCCATGAAGGCTGAAAGGGGGATTGTCAGCACCCAAGCCCACACGATGCGATTGGCGACTCCCCAGCGCACCGAGGAGAGCCGGCGGGTCGCCCCGACACCCATCACGGCGCCGGTTATTGTATGGGTCGTGCTGATGGGAATTCCTGCAATGGCCGTCCCCAGAAGAGTTGCAGCTCCTGCCGTTTCGGCACAGAACCCGCCCACAGGCCTTAGTTTAGTAATCTTCTGCCCCATCGTTTTGACAATCCGCCAACCGCCTGCCATGGTGCCTAGACCAATGGCGGCGTGACAAATCAAGATAACCCAGAACGGGATACGGAAACTGGTCAGGTAGCCGGTTTTGTAGAGCACGCCCGCAATAATACCCATCGTTTTCTGAGCGTCGTTGGTTCCGTGGCCCAAACTGAAAAGTGCTGCTGAAACTAATTGCAACTTGCCAAAGTACTTCTCAATGGAGGAAGGAGTGAAGTTTCGAAAGATCCAAAGGACGATGACCATGAAAGAGAATCCCAGGATCAAGCCTATAATAGGAGAGAGGACAACAAAGGTCAGCGTTTTGTACCAACCACTCGGTATGATCGAGGCGATTCCAGCCTTGGCAATGGCAGCACCTGCATAGCCACCAATTAACGCATGCGAGGAACTGGTCGGAAGGCCGAAGTACCACGTGATGATATCCCAGGCAATGGCTCCGATGAGGCCGGCCAGGATCACGTACTCCGTGACAACATCCAGCACAATCATGCCGGAGCCCAGAGTCTTGGCCACATTCGTCCCAAACCCAAAGGCCGCCACAAAATTAAAGAAACCGGCCCACACGACGGCGAAGCGAGGAGTAAGGACCCTGGTAGAGACTACCGTGGCAATGGAGTTGGCTGCATCGTGAAACCCATTAATGAAGTCAAAAATGAGCGCAATAATAATAATGAAGATGACCAGTGAGAGCACAAGACCCTTTCCACACTAAATTTCAAATTGGTTCTTAGCAAACCGCCCCTGCCATCCCCAAGGGTCGGCCTGAAAGAAAAAGTTCCGCTGCATGAGCCCGACTTGAACGGAAAAGCCTCCCTGAGGATGCCAGAGCTATAATCCGAGCAAGAAATTTTGAACAACCTTACAGAACTCAGTTCAAAATGTCAAATCGTGCCGTCCCCTCGAATTCAACTCAGCACAGACGTCATTCAGAATGGAAGCCATGCGCTTCATCCCCTTCATCAGAAAAAAGTCGAAACCAACCTGGATGGCTGGTCGTCTTATTTGATGCGTAGGAATTGTGTCTTTGAATAGGCGTAGACTGAGGCTTCCTGAATGTGCGAAACTTTAAAGGCATTGAGATTTTGGAGCCTGGACTCTCCTGAAAATCCCCTCTCGGGAGGAAAGCTGTGAAAAAATCGGATCCGGCGGTTGGCTGTTCCCCCCTGGCCCCTCTCCCCGTTGGGGCGAGGGAAAAGTAAACTGGACTTAACTCCCTCGCCCCCATCGGGGGAAGGGTGAACGCTCGTTAAGCGTTCACAAGGCCGGGACCCCCTGAAGTGCGTTGCATTTACACGCGGCGGCTGATCGGAGCATGATCAGTTGCCAGGCGGAGCGCGCCTACCACATTTTCGTCGACGGTGGGCACGGTTCCCGCGTGGCATAAAGAACCTTCTTGAAAGGCCAAATCAAATTATGAAACTTCGGTGGAACTTGAAATATTCGCTCCTCGGACTCTTGGTGGTAACACTACTGGTGGGAGCCATTCTTTACTTTAAGAGAGGAAATAGGAATCTGCTGGACAAGTACTTTACGGTCAAAGCCGACCGGGGAGCTGTTCGCTACACCGTCACCTCAACGGGTACATTGCAGGCCGTGGTTACAGTCCAGGTGGGAAGTCAAGTCTCCGGCCGCATTCAAGAGCTGCACGCCGACTTTAACAGCGTGGTGAAGAAGAACCAGATTCTGGCGGTGATCGACCCTGCCAATTTTGAAGCCCAACGTCAAAAAGCTCAAGCTGCATTGGCAACGGCACAGGCGGGCGTAAAGAATGCGGAAGCCAATTTGATCAACCGCAAGGCGGAACTGACAAGCGCCAAGGCCAATTTGGAGGTCGCACGAGTCGCCAAGAAAGATTCGGAAATTCAGCTGAAACGGGCGCAAGGGCTAATTAAGGACGGGCTGATTTCAGAACGGGATCTGGAAAATGCCCAGGTTACATTTGATCAGAACAACGCTCGCGTTCATCAGGCTGAAGCTCAAGTCAGTCAAACCGAGGCCTCCATCAATTCTGCCCTTGCCCAAAAAGATCAGGCCGCTGCCAATGTCCAGCAGGCCCAGGCCGAACTACAGATGGCCCAGGTAAATCTCCAATACACCAATATCATCTCCCCTATCGACGGAGTCGTTATCGAGCGAAGCGTGGACATTGGTCAAACTGTTGCTGCCAGCTTTCAAGCCCCGGTGCTTTTCTTGATTGCCAACGACTTGACCAAAATGCAAGTCATCGCCCAGGTGGATGAGGCCGATATAGGCTCTTTATCAGAAAGGGCCAATGCCCAGTTCACCGTGGATGCTTTTCCCGGGCAGACCTTTCAAGGAAGGATTTCTGAAATTCGCCTGAGTTCCAAACTGCCCGGCTCGAGTACGGGCTCCTCTTCCACTGCCACGGGTGGCACGGGGGGTGGAGCGACCAATGTGGTGGTTTATAATGTGATTATCGATGTGGAGAATCCCCAGTTGAAACTGAGACCTGGTATGACGGCCAATGTCATTTTCACAGTAGCGAGCACTGAAGACACTTTAAAAATCCCCAATGCCGCTTTGCGATATCGTCCCGCGGATAAAAATCCAGAAGAGATTCAGAAGCTGTTAGCTTCCTTTTCCGGCGCTGTCTCGGCCGACACCTACCAAGGCAATTCGTCGCCCTCTTCGGCTGGGAAAACTGCAACTGAGTCTACCCGCCCAACCGGTGGAAGTAACGAAGCCAGCGAGAACAGTCGCCAGCGTGGGGCGGGAGGCGCAGAGGGTACACCCTCCGCTGGTTCAGCAGAGAGTGGCAGAGGTCAGTGGGGAGGAAGACCCGGGCGGCCCGGCGGAAATGCCCTGACAGCTAGACAGGGCGGAGGTGCTCAAGCAGTGGTCAAGCCTTCCACGATGGATCGTTACGGAATCAATGCCGGCCTGACGGTTCATTTCCCCCAGGCAGATGCTCCCAAACCAACCTGGGGCATGGTTTGGGGCCTCGATTCCAAAGGACAACCCCAACCTCATCGGATCAAGCTGGGCATAACTGACGGCCGAGAGACCGCAGTTTTGGACGGCGAATTGAAGGAAGGGGATACAGTCGTGACAGGAGAGCTTAATAATAATGAGGAAGCAGCTTCTCAGCAAACCTTGTCTCCTTTCCGTGGACCATTTGGCAGACCTGCGGGTTCTGGCGCAAGACGGGGCGGCCGCTAATCCATGACGAAAACACCAAGCTCTTCATTTGATATTTTGGCCTCTCTTTCCCCAGCGTCCTCAGGAGCTCCAAGGCTAAACGGCGCCGATTCTCGCGTTAGTGGCATCATCTCCTTGCGTGAGGTGAGTAAGACCTATGACCTGGGGGAGGTCCGCGTCGAGGCTCTTAAAGGCTTGTCCTTGGAAATAACTGGCGGACAATTTGTGGCCATCATGGGGGCTTCGGGATCCGGGAAGTCAACCATGCTAAACATCCTGGGGTGCCTGGATCGTCCCTCCAGTGGAGTCTATCTGCTGGATGGAGTCGATGTTTCCACCTTTTCCGCGGCTCAGAGGGCAGACATTCGCAATCAGAAAATCGGGTTTATCTTTCAGAGTTTTAATCTGCTGGCCCGCACCACGGTTTGGGAAAACATTGAGGCCCCAATGCTCTATGGCGGGGTCCCCAAGCCCGAACGAGCTAAGCGTATCGAAGAGGCGCTCAAGGTTGTGGGGATTCCGGAGAAAGCCAAGGCCCTTCCGAACCAGCTCTCTGGGGGACAACAGCAACGGGTAGCCGTCGCCCGCGCCCTCGTCAATCGTCCTGCCATCCTTCTGGCGGATGAACCGACCGGCAACCTCGACAGCGCTACCTCAGAAGAGATCATGCGATTCTTACAACACCTCAATCGTCAAAAACAGATCACCCTGGTGATGGTCACCCACGAACATGATATTGCCGCCTACGCCTCTCGGATTATTCACATGAAGGACGGGCGTATTTTAAGTGATGAAGTCAATGAAGAAATGAAACGTGATGCGTGAAACGTGAATCGCATATCACGTATCACGTTTCACGAATCACGTTCACATATTTTCTGTTCTGCTTAACAATTCAGCCAATTCTGGAGAGTGGTATGAGTTTTTGGGTGATTGTAAGAATTTCTCTCAAGGCTCTAAGCCGCAACAAGATTCGCTCGGTGCTTACCATGCTCGGCATCATCATAGGGGTTGGAGCCGTGATTGCCATGGTCAGCGTGGGCCAGGGAGCGCAGCGGCAGGTCCAGGAAGAGATTGCGGCGATGGGTACCAATACCCTGATGGTATGGACCGGCAGCATGCGGTCCATGGGAGTTCGCGGTGGAACCGGAACTATGAATACATTGACCGCCGAGGATTTTGAGGCCATGGTGTACGAGTGTCCCGCCGTGAAGGCAGTGAGCCCGAGCGCCTCCACCATGGGTCAGGTTGTTTTCGGTGACCAGAACTGGAGCACCCGGGTTGAAGGTTACAACGAGCAATTGCCGGCTCTGCGTAATTGGAACATAGTCCAGGGCAGCTTTTTCGACGAGAGCCATGTCAAGACCGCCGCTCGAGTGGCGGTACTGGGCCAGACGGTGGTCAATCAACTCTTTGGCGGGAGTGATCCTGTCGGCCAGACCATCCGAATTAAGAACTTGCCCTTTCGGGTGCTGGGCGTGTTAGACAAAAAGGGATTCAATGCCTGGGGACGTGATCAAGATGATACGATCATGGTTCCCTATACCACGGTGCAGAAGAAATTCCAGGGAGGCGTTTTGTACGTCCAGTCGGGTATGGTGGGAGCTGCGAGTGCTCGCGCCACCTACGCCGCCCAGGAACAAATCACGGCTTTGCTACGACAACGACATCGTCTGGGCCCCTTCCAGGACGATGACTTCACGGTGCGCAATCTCAGTGAAATAGCCGAGACTGCGGAGGCTACCAATCGCATCATGACCACGCTGCTCGCCAGTATTGCGGCTGTTTCCCTGTTGGTAGGAGGCATTGGGATCATGAACATTATGCTGGTGGCAGTTTCTGAACGTACCCGCGAGATTGGTATTCGCATGGCCATCGGCGCCCGTCCCGGTCATGTGCGGGTCCAATTCCTTTCGGAGTCGATTGTCCTGTGCGTCTGCGGAGGGATTTTGGGACTGGCTTTGGGAGTGGGAGGCTCAGTCGGGATTTCCCAGTTCCTGGGCTGGCCCACTCTCATTTCTCCAAACTCCATCGTTATCTCTATTATCTTCTCCGGAGCCATTGGGATCTTCTTTGGCTATTACCCGGCTCACAAGGCCGCCGGCTTGGATCCGATTGAGGCCTTGCGATATGAATAGGCAGTGAGGAGAGCATGGTTCACGAAATCGCCTTTGAGATGGCTACCTCCAGCATCCGCTTCGGCCCCGGGGTGACCCGTGAGGTCGGCCTGGATCTGGCCGACATGAAGGTCAACCGGGCCATGGTATTGACAGATCCCAACTTGAGTAAGTTACCACCGGTGGCCACGGTCTTAGAGTCTCTCACCGATAACAAGATCACTTTTTCGTTGTTTGATCGGGTTCGAGTGGAACCGAGCGACGACTCCTTTCAGGAAGCGATTGCGTTCGCTCGTGCGGGAGAATTCGAAGGCTTTGTTGCTGTTGGTGGTGGTTCCACCATGGACACCGCCAAAGCTGCAACCCTGTATTCGACTTATCCAGCTGATTTCCTGGATTACGTGAACCCACCCATTGGCAAGGGCTTGCCGGTGCCTGGACCCGTCAAACCATTGATCGCAATTCCCACTACGGCGGGCACTGGAAGCGAGACCACGGGCGTCGCGATCTTTGACTTCCCAAAAATGCATGCCAAAACCGGAATTGCCCATCGACGCCTCAAGCCGACTCTTGGGATCATTGACCCGGAAAACACCCGCACACAGCCGCGACAGGTCGCTGCCTCTACAGGGTTGGATGTGCTCAGCCATGCCTTGGAATCTTACACCGCTATTCCCTTCAGTCAGCGTCCCCACCCCGAACGTCCGATACTGCGCCCCGCTTATCAGGGGTCGAATCCTATCAGCGATATTTGGGCTCTCGAGGCACTTCGGATGGTGTCAAAGTACCTGGTTAGGGCAGTGGAGGACCCTTCCGATGATGAGGCACGTTCTCAGATGCTGCTGGCGGCATCCTACGCAGGAGTGGGCTTCGGCAATGCTGGCGTGCACCTCCCTCATGGCATGTCTTATCCAGTTTCCGGTATGGTTCGTCATTTTCGGCCTGAAGGCTACGAGGTTGACCACCCCATGGTTCCTCACGGGATTTCCGTGATCCTCAATGCTCCGGCCGTGTTCCGATTCACAGGCCCCGCCTGTCCCCTAAGACATCTTCAAGCCGCCGAGATTTTAGGAGCCGACATTTCGCGCGCCAACCCTGCTGATGCCGGCAAGATCCTGGCCGACCAAATCCTCCCGCTCATGCAACGGCTAAGGGTTCCTAACGGGCTCAGCGTACTCGGCTACAAACACACTGACATCCCGGCCCTGGTCCATGGGACTCTACCTCAACACCGAGTAACTAAGCTATCCCCTCTCGCCGCCAGCGAGGAAGACCTGGCCAAAATCTTTGCACAGGCCATGGTGGCCTGGTAGCTCTCAGAAACTTCCTCTGCCCAGCAGGGCACACGCCCCATCGCGAATATCGAGGCGGCACCGCCAAAGTGAAAGGCGCTGTCCTCGCCGGCGATTTTGCCCGGCAGCAGACCCAGTCGCCGCGCGGAGCGCGCCTCCCACATTCTCATCCTTCGTGGGCAAGACCGCTCACCCCGCGCTGAAGCGCGGGGTTAATGAAAACCAGATCTTAGAAGGCCATCTGACACCGCACCGAAATACGTCTTTGCATCTTTGAATCGGTGTCCAGACGATCGCCGACCTTTCGCTTAGTTGCCGCCGTCTGAATGAAGTCTGCCTCGGTACACGAAATCTCTTTGTCGTCCCGCCTTGAGGTGGCATTCCGCGCAAACCGAAGACTTTTCTGGTGGCGTTAGATAGCCTCGGTCGGGCCGGAATTCTACATACTCCCATTCACCCGTACGGTTCTGTCCATAGACTTGACCAAACCCACGCTCCTTGCGCATGACATGCAGTCCTAGAACTTTGTCCTTACGATAATGGCCCTTGTCATCCAGCATCACTTTCCCCTGGGAGTCTGTCAATGCGCTCGAAGTCTCCATGACAATGATCGAGCTGTACGGATAAGGAAGCTGTGACGTGCTTTTTATTGAGGCAGCGGCATCATTTCCATAAACGGTTACCACTTGTTTCTTGTCCGCCTTATCCACAAGGCGGAGTACCTGATATTTCTCCGGGTAGCCTTCCGGAAAAGCTATACGCTCCCCGGTCGGCGGCGCTGGTGCGTTCTGAGATTGCCCCGCCGGAAGCAGGACAGCCAAAAAGCTTGCGATCCAGCAGACGGCACACAAACGGCGTATCATCTATTACCTCCTGAATCGAAAAGTCCGTTATGACACATGTGAGTGACGACAGAAGCCTCGACAGATTATCGAGGATGGAGAATCGAAGATTGAGGATCGCCAGAACGCTTAACTTCGATTCTCTATCCTCTATCTTCTTTGTTTCACCTCAGCCTCTCGGCGCGAGCCTTGTCTTGGCTTTTGGCGGGCTTTCCCTCCCCTCCGGAAATTTTCACGTAAACCGCCCGGGCTTTCTGAAAGAAGGACACCATTTCGCTTCGGTCCGAGTCTTCCCTGAATCCGCTTTGTTCCTGATAAAACCTGATTTCACGGTCGATCCACTCAATGAAGAATCGGGCGTCCGCAGCCACGACGCCAGATTCCCGGCCAAACTGAATATAGACAGGACTGGTGTGGGCAAAGCGGATCGTGGCTGCCGGTTTCTCAAAGCAGCGGGTAACCACCCAGCCGGTTTCGCTGGCGAGGCTCTCAAAATCGGCAACCAGTTTTTGGGAAGGCTCAGGATTGGAAACGGACTTAATGAGGCGTCCCTTGAAAAGAATTTCCAGCCGGTCTAACCCTCCGGCGGACAGAGCCTCCGCGTGGATGCTTAACCGTGAGGGCTGCGGGCGGGAGAGAAGTAGGGTGTGTCCCGGCTCCACTCCATTGACCGTAAGAAAGAGCATCGGACCGTTGGTCGCAAAGCTGTGGCCGGACTTTAAGGCCTGAAACCAGTTGTTATAGCTGAAAGGCCTGTCCAGCTTTACATAAACTCGGTTGTAGCCCAAGGGTGCCTCCTTGACAGCGGAAGCACTGCCGGCAGAAACCGGAAGGTGGAAACCACAATTCAGCAAGCGATAGTAGACTTCCATGGCCCACAGGGGCATACCGGCAACGGTATTGAACTCGGCGCGATCCTTAGGAATCATCCCCCATTTCTCGGTTTCCGAATCAATGCCATGGGGATTGAAATGGTTGTACACGATGCCGGCAAAGTCGATTTGCTGGAGTGCCGCCAGAGCTGCCGCGTCACGCCAGAGGATTTTCTCGGCATCGACATATCCTCCTTGGGCGTGGGCCGCCCTGCAGTATGTGTCATTGGGTGGGTACAGACGATAACCTTGAAAAGAAATTGGGCTCTTCAGGCCCAACAGATCGACGGCTCCCGGACCGTTTTCCAGCCGCTCTACTTCCTTGTCGAGCACACTGAAGACATGGGAGTCGTCCACTTTGCGGATGGCATCTGAAGTCTTGGGCGGTTGGGAAACAGGGTGATCTTCCCAGATCCAATCGGCTAGCGTAGGCGCCAGATTCAGGTCTTCAGATAGGAGCAAAGCCGGCATTTGTTCTGCAGGTCGGTGGTTGTGAAGATCCCCTGAATACCACCCCAACTGATTCATCCGGATCCAGCGGTGGAGCAGAATATTTTCCTTTCGGTCTTTGCTCTCCTCCATCTGGATCAGGGACGACCAAGGCACATACTCCGGACCTCGTTCCACCCTTAAGGTGTACTTGCCCGCGGGCAATTTGATCTGGAAGCTTCCCGGCGAAACAAAGTGGTGTTCCCTTCCCTTCACATAAGTAATTAATCCATCCGCAGTCCAATGCGCTCCTTTGTCGTCCATCAAGTAGATTCGGGCCGGGATGAGTGGCCCGTCAGCCTGGTCGCGCACCTCTACCCGCAGTTGAGAAAGAACAGTCTGGGCGGTGGCAGAACTCGTGGGCAGGCTGGCCAGGCTCGAAATGACGGTGGCCAGCGCTAACCCATGAAAAGGTCTGCCGAGCATCGAGGTGCGGAACAAGACAAAGGACTCCGTGCAAGAACTCATTAGACTTTCGCTTTCCAACAGGGACCTGCTCGGACGTTGGCCGTCACGATCCTCCGGGTTAGATCCAGTTGTTGCTCGAACCGAATCGGGTTGCGGCGCTCGTTGTGGGGTTTTGGGTTGCACCAACCAGTCAAATCGTCAGCTGTTTCAATGGACCATGCGCCAAACTGACTGGTTTCGTAACGCGCAAAGAAGATGACTCGCCGCAGCTTCTCAGTATGCCTTTCAAACATGCTTCCTCCCCGTAGAGGAAATCCTCATATATGGATTTGGACATTCCGCATCATAGCCCCAACCCCTCGATTTATCGAGGGGTCCTGGAGCTTGGACGTTTTTCACGCGAATTCAAACGAATCAACGGCCTTGCCCATCGGAACAAACGTTTCGTTCCACAAAGGATGGAAATGTCAACGAAGCGTCTGTTTCATTACAAGCAGGAAATGAGAGCCTTCGACTGGTAGCCACGATTGCCGCGTA
>Ga0066710_100000613_pt1 | contig 22586 bp, 24 predicted proteins | sample GraSoiAngelo_159_FD_79666 | JGI IMG/M metagenome (GOLD analysis project Ga0066710, IMG submission 79666) | Grasslands soil microbial communities from the Angelo Coastal Reserve, California, USA - 14_1009_16_40cm | ecosystem: Environmental > Terrestrial > Soil > Grasslands | place: USA...
TTCATCGATCTGCTCGCCGCCGAGATGATTAAGCAGGAAAACGGCCGGGCGATCGTTAAGCACCCCAACACCGATTAACTGCTAGTGGTTGATGAGGGCGGACCCAACGCACCCAACAAGCCGCATAACAACCATTACGCCTTTCGCGTTGCCCATCATGAAGAAATCGAGAACGCTCACAGCTATATCGACGCCCATAAAGGACAGTACGGCATCAAGTCCGTAACCAAACCTCATGAGGCCCACTTCGCCTATTCCGTTTATTTTAAGGAGCCCGGAGGCAACGACTTAGAGATCGAGTACTATAATCCGAATGCGGTCAACCACGGCCGTCGGATTGCCGCGACACCTTGGAAGCAGCTTCTGACAGAAGATCGTTTTCCGGGAAGAGGCTATATCCCTCAGGCGATGTCTCACGGTACCCTCCAGTGCGATAACAAGGCGGCGAGTGATCGTTTCTACACGGAGGTCCTCGGACTTGAAATCGTAGGAGGAGGAAGACAATCGACTTACATTAAACACCCGTTGACTCCTTGGTATGTCGTTGTCCTCCCTATGAGCCAACGCCGCGACTACCTGTCGCCGGTTAACCGCTTTACCTTGAAGCTAGCTTCCTCGGAGAAGGTATTTGAAGCCCATGAGCGGTTTAAAAAGTCAGGCAAAGAGATCGGCATCACAGACGTGGAAGAAGCCCGACGGACCAACGGGAACGTTTCGTTTATCTTTAGCGATCTCGACAAGAACTGGTGGGAATTTACCTCTTGAGCCTGCCTGGTCTCTTGCCCATCTAGCATTCTCCTCAAACGTCTGCTTTCCAGGCAAACAAGCGGAGTTCCTGTTTCCTGCCCATCAAGTTGACCTCTTTAGTTCTCCATGTTATGGCGTTTGAAAGTCTCTTTACAAAGAATTTTTTTCCTGTATAGACTTTTAACTCATCTGGGAAAGTTATGGCGCAAATCATCGACGGCAGGGCGATCGCACGAGGAATTCAGAAAGAGGTCAAGGAAGAGATCGAGGGACTCAAACGGCGATGGGGAATCGTTCCTGGGCTTGGAGTTGTCTTGGTCGGAGACGATCCAGCTTCCCACCTCTACGTAAGAAACAAGGAAAAGGCCTGCAAAGAAGTTGGAATCCAATCAGATGAACACCTGCTCCCCGCTTTAGTTTCAGAGAAGGAACTCCTCGCGCTTATCCACAACTTGAATCGAAAGAAGGAGATTCATGGTATCTTGGTTCAGCTCCCTCTGCCGGCCCACATCCAAGCTGAAAAAATCCTGCAAGCAGTTTCACCACAAAAGGATGTCGATGGTTTTCACCCCGTCAACCAGGGACTGCTGCTGCTGGGCGCGCAAGGATTAAGGCCTTGCACGCCGATGGGGATCATGAGGCTTATCGATTCCGTCGGCTGCGATCCCAAGGGCAAGAACGCGGTGGTGGTAGGAAGGAGCAACATCGTGGGTAAGCCGGTGGCTCTCATGCTCCTGGAGCGCCATGCGACCGTGACGTTGTGTCACTCGCGGACGACGCACCTGAAGGACGAAGTCGCCAGGGGTGAGATTCTGGTCGTTGCCGTGGGCAAGGCGGGTCTCATCCGCGGCGACTGGGTCAAGCCGGGCGCCGTAGTGATCGATGTCGGATCGAATCGGCTCCCCGGCGGCAAGTTCGTAGGCGACGTTGAATTCGAAAGCGCTAAAGAGCGCGCCTCTTGGATCTCCCCCGTGCCCGGCGGAGTCGGGCCGATGACGATCTGCATGCTCTTGTTCAATACTCTGAGAGCAGCCAAAGAATCTCTCCAGCGAGAAGGTTGAGCTAAATCGCGTGGAAGCGCAGCCCGAACCTCAAGTTCAGAGGCTTAAAAGAACTCCCCTCTATCCTGTCCATCGGCGGTTGGGGGCGAAGATGGTGGAGTTCGGGGGTTGGGAGATGCCAGTTCAATATCAGGGAGTCATCGCCGAACACTTGGCGGTGCGCGGCCGGGCCGGCCTTTTCGACGTGAGTCATATGGGGGAGGTGGAAGTCCGCGGGTCCCAGGCGATGGATCTCTGCCAGAGGGTTACGGCCAACGATGTCTCGCGGTTGAAGTCGGGCCAGGCGCAGTATAGCTTGCTGCTCAACGAAAACGGTGGAACCGTTGATGATATCGTTGTTTACAAACTTGAGGACGATCATTTTCTCATCTGTGTCAACGCTGCGAATACGGAGAAGGATTTTCGCTGGATAAAAGAAAACTCAAGGGGCGTAGCGGAGGTTGAGAACAGCAGCTCCCATTATGTTCAGCTGGCGCTCCAGGGGCCTCTGGCCGAGAAAATTTTGCAGCGCTTGACTCAGCTTCGTCTGGAAGAATTGCGTCCATTTCACTTTTCGTTCGGCGAAGTTTCGTCGATTCGCTGTCTGGTCTCTCGCACGGGCTATACCGGGGAAGACGGTTTTGAGCTTTATTGCGAGTCGGATAAGGGAGAGAGACTCTGGAATCGTCTGATCGACGGAGGGAGCGATCTCGGCCTACAACCGGCTGGCCTTGGCGCAAGAGATACGCTTCGCCTCGAAAGGGCTCTACCGCTCTACGGACATGAACTAGACGAGACAACGACACCTCTTGAGGCGGGCTTGGAGTGGGTGACGAAGTTATCTAAGGAGTCCTTTTTGGGCCGGGAAGCGTTGCTGAAGGTGAAGCAGGAGGGAATCAGACGTAGGCTTGTGGGGTTGGAGTTGGTCGAGCCGGGGATTGCTCGAAGTCACTATCCGATTCTTAAGCAAGATCGCCCTATCGGTGAGGTGACGAGCGGGACCAAGTCACCGACGTTGGGACGCTCTATTGCTTTGGGATATGTGGTCAGAGAAGAAGCGGAATTGGGAAATAATGTTCAGGTAGAGATCCGAGGCCGGAAAGTTGCGGCCCGAATCGTCTCTCTGCCTTTCTATCGCCGGTGAAGAAACGGATGGAAGTCGTAACAATCAAAGGAGGATAGAGATGGAGTTTCCTGATGGACTCAAATATTCCAAAGAGCATGAGTGGGTGCTCGTCGAAGGTAAAACCGCCACCATCGGGATCACTGAATACGCCCAAGAAGAGCTCGGTGACATCGTCTATGTGGAGCTTCCCGAAGTAGGAGAGAAGGTAGTTAAGGATGATCCCTTCGGGGCCGTAGAGTCGGTGAAGGCGGTTTCAGATGTCTACGCTCCGGTCAGTGGCTCCGTCCTTGAAGTGAACGATGTCCTGCCCGACAACCCAGAGACCATCAATGACGACCCCTACGGCGACGGCTGGATGATCAGGGTTGAAATATCGGATATGGATGATCTCAAAGACCTCATGAGTGCGGACGAATATGCCGAGTATGTAGAGCAACAAAGGGCGGAGGAAGAAGACGAAGACCAGGACGAGGAAGAGGAGGAAGAAGAAGAGGATGAGTAGTCATTTCTAATGCGCTACACCCCCCACACTCCTTCGGACAAGGAGCAAATGCTCCGCGCTATTGGCCTAAGCCGCGTAGACGAGCTCTTCCATCATATTCCTAGATCGCTTACGGAGCGTTCCAAGATCTCTCTTCCGGTGGGCCTGACCGAGCTAGAGGTCAGGAGGCGGATGAGCACCCTGGCAGCCAAAAATGCCACCCCGCAGGATTGGCATTTCTTTCTCGGCGGAGGGATTTATCATCACGTTATTCCCAGCGTTGTCGATGCGATCATATCCCGCTCCGAGTTCTCGACCTCGTACACTCCTTATCAACCCGAGGTCAGTCAGGGAACGCTTCAAGCCATTTATGAGTTTCAGACGCTCATGTGCCAGCTTACGGGCATGGAGGTGGCTAACGCTGGGCTCTATGATGGGGCGTCGGCCGCGGCAGAGGCGGTTCTGATGGCGCGGCGCATCCAGGAGGGCCGGCGTCGGATCTTCCTCTCGCGCGCGCTCCACCCTCAGTATCGCTCGGTCATTGCTACGTATCTCAAAAATTTGTCAGATGTCGAGCTGGTGGAGGTGCCTTTTACGGCAAGCGGCGGCACCGATGTCGAGTTCCTCGTTCGAGCGATGGATGAAAAGGCCACGTGCGTGGTAGCAGGTTACCCGAATTTTTTCGGCGTCGTTGAGGATTTGGCTCCTATTCATGAGGCGTGCGTCCGGTTGGGGACACTTCTTATTACGGTGACCACTGAGCCGTTATCTCTTGCGCTGTTGAAGCCGCCGGGTGACTGGGGCGCCGATATCGCTGTCGGTGAAGGGCAGAGTTTGGGAATTCCCATGAATCTTGGCGGCCCGGGCTTTGGGTTTTTCACCGCGCGGAAGAAATTTGTTCGCAGCATGCCCGGGAGGTTGGTGGGGGAGACGGTGGACAGCGAAGGCCGCCGCGGATTTGTTCTGACTCTCTCCACCCGTGAGCAGCATATCCGGCGCGAGAAGGCCACATCGAATATCTGCACCAACCAGAATCTCTGTGCCCTCGCAGCAACGGCGTTCATGGCCACGCTCGGAAAAAGCGGCATGCGCCGTCTCGCGGAGGTGAACGCTATCCGGGCGCACGAGACTAGGGATCGCCTGATAGGTGAAGCGGGTTTAGTCTCCGTCTTCTCCGGTACTTTTTTCAATGAGTTTGTTCTTAGCGTGCACGGATTGCAGCGGCGACTCCCGCATTTCACCGCTCAGAAGATCGTCCCAGGCATTCCGTTGGTCCGTTGGTATTCCGAGCTTGAGGATAGCCTGCTTGTCTGCGTGACTGAGACGAACCAAAAAGAGGAGATCGAACAACTTGTCAGAACATTCTCCGGGAACTAATCGCTTGCGGTCTGCACCGCCGCTGATCTTTGAGAGCGGCTCACCAGGAAGGAGCGGTTTCTTCTGGCCGGAGGAGGAAACGAGAATCACGGACCGGATTCCCGGTGTACTTCTGCGCGAAGATATCCCTGGCTTCCCCGAACTCGGGGAGCTGGAGGTGCTGCGCCATTTTACGCGGCTCTCGCACTTGAACTTCGCCATCGAAAGTCAGTTCTATCCGCTCGGTTCCTGTACGATGAAATATAATCCTAAGATCAATGAGGTCGTAGCGCGGCTCCCAGGATTTTCCATGCTGCACCCTCTGGCTCCTGCTGAGTTGATTCAGGGGGCGCTCGAGCTGCTTCATCATCTAGAGCTGATGTTGGCGGAAATCAGCGGTATGGATCATATCACGCTGCAGCCGGCGGCGGGAGCGCAGGGAGAACTTACAGGATTGATGGTGATCCGCGCCTATCTTGAGAGATAGGGGAATCCTCGCAGAAAGATCGTCGTGCCGGACACGGCGCATGGTACCAACCCGGCAAGTTCCACTCTATGCGGTTACAGCGTGATTCAGGTTTCTTCTAACTCGCGAGGAATCATAGAGGCAGCGAAGGTGGACGAAGTGATGAGCGAGGACGTGGCGGCGCTGATGATCACCAATCCGAATACGTTGGGGCTCTTTGAGAAGAATATTCAGGCGATCGCCGATGTGGTTCACAAGAAGGGCGGGTTGGTTTACCTCGACGGCGCCAATCTCAACGCCTTGATGGGTCTCGCCAAACCCGGAGATATGGGCGTGGACGTGCTGCACATCAATCTGCATAAAACTTTCTCCACGCCTCATGGCGGAGGAGGGCCCGGTGCCGGGCCGGTCGGGGTCAAAGCGTTTTTGCAGGACTATCTGCCCATACCCCGGATCGTCAGGAAGGACGGTCATTTTGATCTGGAGGAAGATCTGCCCAACTCTGTGGGTCGGGTTCGTTCGTTCTTTGGCAACTTCGGCATCTTGGCGCGGGCCTATACCTATATTATTTCCTTAGGTTCCGACGGCCTCGAAGAGACTAGCCGAATGGCCCTGCTGAACGCTAACTATCTAAGAAAGAAACTCGAAGGTACTTTTCATCTCCCCTACACCGAACCGTGCATGCACGAGTGTGTCTTTACGGATCGGTTGCAGCAAAAATATGGGGTCACCACATTGGATATCGCTAAGCGCCTGCTGGACTACGGTTTTCATCCTCCCACGATCTATTTCCCTTTGGTCGTTGCGGGAGCACTCATGATCGAGCCCACCGAGACTGAGAATCGTGAAACCCTGGATGCCTTTGTCGAGGCCATGATCTCTATTGCCCGGGAAGCCAAGGAAAATCCAACATTGGTGAAGGGTGCTCCTTACTCAACGCCCGTGGGACGCCTCGACGAAACGCGGGCGGCAAGGAAACCCGTGCTCAGGTGGGAACCTATTATCAAAGCTGACAGCGCTCAACGATTAGCGTCAGCGAAAGACTGAGCACCGAAAGCTGACCGCTGGCAGCTAAGGCGCGAAGCCGTATTTGAGGCGGTTATCGTGATATTCGAAGCTGGCGATAATATCGAGGCGAGCCTTTCCGATCCAAGGAGGGATCGGGTGAAACGGGGCGGCGGCTCGGACTGCCCGGATCGCCTCTTCATCCAGCACGGAAAAACCAGAGGAACGAATCAGGCGCGCTCGCTCCAAGGTTCCGTTTCCCAGAACCGTGAATTCCAAAATGAGTTTTCCCTGCAGACCCTGGCGCAGGGCCGGCTCCGGATATTGCCACTCAATTTCAATCGCTCGCTTGATGCTGTCAAAGTAAGAGATATATTTTGGCTCCTGGGTATCTAACCTGATCGGACCTTCGCTGCTGGCCGAGCCCTCTGAGGGAGACGAAGCTACAGGAGGTAAGAGCTCTTTTAAGGTAGGCAAGGGACGCTGGACGATGGTCTTTTCTTGAAGTCGGTTCCTGTCTTCTGCGGGCTCTTCTCCCTTTTTTTCTTTTTCTGGTAGCCCGCGCGACTCTTTTGTCCTTTCCGCAAGAGCGCGACTGGATCTTTTTGCCAACACGGCAGGCGCTCTCGAGGGTCGGGTAGTGGGCTTTCTCGGGGGTTTGTTCGTAGCGGGGGGGTTCTTTTTTTCCGTCAAAGGAAGAAGTGAAACTGTAACGGGCTCAGCGCTTCTTCCCTTATCGATGACTTTGAACCAGGAAACCAGGAGGAAAGAGAGGTGGAGGACGACGGAAAGAATAAAGAACGGGATCAGAGAGTCGCGTGCCCAATACACAGATCTATTCTAGCGCACGGCAGGTCGGACGGGCAAGCGTCTGGTTGCAATCGCGGAGGGGGATGGGTTAGAATCTGTTGTTGAGAAATTTATGTTTGGCCTAGGTGTCGGAGAACTTCTGATTATCCTTGTGATCGTACTTGTCCTTTTTGGCCGCAAGCTTCCCGACCTGGGCGAAGGCCTGGGCAAAGGGATCCGCAACTTTCGGAAATCCGTTAGCGAGCCTGATGAGATCGATGTAACCCCAAAGGAGAAACACGAGCAGGCCAAAAAGACCGGGTCTTCTTAGGTGACGTCGTCTGCCGATAGGACTCGACAACTAAAGTATTTGATCTCCTCGCTCGGCTTAAAGAAGACGATCGCAAAGTTCGTCGTCTCTTCAGGACCAATCTCAAATCTCTTCAGCGGCGGAAGCTTCTGGATGTCGGATATTTCCTGAGATGTCATGCCGCGAATGATCTTTGGAGAGATGGCAGTGCCTACCCACGCGACTTGGCGTTCGATCTCTTTTCCCTCTGCATTGTAGATATTTCCTTCCACCTGAATCCCACGCACGCTCATGGGGTTGTGATTGAGCGCCAAGCCGGATATTACAAGAACCTCACGGTTTCCAGGGATCGCCTGAAAACTGGGACGAAGCGATTGGAGGTCGATCTCCCGGCGTAGATGATTGTTTTTGAGCAAGGCGCTGCCCAGCAGGGGAATGGCTTTGATGATACCTTCCATCGTCTTTGGATGGGCTTGGTTGACGAATGTGAGAACGGAATAAAAGAGTAGCAGGCAGCAGAATAGCGTCATGTAAGGCAAGGTCGAGAGGCGCTGTTCTTGACGGGAGTTTGTGTTTATGGGCATTTCTCTTTTTTCCCAAGAAGGCGACGGCAGCTGCAAATCTGTCTCAAGTTTGCCAGCGTCTTTAGGAGAATCTTCTGTCTGGAAGGATTGGTTTTCCGCAAGAATCGTCAAAGGCCTTTCTTCTGCGTGGTTTGATGCTGTAGACCAACAGTCTACTCTCTCTGGGGCTAGAACGAAAGACAGGCCGTCGTTCTTGGGCATCGATGATGGACGCTCTTCGGGCTCACGCAGGCCGACATTATCGTCGGCCAGGAACGAAGGTTCTTGGAGCTGCAATTGGGCTGACTCCAACTGGTCGTGAACTGAGTTTTCGATGTCCGCAGCTTCTTTAGGTTCGACGAATTCAAAATCCTCTCTATTGCTCTCTTTTGTTGTTTGTTTCCTCTGGAGCGAGAAGGAAAAACTCAGCTCACGAGCCTCCTTGTCATCCCGTTGTTGTCTGGGTGGGCTCGTGGGAATGGATTCGCGCCGCGGGCTGGGTGCCGGCTTTAGTCCCAGGACGAATATATGCTTACAGCGGGAGCAGCGAAAAGTGGGGTTGGGGATCGTTATAACCTTGTCGCCAACCCGATAGGTGGTGTCACAACTGGGACACTTGACCAACATGGAATTTTGGTGCCTTCCGACGGGATGGAACCTCGACCCTAGGGATACCTCAACCACACCTACTATAGGGTAATTGGTGAAAAATGCAAGATTTTTTATTGGGAGAACTTGCATGGCCGGAATGAGTTCGAATAAGATTTCTTTTCCAACGTCAAACTAGTGTAGGGCCACTGTGGAGCTTAGCGACTGGGAGCTTGTCCAAAAGTGCCAGGCAGGAGAGATCGCGGCCTTTCAGGAGCTCGTAGTCAGATACTACCACAAGGTATTTCTGGTCGTCTTGGGAGTGTTGAATCACCAGGAAGATGCCCTCGAGGTCGCCCAGGAAACTTTCCTTAGAGCCTACAAAAAGATCAAAGGCTTCAGAGGTGGGTCGGCCTTTTATACATGGCTCTACCGGATTGCGGTCAATCTCTCCATCGATTTTCAGAGACGTCAGAAGCGCAGTCCAATGGAATTCAGGGAAACATTAGATGATGTGATAGATGAGAGGGAGGAATCAGGGCGCGACCCCTTTTGTAGTCTGCAAAGTAAGGAGATCGGCAAGAAGCTCGTTGCGGCCATTGACGATCTGACCCCGGATCATAGAGCTGTCATTGTCATGAGAGCCGTTGAAGGTCTGTCTTATAAGGATATCAGCCGTATCTTAGGTTGCTCGGAGGGGACGGTCATGAGCCGCCTGCATTATGCGCGGAAGAAACTACAAGAAAAACTGGGTCCTTTTTTATGAAAATGCATTGTGAAGAGGTACAGAGATCGCTCGAGGCATGGTTGGATCGAGAACTTAACCAGTCCGAGGCCGAGCGAGTCGGGAGTCATCTGCTTGAATGTCCTCTATGTTCCGAGGATCGGAGGCAATTGGAGCATCTGCAGGACGCTCTGAGGAACTCCCTGGAGGTCAGGGCGTCAGGCTTAGCCTTTGAGCCATTTTGGAGCGAGGTCCGCAGACGGATTTTGGAACAGAAGCCGTGGCATGTGCAGTTTTTGGACTGGGTTCGTTTCACCCTCTATCCTGCGAGGTTAACATGGGCAATCCCAGTCGTGATCGTTTTCCTCCTGCTCATTCTGTCTCTGGAGCAGCTTGTCCCAGGATGGGGGTTGGGTCCCGGCACGAGCAATCTTGCAGCGGTAGAGTCTATCGATGGTCATGGCTTAAACGTGGCCGTGTTTCGTGAGTCCAAGACTAAGACGACCGTGATCTGGATATTTCAGAATCAGGAAGGGGAAGATGAAGCTGCTGACGAGTCTGCTCCGGGCGACAATACCTTTTAGTTTGAGTCTGGCCCTTTTGATTCCTATGCTCGATGCGGCGGAGAAGGGCCCACAGACTGTCCAGGTAAGCATCGGCACCATTCTCGCCAGCAACGAAAGTGACAATTTCGATCCCCGCCTCTCCAAAATGAAGAGTCAGCTAGAAGTGATTAAATACCGCTCTTATCGTTTGCTGCGTGAACAGGTCCAAAAGGCGCCCTGGCAGTCAAGCGCTGCCTTCGAAATTCCCGGGGGTCGCTCGCTTACGGTCATACCTGAGGGCTATCGTAATAATAGGCTCTCTTTAAAGGTGCGGCTTCTCCAAGGGGAGAAGCCGCTCCTGGACACGACGGTACAACTTCGAAATCGCGGTAATTTTCTCTTGGGAGGTCCGGCTCATGAGGGCGGCGTGTTGATCCTCTCAATCTCGGCTACGACCCAGTGATAGCCGGGGAAGTGATTTACTCAATCACGTTCTTTTCTATAGGTTCGACGATCACGCCTTTTTCTTTGAGCCATTCGACCGCTCGGTTGACCTCTTGTCGCTCGCCGTCAATCTCGAGCGCGACCAAACCCATTTCTGCCGTGACAGTCGATCCCCGGATGTTGAAGGTGATGTCAAATTTCTTTGCCAGCCAGCACACCACCGGTTCTCTAACCAGTTCTTTGGGGAAGGTGAGGTAAACCCGCTCGCACACTTTCTCTTTTGGGTTCGCCATCCGTGTTCAAATAGAAAAATTTAGGTTTCCGACCGACATTCTCTCGCGCCAGCCGATCCACAAGTTTGTGCTGAGGTACTTATCGCCAAAATCTGGGAAGACGACGACCAGAGTGCCTGACCGGAGCTTTCTCGCTACCTGGAGGGAGGCATGCATCGCTGCTCCGGAAGATTGTCCAACAAGGATCCCCTCTTCCTGACTGAGGCGATAGACCATGGCATAAGCATCTTCGGTAGAGACGGGAATTTTTTCGTCCAGCTCCTGTTCGTGATAAATGCCCGGAACGATGGAACTGGCCATGTGTTTAAGCCCTTCCAAGCCATGGAGGGCATCGTCCGGCTCCACGGCGATAACTCGGATCCTTGGGTTTTTCTCCTTGAGAAAACGTCCTGCGCCCATGATAGTGCCGCCGGTTCCAATCCCGGCGATAAAATGAGTAATCTCTCCCTGGGTTTGACGGTAGATCTCGGGACCCGTCGTTTCATAATGGGCCTGAGGATTCATGGGGTTGAAGTACTGATCGGGTTTAAAGTATTTTTCCGGATTTTCCTGCAGAATCTCGCGGCAGAGGCGAATCGCTCCATCAGAACCCTCCAGCGGGTCGCTGAAGGTCACTTTAGCTCCGAAAGCGCCGATGATATGTTTTCGTTCGACGCTCACATTGGAAGGCATGACCAATTCCACAGGATAACCCAAGGCCGCTCCGATCATGGCTAGGGCGATCCCTGTGTTTCCTGATGTGGAATCGATGATGGTCTTTCCCTCGACCAGTTTGCCTGATTCGATTCCCTCTCGGATCATTTTTAGCGCCGGTCGGTCCTTAACCGAGCCGCCCGGGTTAGAGCCTTCGAGCTTGGCGAAGATCTTGACTCCTCGAGAGAGTCCGGTTGCTATCCTGCTGATCTCCACGAGCGGAGTCTCTCCGATCAGCTCCAGGACAGACTCTACCTTCCTCGGTTCCGCCAAGCCCTCGGGGATGAACCAACGAATTGGAGTCGACTTAGCCATAGTGAAAAAACCGATAAAACCTACCGCCCTCCGGCGATAGCTGGGACGATCGATATGCTATCTCCATCCTTGAGCGAGGTATCGAGATTTTGCAGGAACCGTATGTCGTCCCCGTTGACGTAAACGTTCACAAACCTGCGAATCTTTCCCGTCTCATCACAAATCCGCTCCTTAATCCCGGGATATTTGCGTTCTAGATCCTCTACCAGAACGCGCACGGTATTTCCCTGGGCGCTGACTTCGTCGACTCCGTTAGTGAACTTGCGCAGCGGGGTGGGCACGCGGACATGGACCGTCATGATTCAACCTCCTTCAAAATTCTGCTGAGACCTTTTTATAGACTTTCCAAGGAAACCTTTCAAGGCGCTTAGGAAGGGGAGCGGCCTCTGATGATTCCAATCCAGAGAGAGTTTAGCCTTCGCTCGCTACGGCCTTCCCCGGAGAAGGCTGGTTGAGTTCAAGGTAGAGTTCGTCAAAGTCTTTGAGATTTGCCTTGATGGTAAAAGGTTGCTCGACACTCTTCGCAACGACTTCAAGGGTTTTATACCCGTTTCCGGTGACGCTGATAACGATCGATTCGTCACGAGGGATCCTTCCTTGTTGGATGAGCTTTCTAGTGACTGCCACCTCGGTTCCACCCGCCGGCTCGGTGAAGATCCCTTCGGTTCTCGCGAGCAATTTGATGGCGTCGAGGATCTCCGCGTCCGTCACACTCTCACCCCAACCCCCTGATTCCTTGACTGCCTGAAGTACATAGTAACCATCGGCCGGATTGCCTATGGCGATCGAGCTCGCGATGGTATTGGGTTTCACCGGGCTGATGAGGTCTGTTCCTCTCTTGAGAGCTTGGATGATTGGGGCACAGCCGCTCGCCTGAGCGGAATAGATCCTGCACTCACCGTCCTCGACCAATCCTACCTGTTTGAGTTCCTTAAAGGCTTTGGCGATCTTGGGGAGGATGGTTCCTCCAGCAGAGGCAACGACAATATGGCGCGGTAGCTTCCATCCCAACTGCTCGGCCACTTCAAAGCCGTGGGTCTTGGCCCCCTCGGCATAGTAGGGTCTAAGGTTGACGTTGACAAAAGCCCAGCCGTATTTGTCTGCGATCTCGCTGCAGAGCCGGTTGACGTCGTCATAGTTTCCCTTGATGGCGACGGTACGGGGGCCGTATATGGCCGAGCCGATGATCTTGCTTTGTTCCAAACCGTCCGGAATGAAGACGTAGCAGTTGAGGCCGGCCTTGGCTGCGTGGGCGGCCACCGCGTTCGCGAGGTTTCCTGTCGAGGCACAGGAGACGGTGTCGAAACCGAATTCAATCGCCTTGGAGATGGCGACGGAAACTACCCGATCCTTGTAGGAAAAGGTGGGATGGTTGACTGAGTCGTCTTTGATATAGAGCTCTTTGACACCGAAGACCTCGGCTAGCCTGTCAGCTCGTACAAGCGGAGTGAAGCCTGAATAGAGCCCGGCCCGCGGCTCTCCATCGATAGGAAGAAGCTCCCTATAACGCCAGAGGTTTTTTGGGCGCGAGAGAATTCCTTCACGGCTGATCGATTTTTTAATGCGGTCATAGTCGTAAACCACTTCCAGCGGGCCAAAACAGGTCTCGCATACATGCAAAGGCTCCTTGGGATATTTCTGGCCGCACTCTCTGCATTCAAGTCCTTTGACAAAGCTCATCGAATTTCCTTTCTTTCCTTAGACTATCGAAGTTGCCTTCGACTCTTCCTGCGCTTTTCCGCAGGCCCTGCAGCGCGGGTTTCGGCTCACCTCCACGGTGCGGAATTCGACCGTTTTCGCGTCGTAGATCAGCAGCCGGCCAACCAAAAGCTCTTCTTCCATGCCGGCAAAGTATTTAATCGCCTCCGCGGCTTGAATGGAACCGATAGTTCCCGCGACAGCGCCTAAAATTCCCGCCTGCTGACAGTTTAAGATTTCTCCTGGAGCCGGAGGATCGTTGAAGAGGCAGCGGTAGCAGGCGGACTTTCCAGGAATCACGGTCATGGTCTGACCCTGAAGGCGCATAATCCCGGCATGAGAGAAGGGCTTACCTAAACTCACCGCGATGTCGTTGATAAGAAACTTGGTAGCGAAATTGTCACTGCCGTCAATCACGAAGTCATAGGAAGCGATGAGTTCCGACGCATTGTCGTCGCCTAAGCGCACCGGGTAGACGCGGATCTCCACTTCTGGATTGAGTCGATGAAGCTTTTCCCTCGCCGATTGCACCTTTTGTCTCCCGATGTCCTCCGTGGAATGGAGGATTTGGCGCTGCAGGTTGGAAAGCTCTACCCGGTCGCTATCGACCAGCCCGAGTGTTCCAATCCCGGCAGCCGCTAGATAGAAGGCTGCGGGAGAACCGAGACCGCCCGCGCCAATGACTAAGACGCTCCCCTGGAGCAGGCGGATCTGGGTTTTGCCTCCCAAGTCGGGGATCATAATTTGGCGACCGTAGCGCTCAATTTGCTCTGACGTAAGACGAAGAGTCATCGCGAAACCAAAAAAAAACCCCTTCCCGTTGATAAGAAGAGGTTTTGCCTCGCCTTATCTTTCCCCGCCTGAGGCGGGGTGGGAGTTAGCACCAGCGTTCCAAAATTTATGGAACCGGTTGCTGTGGCTTCGAAGGGCCGATCCCTCCACCACTCTGGATAAGGTACGTGAAAAAGACATTAACGTAGTCCCTATGCTGTGTCAAGGGCCTGGAAAAATCCTGTTATAGCAACGTAATTCTGTCAGGGGTCCTGGAAAAATCGTCCCAATAATGCTATCGCCGTAACTTCAGGTAATCTCTCGGAGGGGAAGTATGGGGCTCACACAAGAGGTGGTAACTTTTGTAGCTACGACGCGCTACGTAGATATCCCGCCGGAAGTGATCCGGATGGCGCAAGGATTTTTTTTGGATGGTTTGGGTGTGACCCTCGCGGGCTCGACGGAAGAGGGTTCGCGCATCCTCCAGGCGCTAGTTCGACAGATGGGGGGCAAAGGAGAGGCCGCCGTTGTCGGCGCCGGATTTATGGCGCCTGTCGCAAAGACTGCTTTGGTCAATGGCGCTTCCGGTCACGCCATGGACTACGACGACACGCAGCTGTCGACTTCCAAAGAAGGCGTCTATGGTCTCTTGACCCACCCTACTGTTCCGGTCCTGGCAGCAGCATTGGCCATAGGAGAAAAGCAGAGAGTATCAGGCAAAGATTTGCTGCTCGCTTATATCCTGGGAGTAGAGGTCGAATGCCGGGTCGCCGATGCGATTAACCCGCGCCACTATCAATCCGGGTTTCACTCCACCGCCACCATAGGGGGTCTCGGGGCCGTGGTGGCTGTGGGAAAACTCTTAGGCTTGAGAGAGGAGGCATTGGCTCGCGCTCTTGGTATTGCCGCCAGCATGGCCGGTGGGCTGCGAGAAAACTTCGGGACGATGACGAAGCCATTTCATGCGGGACGCGCAGCAGAAAGCGGCGTAACTGCGGCTCAATTAGCCGAACGGGGTTTTACGGCGGCCCACAATATCCTCGAGGCGAAGAGAGGTTTTTACAATGCCATGGCCGGAGGATGCGACGAAGCGAAAATTGCCGGCCGCTTGGGCCGCCCCTACTTCGTGCAAGAACCTGGGATCTCCATCAAACCCTATCCTTCCGGCTCTCTTTCCCATCCTGCTCAGGATCTGATTCTGGATCTTGTCAAGAAACATGACCTCCACGCCGGCGGCATCGAGGCGATAGAAGTGGGAACCAACTCCAACGTGCCCAACGCTTTGATCTACCCGATGCCTAAAACTGCCTTGGAAGGAAAGTTCAGCATCCCTTTTTGTATGGCCATCGCAGTCTTGGAGCGCAAGGCGGGTATAGCCCAGTTCCGGGACCGAAAGGTTCGAGATCCAAAAGTTGTGGAGCTGATGAAGCGAGTGACGCTCTATGTCGATCAAGAGCTGGAGGCCCTCGGCTACGATCAGGTCCGTTCTCGCATTCGTATTAAGCTTAGAGACGGACGGACTATTGAAGGCAGGGCGGATGTGGCACGAGGCCACCCTGTGAAGCCTATGAGTTGGGCGGAGATCGGAGAAAAGTTTCGCGACTGCGCACACTTGGTTCTTTCCAAGAAGAATACGGAAGAGGCGATTGAGCTAGTTGGCAATCTGGATCGCATGAGAAGCCTTTCACCTTTGATCGGCGCGGTTGCCGGCGGCGAACGGAGAGCCTCTAACAAGAGGATCAGCTCGAAAAGACGGCCCAGGAGCAGGAAGTGGAGCGCTATTCAGAAGCCGTAGCGGGATTTGTCCGCAGCTTGACGCTTGAATCCGTTCCCCCCGAAGCAAGCGGCAAGGCGAAGCTGATCTTTCTCGACACTCTGGGGATCGCGCTCGCATCCTCCACGATGGATTTTGGGCACATGGTCGTGAGCGTGGCGCGCGATCTCGGGGGCCCATCCCATAGCCGTCTCATAGGATTCTCTGATAAGGTAGCTGCGGCTAATGCGGTGCTGGCAAACGGCACCTTGGCTCATGGTCTTGATTACGACGATACACTGGAGGAGGCCATCGTTCACACGGGCTGCTGCGCGGCCGTGACGGCTTTAGCCGTGGGAGAAGAGGTGAAGGCTGATGGAAAGAGGGTGCTCGAGGCGACGGTGGCGGGAATTGAGGTCATGTGCAAAGTGGGTCTGGTGGCGCCAGGGAAATTCCATGCGCGCGGGTTTCATCCGACGGCGCTCTGCTCGACTTTTGGCGCCGCTGCGGCGGCCGGCAAACTCCACGGTCTTGAGAGGGCTCAATGGATCGATGCTTTCGGCATTTGCGGCAGTCAAAGCTCCGGCATCATCGAATATCTGGCCGACGGCACGTGGACCAAGAGACTCCATCCCGGGTGGTCCGCTCACGGAGGAGTTATTTCGGTGCTCTTGGCATCTAAGGAATTTCGCGGCCCCGCCTCGGTGTTTGAAGGACGGCACGGCTTTTATCGGGCCTTCGGAGGGGATGGTCCCTTTCGCCTGGAAAAAATGCTGGAACTGGGAAAAATTTGGGAGACGCCGCGCATTACCTTTAAGTCCTACCCTTGCGGTTCGATCTCTCACCCCTATATGGATTGCGCGCTTAGATTGAAGGAGAAGCATTCTATTCGACCCGGGGAGATCGAAGAAGTCATCTGCCGCACTGCCGAGGGGCCTGTACACAGACTGTGGGAACCTCTAAAGGAAAAACAGCGGCCCTCTAGCTCTTATGGCGCCAAGTTTAGCTTGCCTTACAGCATCGCCGTCATGCTGGTCCGGGGTCGGGCCGGTTTGGAGGAGTTTTCCGATGAGGCGATCCAAGACCCAGAGACACTTTCGTTGGCAGCCAAGGTACGCTATGAACTCGACCCGACGACTGACTATCCGCGCCATTTTTCCGGTCATGTTATGATAAAGTTGAAAAACGGGACGACTTTGGAGGAGAGCCAGCCCCACCCAAGAGGCGGGTTGGAGTCCCCGCTACCGCCAACGGAGATTGAAACGAAGTTTCGCTCCAATGCGAGAATGGCCCTGTCGCACGACAAAGTGGAGAGAATTATTGCCCTCGTGAACAGCTTGGAAAAACTGCCCTCGATGAAGGAACTCTCAGATCTACTTGCGCCCTGATAGTTAAGAGGGGAGAATTGAGGAAGCAATCGCAATCAAGGAGGGAAAGATGAAAAAGACCTTTTGTCTCATGCTCATTTCCCTGTGGATTTCCTGGACGACCGTATCGTCGGCTCAAGAGATCGAGGCGGCGAAAAAGGAGGGGAAGGTGATCTGGTACACCTCGCTCGCTCTTCCTTCCTCGACCGCGCTCGCCCACCTTTTCATGAATAAGTACAAAGGGATCGAGGTGGAGGTTCATAGGACGGGCTCCCAACGCGTCCTTCAGCGGGTGATGCAGGAGGCGTCCGCCGGGATCAAAACCGTCGACGTCATTCACACCTCGGATGCCGGCCACTTTGTCCTGCTGAAGGAGAAAGGATTGCTGCTGAAGTACGTCGCCAAGGGTGGTGAAAGCTTCCCCGCGGGATTTAAGGATAGTGATGGGTTCTATTACGGGATGCGGGCGACGCTCTCGGTGATCGCGTACAACCCCAAGCTCGTCTCTGACAAGGAGGCGCCGAAGACTTGGAAAGAGCTTTTGGACTCTAAGTGGCGAGCCAAACAGGTGACCGCCCATCCCGGCTACAGCGGCATTATCATGACGCATGTGCTCGCGCTGGTGAAGCAATACGGCTGGAATTACTTTCAGGAACTCGCCAAAAACAAACTCCATATAGTGCAGTCGGCAAACGATCCCGCAGGCGTGGTCGCTTCGGGGGAACGGCCAGTGGGAGTCAATGGCGCTGAGTACTTTTATTATAAGACACTTAAGCAGGGTAACCCCATAAAGATTCTCTATCCGAAGGAAGGGGTGCCTTTGGTGGTTTCGCCAACCGCCATTGCGAAGGACGCGCCCCACCCTAACGCGGCCAAGTTGTTTACCGAATTCATCTTGACCAAGACGGCTCAGCAGATGCTCGCCGATAATGAGGGGCTGTACACCGGGCACCCGGAGGTTACCTACCCCAACGACAAGCCCAAACTTAAGGACCTGAAACTTCTTGCCGTGGATCCCGACGAGTTGGAAAAGAGAAATGCGGAGATCAGGAAGCGGTTCGTTGAGTTCTTTGGGGCCTGACACCTAGGTATACTTCGATGTCGCTTCCTGGAACAAGGGTGCTCGAGAGGATTCGCGAAGGCCGCGGTTTCCGTCTCAAGCGATGGGATCCAACCCTTCCTATTTGGATCGGAGCCGCTCTGTTTGTCGTCTTTCTCATGCTGCTTCCCGTTGGGTCCATCTTTGTCACCAGCCTCTATAACGAACTGGGCCTAACGCTGCGAAATTATCTCGAGGTATTCACTGAGGAGGCCTATCTCAAAGCGATTTGGAACACGCTGGTCATCTCCTTTTGGGTGGGGGTGATCGCGGTGCTGATCGGTTCGCTCCTGGCTTGGCTCGTCACACGCACGGATCTGCCGTGGAAAAGGGGAATTCGAGCCCTGGTCATGGCCTCCTTTGTAACGCCGCCCTTTCTGGGCGCCTTTGCCTGGACGCTTCTGGCCGGGCCCAATGCCGGTCTCCTCAACAATCTCTACCGATCTGTCTCAGGCGCGCAAGAACCTCTCTTCAATATCTTTACGATGACAGGGCTGATCTTTGTCATGGCCCTCTATAGCTTCCCGTATGTCTTTTCTATGATCGCCAATGTCTGTGAATTGATCTCCTCGGATCTAGAAGATGCGGCGAATATTTTGGGCGCGAATAAATGGAAGATAGCGCTGACCATTACCCTGCCCCTCACGGCCCCAGCGCTTTTCGGCGGCTTCATCCTCGCCTTTCTCCATTCCCTGTCACTTTTTGGCGCGCCCGCTATCCTCGGTCTGCCCGCAGGGTTGCACACAATCACCACCCAGATTTGGGCCTTCTTCCAGTACCCGCCCCGGATGGATCTGGCTGCAGCCTTCTCCATTCCGCTTCTTCTGGCGACCATGGGCCTCATCGCCTTACAGAAGAAACTGCTGGGCCGTCGGGGTTACAGCACCGTGGGCGGCAGAGGAGGGCAGAAGCGCCTCCTGAGTCTGGGAATGTTTCGCGTTCCTGTTCTGCTTCTAGTTCTGGGGATCCTCTCGCTTTCGGTGTTCCTTCCCTACGGCATTCTTCTTAAAGCTGCGCTAGCGAAGGCTTGGGCGCTTCCCCTGACCTGGGAAAACTTCACTTTGGGAAATTTCGCGTTCGCCTTCTTTCAATACGGCGATACTCAGGCGGCGATCTTGAACACCTTCAAGTTGGGAATCCTGACCGCCACCGTGGGAACGATTATCGCCGCATTGATCGCCTACATTACCAACCGTCAGCTGCTGCGCGGCGCCCGCTATCTCACCTTTTTTGTCCTGGCTCCGCTGGTGATCCCGGGGATCGTCTTGGCCGTAGGCCTCTTTATCGCCTACACGCGCCCACCCATCATTCTTTACGGGACCGTTTGGATTCTATTTGTGGCCTACCTGACCAAGGAAATGCCGATCGGCTTCTCGCAGACAGAGAGCACTTTCAAAAGCATCCATCCGGAGCTGGAGGATGCGACCCGCATCATGGGAGCGAACCGACTACAGGCCCTCAAAGATATCACCGTGCCGCTGGCTCGCTCCGGCTTGATCGCGGCGTGGTCCTTCATCTTTATCGGGGTCATCCGCGAACTAAGCGCATCGATTCTCCTCTTTACGCCGCAATCCAAGGTCGTCTCCGTGGTCATCTTTGACCTTAAAGAGGAGGGTCAGATCGGGGCGATCGCAGTCTTGGGTATCCTTCTGCTCGCGGTCTCTTTCCTGGTGATTCTCGGCGTGCAACGGATAGTCGGCAGAGATCTTTTCGCAACGAAGGAGTAACTTTTGGCTACGGTCTCGCTCAGAGGATTGACCAAGAAGTTTGCCGATACGGCGGCGGTCAATGAACTGGACCTCGAGATCGGAGACCAGGAGTTTGTCTCTCTCCTCGGCCCTTCGGGTTGCGGCAAGACGACCACGTTGAGGCTCATGGCGGGTTTCCTCCAGCCCGAGGCGGGGGAGATCCGGGTCAATCAGGAAGTGGTCTCTTCACCTTCAGTCTTGGTTCCGCCGGAGCGGCGGAACATGTCGATGATCTTTCAGAGCTACGCGGTCTGGCCGCACATGACGGTTGCGGAGAACGTCGCCTACGGGCTCAAGTTCAAAAAGCTCTCCAGGGCAGAGATCGAGCAAAAGGTAGACCGGCTGTTGCAATTAGTCCATCTGCTGGATCTCAAGGAACGGTACCCGGGAGAGCTTTCGGGCGGCCAGCAGCAACGGGTTGCCCTGGCGCGCGCGCTGGTCGTTGAGCCGCAGATTCTGCTGCTCGATGAGCCGTTGAGTAATCTGGATGCCAATCTGCGGGAGGAAATGCGCTTTGAGATCAGGCGGCTACACGAGGAGTTTCGCATCACCACCATCTATGTCACTCACGATCAGGCTGAGGCTATGGTGACCTCGGACCGAATCGCGGTCATGCATCAGGGAAAAATCCTTCAGCTGGGCACGCCAGAGGAAATTTTCGATCGGCCTAAGACGCGCTTTGTCGCGGAGTTTATAGGCAAGACCAATATCCTCAAGGGGCGGCTGCAGGACGGGGAGAGAGTCTATTTCGGCGAGGGCCGTAGCGTTCGCGTGGCCCGGCACGACGGCTGCAAGCAGGGAGTTGAGGTCATTGTTTGCATCCGGCCTCACAACCTCTTCTTGGTCGGAACGGCGTCCGAGGCCCAGGAATGGAATCAAAAAGGGTACAATCTCTTCTCAGGGGTTGTCCGACGGCGCATCTACTTTGGCGATGCCATCGATTATCTGGTTGAACTGCCGCTGCATCACCTCTCTCTTCGGGTTGTCTCTTCCCCTTCGCATCGCTATGACCTGGGGCACAAGCTCTTTGCCTTGGCCCATCCGAATCACTGTGTTGTTGTGCGAGAGGAGTGAGGCGCTCTCTCCGTGCCTCGGCTTCTTTGGCTTCCCTTATTCGTCAGCTTCCTCTTTTCAGCCTGCGATGGCGGAAAAAATTTTGCTTACGTCCGTAATCTTGATTCCCAAGGACAAAGCGTTATCTGCTTCGGGGATAGTCTCACCGAAGGCGTAGGGGCGGGAAAAGGAGAGGATTACCCCTCAATCCTCGCTCGACAACTCACCTATCCGATCATCAACGCGGGAAGGCCAGGAGATACGTCGGTTGATGGCCTGGCTCGCTTGGAGCGCGATGTGCTGAGCCAAAATCCGCGTTTAGTCATCGTCTTGCTCGGTGGAAATGATTTTCTGCGTCAGCTCCCTTTGAGTGATACCAAGAAGAATATCGAAGAGATCGTCAAGCGAGTCCAGGGAAGTGGCGCAATGGTGGCGCTGGTAGGCATCAGGCTGGGGCTCTTTACCGATGAGTATGGCCCTGCCTATGAAGAGATCGCCAAGGAAAATGGAGCCGTCTTCATTCCGGAGATCTTAAAAGGGATTCTTTCCGATCCGAAGCTCAGGAGCGACCCCATCCATCCTAATGCTGCCGGTTATCAGCTGATCGCTCAGCGAATCCTGGAAAGGATCAGGCCCTTGCTAGAGGCGGCCGACCGCAAAAGGTTAAAGGGATAAAGGGTCGCAGAGGTGCAGGCTAAATCTGAGATTTAGGCGGGGCCGAGGTCGTTAAAGAGCCCCATCAATAGACAGCGTTAAGCCTGGAAATTGCTCTCCGTAACTCGCCGTTACCGTGTTCAGTTCTTTACTTTTCTGATTCCCCGAAGCGTGGTTCAATCCGATCCTGTCAGGTTCACTTTTTCTTTATTTCCTTAGCGTGTTAAACTAGCGCAAAAGCGGAGGTACAAGAAATGAAAAAGGCTGGCCTGTCATCAATCCTGATTGCCGTGGCACTGCTTGCTGTTGCAGTGATTGCCGAAGCGCAGCCGGCAAAGAAGATCCCCCGGGTAGGTTTTCTAATTCCCGGCACCCCTTCCTCTTGGTCAGCCCGTATCGAGGCTTTCCAGCAAGGTCTGCGGGAACTTGGCTATGTTGAGGGACAGAATATCAGCATTGAGTTCCGCTATGCCGAGGGAAAGTTCGATCGGGTTCCGGACCTCGCAGCCGAAATGGTTTGGCTCAAAGTAGACGTGATTGTCACGTGCAAGGCTAGCGACGAGTCCGGCGGCAACCGGATCTGCGACATTTCCCATGACAATCGGGATCGTGTTGGTGGTTTTCTTGACTGCTTGAATGGCTGGGTATCACCCGACCAGGTGGCAATATTACTGGGCTGACCACCTTGGCCCCTGAGTTAGATGGGAAACGATTGGAACTGGTCAAAGAAATATTGCCGAGGGGAGCACGAGTCGCCTTCTTCTGGGACCCAGCCGTTCCGGCCATGAAAATTAGATTCAATGAGGTGCAGGGTGCGGCCCGGGCATTGGAGACTACCCTTCAATCCCTGGAGGTCCGAAATCCCAAAGAGCTAGAGAGCGCTTTCGAGGCCGCGATTCGGGAACGGCCGGGCGCCCTAATGGTGCCAAACACAATCGTCATCGCCTACGGAAGACAA